>JACCDR010029468.1_pt1 | contig 16578 bp, 17 predicted proteins | sample 7446431 | NCBI WGS metagenome assembly JACCDR01 (sample SAMN15323443, study PRJNA562643) | freshwater metagenome | isolation source: river surface water | place: USA:Blue River Watershed | collected 2017-08-17 | reverse complement strand
CGGTCATTTTTAAATGTTATTTAAAAATGCTGTGAAAAAGGCTTAGCCTTTTTCAAGGTCTAGCCGTTTATATTGGCTTCGCCAAAAGATATACGGGCTCTCTTCTGGTTCGCGAATATTCGAAAACCGTTTTCGAATAGCGCCGAACACAAATTTATTTTTGTTTCTTTTCCCTTGTTTTAGTTCTAGATAATCTAATTTTTTGCGTTGTTTCACGGTTATTGACAATATGTTCTGCAATTGCGGTTGCCTTGGTACTATCACCAAGTAATTCAGTTAATGATTTTTGTATTGTTTCTTTCTTTAATGGCGCCTGAGATTTACTAACAGTTTTAGATAATTTTCCATCTTTAATAATAATACTTTCTTCATCCACTTTATTGAGATAACTTATAATTTGTTCTTCAAATTGTTTCTTTTCATCATTTAATTCTTTAACCTTTGCACGAATTGACCTTATATCATCATCTATTTCAACCCATCTAAGAACATTATCACGAAATGCCCTTGTTACTTTTTGCTGTACTTCTTGTTGCGCTTCATGAGTATCAGTTTCCGACATTATTATTAATAAGAATTTAATTTTTTATTAATAATATTCGTTTATGAATTTATTTATAAAGTCCCAATCGTTATCACTAAGGCTTAGAACTTTTAAGAACCTTCAAGTTCTTAAATAGTCCCAATCGTTATGACTAAGGCTTAGAACTTTTAAGAACCTTCAAGTTCTTAAATAGTCCCAATCGTCATTGTGTGTTGAGAAAGAGGAGCGCCGTAGATAGTGCTGCTGTAGAATGGTGTGTAAGATTCATTAAATTGGACTGGAATATCACCACGTAAATCTTGAGATGCATTGCGGTTAACGTTGGCAATCGAGTTGGTGTAGAGCATATTATCAACAAGTGGTGCAGTTAAAAGATCAGTTCCTTCAATTTGAACTGCTTCACCCGGTGTTCCATCAACTAAACCAGTGTATTTAACGGTAAGATACTTACCATCGTCCTCAACAGTTGCATCTTTAAACGGGGCTGCATCATGAGTCATATCACCATATCCACTTACATTGGCAAATCCTTCATATTTAATAACAGGAATATTAGAATTTTGTTCTGGAACAACAGGTTCCGCAACTTGTTGTGCAACGGGTTGTACAACTTCTGCATTTGTAAATTTGGCAAGTTCAGGTCCAACAACTGGTTGAATATCAACTGGCTTCATTCTTTCTTGTTCAACTTTAACTTGTTCAGGTGTAAATCTACCAGGCTTTAATACTGGTAATTCTACTGTATCAGCAAAATGTTCTTTCTTGGGTTGTTTCTTTCCATTGGTAAATTTATCACCACCACTCATAAGTAGCCATACCATCCAGGCAAGAACAATTAATACTAAAACAAGGAGTATCTCTGAGCATATCATATATATATTAATCTAGAAAAAAATTAGAATTTTTAAATTATTATAAAATATCTTCTATATCATAATTTTCTGAATAACTTTCAGAATCATTATTAAATTCATATTTTAATAATTTTATTATTTTTATAGGTTTTATTATATTATCAATTTTATCCCTAAAAAATATAATAATATCATCATCAACATTTAAACAATTTAATCCAATATTATTGTTTTGTTCGTCTATAAAATTAAAATTAATCGAACCATTAATAATTTCAAAATATAAATCATATTTATTACATTTAATAATTATCATATCTGATGTCATTATAAATTCTTTTATTGTTTGTCTTATTTTTTTCATTATATCTATAATAAATAATATTTATTTATAATATTTGTGGTTGTCGTAATTATATTCTCTATCGCTTCGCGATATAATAGAGTGCATTTGTGCGCTAATAGGCAAGTGTTTTCTCTATCGCTTCGCGATATAATATACTTGCCTATTAGCGAACAAAACTGGTTGCGATAAGTCAAAAGTGCAGTCTGCACTTTTGAATTACGACAACCACATTTATTCCTCATTTGCTATAATAATAGCAATATAACAAAAACAAAGTTTCGTTTTGTGTCACGGGTGATTTAACCAAGAGAGCGCTCGAACATAACTGGTTGCGATAAATTTATAACGATGCCATATGTTCTTTTAAAAATTGACTTAATTTTTTCTCTTTAGCACATGTTAATTCCATAATTGATGTAAATATTTGGGTTTCATTTAATTCCTTTTTCTTATTATAAACTAATAATAAATTAATAACAATATGGATTTCTTCCGGTTCCCATAATTTCTTTAAAAATTCGTGAATATGATTTGCATCATCCCCACTGTATTCTATTTTCTTATTCATATAAGTTGTTATTTGTTTTGTTCTAATATGCTGAATATATAAATCTAAAGTATGGCATATAGTACTATTACTAGGATATGCTTTTTTTAATATCTCTAATCCATTCCCTGCAAAATCAAATAAATGTTTTATTTCAGTGTTTTCCTTATAATACCATTCAATACTCTTAATTATTGGGACATATAAATTATGCAAATCTTCTCTCCCATCTCCATTTATAAATCTCCATGCTCCTTGAAATATACTTGGCTCCACTATATTAACCATATTATTAACTATACTTATTTTGGTTCCAATTGGATGGAAACCAAGTATACTTAATTTAATCAAGCAGGATATTGGATCAATTATCATATTTTTTTCTTTATTGTTATTCCAAGTTTTCATTATATTTAACAATAACGAAGTATTTAAACTAAAAATATCCATTCACTAAATTGAATAAGAATATTTTTTTTAAATAAAAAAAAATTGATATAATGATTTAAAGAGATGTTTTTCTTTATATTAGTTATGATGGAGGAAAATGCTGACGAACAGTTTTTGAATATGTCAGAAGAGGATATTGATAATCTTCTTCTTGGTATAAATGTAAATGATACCAATAAAAAAAACATAAATCGTTGCACATCTTGCAATGGGGATAATCTGGTAACAGATGAAACCCAAGGCTGTGATGTCTGTATGGATTGTGGTGTCATTAATACATTATATCTTAATAAAAATCCCACTTTTAATAAAGATGGAGATGATAATAAGATGAATGCCAGTTATGGTTGTCCAACCAATTATTTCTTTCCAAAATCAGCCTTAGGGACAAAAATCAAATGCAAAGGATACAACCGCATTAGTGCTTTACAAAGACAAGGGCAAATGCCATACAAAGAAAAAAGTCTTATGGAAGAATTATTTAAAATTCAAGACAAATGTAAACAATATAATATTACACAAAGTATTATTGATACAGCTAAGATTCTATATAAAAAGGTAAATGATTCCAAGCACACTAAAGGGAACCGCAAAGGTAAAAGCCGTATTATGCGTTGTATTAATCGCAAGTCAATGATTGCAGCGTGTGTATTCTATGCTTGTAAACTACAAGGTGAACCACGTAGTCCAAAAGAAATTGCTGATATTTATTCACTTGAAATTAAAAATGTTAATAAAGGATATCGAAAGTTTATGGATTACATTGATATTAATGAATTGCAACAACATAATGCCAGTTCAAAATCAACTGATTTTATTAAACGATTTGCATCTAAACTTGATATGGATGAACGTTATATTACTATTGCAACTGAAATATCAAGCAATATTAATAAACTTGATTTGGCATCAACTCACGAACCACCTTCAGTTGCGGCAGGATGTTTGTTATTAGTTGTAAATATGTATAATTTAAATATAAATAAAAAACAAATTTCGGATGTTTTTGGCATATCAGATGTGACTATTTCAAAAACATATAGACGAATTGCACCATTCCATAAAATTATTACCAATAATGAAATTACTGATATGATTTTAGAGAAAAAACAAAATCAACCAAAGGTTAAATCAAATATTACAAAAGAAAATTTGATATTATTAAAAAGACCAGATAATAATGTTGATACAGAAACAGATACTGAGACCTCGGTGTCTATTAAACCAAAACGTAAATCTAAGAAAGCGGTTGTTGATAATGACCCAGAAATAGTTATTACACAAACTGTCGCAAAAGCAGGAAAAGCTGCAAAAACACCAAAAACACAAAAAACACCAAAAGCAACCAAAACTACAAAATCAGCCAAGAATATAGCTATTGATATTTAATTTCTTAAAGTAATATTTCATTTATAATCTCATTAATTTCGCTGACAGTTTTAACTATAAAACTATCATCAATTAAATTTTTATATTTCGTTTTTATTTCTTCAACATCTTTCTTATTTTCAAATGGGACATAAACTGTTTTAATTCCGGCTTTTTTTGCTCCCTGTAATTTAAATTCCAAACCGCCTATTTTTGATATCTTTCCTGTTAGTTCAATTTCACCTGTCATTGCGATATCATTTCTTATAGGTTTATTTAATATTCTCGATATAAAAGCACACGTAAATGCACAACCTGCACTTGGTCCATCTTTTGGTGTTGCACCATCTGGGGTATGAACGTGGAAACCATTCTTAACATTATGTTTCATTAATTCCTCAACATTATAATTATTTCGCTTTAACCATTCAATAGCAGTAGTAAGACTACAAATAACACTCTCTTTCATAATATCACCTTGTTTTCCAGTTAATTTAACTTCATATTTATCATTTGAATGTTGCATATTTGGGTATATTTGAATGGGTGTTATACCTCCGCTACCATTCGATGTTGCATATAATCCGGCAATTATACCAACTTCCGGTTTATCATTTATATTACGCTTATGAGTATCTGGTTCTTTTAGTATATCTATAATATCTTTTTCTGTAAGTGTTATTTGTTTAGTTTTCTTTTTAAATAATCCTCTATTATAAATCATATCAATATTAAGGTGTAAATATATTTCTTCAATCTTGCGTTTTATATCACGTACACCTGCCTCATTAGTATAATTATCAACCATATAAGTAATTATACTATCACTAATATTAACTTTATTTTCCATTGACACATTTTCAGCCATTTCAGGCACAATATATTGAGAACATATATTTAATTTATCTTCAAGGGTATAAGGTTGAACTTTTATCTCTTTTATACGGTCTAATAAAATAGGATCTACTAGTGATGAATCATTATATGAAAATATCATAATAACTTTATCTAGTGGGAATTCTATTCCCTGAAAGAAACGGTCCTGAAAGGTTTGATTCATATTAGGATCAGTAAGATGAATTAGAATACTGGTTATTTCATTGGTGGTTCCGTGTTTGCTACACGCTTTATCTAATTCATCAAAATATAATATACAACGTGATTTACCCATTTCAACCATCTTCTTTATAATCATACCAGGTTGTGAACCACTATAGGTATAACCATGTCCGTGTAATAATTCACCATCATTCTGTCCACCCAAGGTTATCTGACCAAATGGAATATCTAATGCCTTACTTATACTCTTTGCCAATAAAGTTTTACCAACACCAGGAGGACCAACTAAACCGAAACATGTCCCAGCACTGCTTGGATTACTAACCCATTTACCAATCATTTGAAGTAAATGACGTTTTGCTTCATCGTGTCCATAACAAGATTTTTTTAATTTTTCTTCTACACTGGTAAGATAATTCATTGCTGTTTTCTTATTTTTATTTAATGATTCATAATACATATCATCATTGGGCGAACTCCAAGGAAAATTTAATATGGTGCGAACATATAATTGTTGTTTATAATATTCATTATTAAATTGTTTCATCTCCTCAATCTTTTCTAAAACCATCGCCTTGACATTATCTGGAATATTTTTATTAATTGCTAATTGTTTTTTATAATCAACATCCTCTATAGAAATACTCTTTATTTTTTCTAATGATGTCTTAATATTATTATTTGACCGTTTTATTTTTGATTCAATATAATAAGTCATATTATTTACGATATAATCATATATATGTGTCATCTTATTATTCTTTTTTTCACGTATTAATCCCATTAATAGTCCTGCTATATCAACTGCATCATCATTACCTTGGAGTAAAAGAAAAACGGTATCATACATTTGTTTAACATTTTCTAATCCAGAAAAATCTTTCATAATATTAACAAAAGTTGATTCAGATAATTTAGTATAACGATAATATGATTTTGTTATATAATCAATATATTCACTGTCTGACATACAATAAATATTACCAAGATAATCGTGTCGTATAAAGCTTTTCACAAAACGGATATCTATATTATTATTTTCTAATTTTGTCATAACTGTATTTTTATTTTTTTGGAGAATTGGGCTTTTTAATTGGGTTGTTTTTGTTTTTGTTGAAAATCTATCAACCTTAAAAAATAAATTAACTTTCATATAAGTATTTTCTTTTAACTTTATCCATAATTCTCTTTTCTTACATAATATATCATCTGTATGAAATTTATTTGGGATTTTCCAGTAATATGGAGCATCAATCATTTTTGATGATACAACATTATAACCAATTGGTACAACTATATCATCTAATTCTTTTAACAAATCACCAATTGTTTGGATTATATTATTTTTATCCCCATATAATATATTTAACATTTCAATTATACTATGATATCCATTTTCTTTTATTAATTTTTTAATATCATTTTCTGTTTCACTAAATGCATCACTTGGAATGTCATTATGATAAGTATCTATTATTTTTAAAATACTAGTTGTATTACAACTAGTTGCAATCATATCAATATCAGTATTGCTATTATCAAAATACGAATTAATATAGTTATTATAATGGGAGTTTAAATTTTTAACTATTTCATAAATACTATTTGAAAAATTATTAATATTTTCATTCATTCGTTCAGATATTAAATAGTTATAATGTTTCTCCAAATTATTTATACAACACACTAAATTATTATATTTTTTCTGTAAATAAAATAATTTATATTTTTTAATTTCTTCAGTCATTATATTTTAAGTTATAAATAAATAGTTTGCAAACTATTTATTTATATTCATAATAATAATGAATATAATAAAACCACATACATTAAACTATAATATTTCAGTAGATGGAGGTGATTGTATTTCCAATATATTATTTATGAAAAACACCGTTATACCCGCCACTATGAAAATGTCATTTGTTATTCCTGAAGCTGATATGGATTATAATATAAGTATAGTCATGGGAGATAATATATTAGCAAGTGATAATATATTATTACATAAAACTACCATTAGTATGGATACTATCAATAATAAGAATATAAAAGTTCTATATATGACAGTCATATTATTACCATTTTATATTATTTTATCTATTGATATGAAAAATGCCGAATTTTATAAAGCGATATTCCCTTATTATAATGATAATATTATAACACATATTAAGGATATTGATATTACAATGTACCGTTTACAATTTGAATTAAAACAAATTATTATGATTATAAACAAAAAAATTAATAAAAAATTATTAATGCTGGATATTGAAACTGAGAATATATTAAAAGAAAAATTAATAAGATTAGAAAGTAATCTAAGTAATACTACTAACGCTAAAATGTTAGAAATTAAGAATAATCTTAAGACTAAATTTTTTATTGATTAATTAAAAATAATTTATACAAAATTATTTTTAGATAATTAAGATGAACTGGAAATATTTTAAGCAGACGCTTCAGGAGCAGCAGGGGCATCTGCCTTCTTAACCTTGGTGAGGCGGTTCTTGAACGCCTTGGTTACGGTGCGTTCTCCATCCTTGCCCTTAATGGTGTATTCAACTGGAGTGGCTAGCTTTTCACGGCGACCATTGTAGGTATAAACAGTGCGCTTGCTTCCACGAGTGGATTCGCGGATAGAGAAGGTGATTTCAGTCGATGCCTTATCGCCAGCTTCACGATAGTACTTGGAAAGTGCCTTGTTGGCTGCTTGATAAGGAGTGAGACCAGTATAGCGTCCTTCAAATTCGGCACTTCCAGGAAGCAATGCCTTGAAAGAACGCTTGCCATCTCCAGCATCTTCACTATCGGCATCAGCCTTTGGAGCCTTTGGTGTTTTCTTAGCAGTAGCCTTGGCTGCCTTTGCAGGTGCTTTGGATGCTTTACCAGCAGCCTTTGCCAGTGCTTTAGTTGCCTTTGCAGGTACAGCGCTCTTTGCCTTTGCAGGGGTAGCGCCCTTTGCCTTTGCAGGGGTAGCGCTTTGAGATGCACTTGCTGCACGCTTTCCGCGCTTCGCACCACCTTGTTGAGCTGGTTCAGAAGCGGAAGCTTGAACAGGTTGTTCAACAGGTGCCGCTCCAGCAGCTTGTTCAACAACTGGTTCAGATTGGGCAGGTGTTGCGGCTTGAGTAGTTTCAGTGACTTCTTTCTTGGAAGCCTGTTTCTTGTTTTGGGTCTTCGAGTTACTAGGCATATATACTTTATATATAAATTATTTTTTTAAATCAAACTAACGCGATTTTTTTGCATTTTACTATGTTGTTTAAATAGTTTATTCCTATTCATATGTGTGCGTCGTAATAGACAAGTCTGTACTTGTCTATTAGCGAACATAACGAAACTTTGTTTTTGTTATATTGCGTAGCAATAGATAAATGAAAAGTGCGATTATTCTATTGCATAGCAAATAAGCAATTACATGCACTTTTCAATTACGACAACCACATATTGCAATAATAATCGATAATAAGTGGAACCGGGAATATTGTGCGCTATTTGAAAACGTTTTTATTGACTTTGTCAAAAGATCGTACGAGACACAATTGTGCGCGTCGTAACCACGATTATTAAGGCGGTATAATTGCTAATGGATCACTTGAATTATCTGATGATCCACCAATTGGTATACCATTTGTACCAGTTATATATAATGTATTTAAACTAAATTGTGTTGATGGTTGTATTTGTGTTGATGGTTGTATTTGTGTTGATGGTTGTGTTGATGGTTGTATTGATGGTTGTGTTGATGGTTGTATTTGTGTTGATGGTTGTGTTGATGGTTGTGTTGATGGTTGTATTTGTGTTGATGGTTGTATTTGTGTTGATGGTTGTGTTGATGGTTGTGTTGATGGTTGTGTTGATGGTTGTATTTGTGTTGATGGTGTAAATTGAATAGATGATACAGAATAATTATGAGGTATGTCAATAGTAATTAAATTATTTGTACATTTGTGCGCGTCGTAATAGGCAAGTATATTCGGAGAATAACACTTGCCTATTAGCGAACAAAACTGGTTGCACACACCACATTTATTAACAATATTTGATAATATATTAAATATCAATACAGCTATAATTAATATAAATAATAAAATGAAAAACATTAATATATTATAGAAATTCTATAATATATTAATGTTTATAAAATTACATTTAATATTTATAATAATATGTATCATAATTATTATTGTTTTGAGATTATCATGTAAATGCACCAATGTAATAAAACCTTTCACAATAGATCACATGAACAATATTCCATTATATTTAGATAGTCCCACAAAAATGATTAAAATATATTTTCCATATATCAATATTAATTATATTAATAGTAAAATAATCCAGCCAGCAAGTAATATATGTGTTTGGCGCTATTCGAAATTATCTGAGAAAACGGTTTATATTGACGAAGCCAAAATATATTCGCGAACCAGTTCACCGAAGGTGCGAGAGCCCGTATATTATACATCTACGACTAGCTCAGATATTAAAAAAAACTTAACTACATTTGATACATGGATTCAAATGATTCCAAATTATGAAACTGAATTATTTAATATACTAATTAATAAAAAGTATGATAATATATATAAAGCAATTTTTGATATTAAACCAGAATATAAAAAATTATTTAATATATTCAATGCTTATATAATAAATCGAAAAAATTCAACATTAATAAAAGATACTGATGTGCAAAATAAATATATAATAAAAAAACTGTATAATGATAATGATTATTTATATATAGTACCATTTACTGAAACTATTAAAAATTCACAAGATATACCTATTATATCAAATTTTAGTATGATTGATAGTATATGTAAAAAACATAATAAATATATACAATGTAAAATTAAAATTACACCTGAACCAAAAAACTTTCAAATAATTGAAGATAAATATTATCAAGATATTATTGATTATTATACTAGTATAATATTTGTCGATATAATTAAAAAAATCCCAAGTGAAGATAAATGTAATATTATAATACCAATAGAAGAAGAAAGACAAAAAAAATTTAAAGATAAATTAAAAACGACATTCATTGACGTGTCTATAGGTATAGACACTACAACATCAATGGTAACTACCTGCAATTGTGGGAAACTTTAAATTTTGATATTATTTGGTTTTTTTAGTAATATAACTTCACCAGGTTTATCTGTTTTTTTAATATTATACAATTGAATATAATTAACTTTAATATTTTTATATCCATAATGTTTCGAATTAATTTTAACAAATATACTGGCATTTTTAATCATATTCTTATCTAAATCTTCTGATTCAACAATACAGTGCCCAGATGGAAATGATGCCAAGTGAAACCACCAATATTTTGTGTTTTTTTCCTTCATCATATCGATTAATAAATGGTTTTCTTTATCATTCTCACCTAAATAATAATTTATATTATTTACTATAAATTGTTTCATTTATAGTAAATAATAAATAATAAACTAAAATAATATCAATTTTTACGGAGCACTAGACATTTCTTCTGATATAGGCATACTTGACGTTTCTTCTAATACTGGTAATCCACTAGATGTTGTATTTGTTTTATTAAATATATTAATCATATCACTCTTCATATTTGTGAGCATCGCTATTTGAAAACGGTCATTTATAACATTATCTATATATTTTTTAAAAGAAGGCAAATAATCAACTATATAATTTAAATTAATATATATGTCAGCTAACTCATCCGATTTAGTAAATCTAGCAGTTTCAATTTCATTAATATATGATTTTATAATGTCAAATACTGTGCTTATTTTCATTCCATAATAAGTATCCCCAATTATTTGATTATAATTAAATATATATTTAATTAATAGTTCATATAATTTAATATCTAGTTCTTTTATTTTATCAACAGTTTTGATAAATTGTAAATATTCACTGTCATAAATTAATTTATATTTTTTATTTAAAATAAAATCACTATTTAAACTGCTATTTACATATTCATCTGGAACATAATTTTTATATAATACTAAAATATAAATGTAATCTGTTAATAATTCTTCTACATGAACTTTATGTTTATTTATTAATTCAAATTCTTCAGATGATAATTTAATTATTTCATTAAAAGTATTTTTATTATCTTGTTGTAAAATACTATATAAAGGTAAATAAGGATAAGCTTCCAATATATTTATATTTTTTGATGATAATAATTGTGTTAAATTACCAGTATAAGATGTATATACATTATCAGTCACTTGTTCAAGTTTTATTTGAATAGGTTCTAACTGATTTATAATTTTATCTATTAATTCTTTATTCATTTGTGCAGTAACTGGTTCAATTGTAAAATTTTCGTGGAAAAATTTATAGTAAATATTTATAACTATAATTATAACAAAAATTATTATACCTGCTATACAGTACGAATTTGATATTTCAAGTAAACTCATATATCATAAGTTAGAATTTATTATGATGTTCTAACTGGTCCGCAATAATCATTCATCCATGTGCATTTTGATAGACTACCAACGAAATTATATATTTTATTATTATTATTACAACTTGTTTCATCCTTTATTAAAAAGCATGACATATATGGATCTTGATTTAGCCTCGGTTTTTTATCAGAAAAACGTTCGAATATTAAATGTTTTATTCTTAATGAAATAATAATAATTAATATTACAATTACAAAAATTATAAGATTTAACATATAATATAATCTAGAAAATTTCTAGATTATATTATATGTTAAATCTTATAATTTGGATATGTATCTTTTTAGTTCTAATATTTACAATATATAGAATCTATTCTAATATACGAAATATATCTCAATCTAAGGACGATGTGTCTCAAACTGGTGTATCATTTGACACTACGGGACAATTATCAGGACAAGTAGGTGGGGTAAGAACAGGAACAGGATTCACTAATACTCAAAAATTTAAGGAAAGGTTTTCTGATAACACAACTGACCCATGCGAAAATATTATATTTACAGACTTAGAAACGATTAATAATAACAAATATTGCTATTTAAATTTTTTACTTAGAATGAATTTATTTAGTGATGAAATTATAAATCTAATAGATCAACAATATTATGAATATTTTGAAGAGAATTTATCAGATGCATTAGATAATATAAAAGATATATATAGAATAACTAATCTTATTTATAGTGATTATTTAAGAGTTTTAATACCATTATTAGTATATGATAATTATAAAGAATATTATGAACAATTACTAACTATTTCACTTGGTCCTATGACAAAACTACAATCTATTATGAGTGGTAGATATATTGATTTTTATTTTGATTTTTGTGAAAATCAAACAGATTGTGACAATAAAAAACAAACACTTGGATATATATATTATAAATTTATAAATAATAGTATATCAACGACAAGTGGATTATCTGGCACAGATAGTACTATAACAAATGAATTACAACCTGGCACAGATAGCACTATAACAAATGAATTACAACCTGGAACAGAAAATACAACAAGTGAATTACCTATATTAAATGATAGTACTATTACATATGATATGTCATATTCTGCTAATCAGACAGGATCTACTGAAGCATTTAAACTAAACCCCGCCATATTTGTTAGTAATTTAATAAAAGACAAACGATTGCACATTTCACCAACAGATATTGTCAATTTTATTAATAAATCAGATGTAAAGTCTGAAATAAAAAATATAATTATTAAAATATTTGTTTTAGATTTACATTATGCAATAAAAGGTTATGATAATTTTAAACCATACATTGAACTTGAAGATCTTCAATTAAATAAATTAGTAGATGATATATTATTTGCTATTATAAATTTCGAATCAACATACCAATCTAACCCATCGGAAAAAGAACCATCAGAAAAAATAGTAATGGCATTATATAAGATCATTAATTATAAAATATCAGAAACTCAAACAGTTATGACCACAAGCAATAATTTAGTTACGACAGATAATGGTACAGTAGAAGGAGATCCTTGGGTACACTGTAGCAAGTATAATAAGAATGCAGATGATTGTAATAATAACTCACCTTTTATTGATTTTATTGATGGATGGTATAAATGTAAATATAATACAGACTTTAATTATTGTGACACAGAACGTATTAAAAACAAAAAAACCATTAATATGGAACAACCACCACAAGTACAACAAAATCCACCTACAAAACCACCACTAGAAGATTTATCAGCATATGCAGATACTGCACCACTTGTTGATGATATATATGTTGCATGTAGTGAGGTTGTAAATGATGTGCCTAACCCAGAAGACACATGTAATGCAGCTGTATTTAATGATAAAAACTATGGATTGAAACGTTGCAAATGGATGGGGTGGTGTGATCCCGGTTTTTGAATAATATATGTGAGCATCGCTATTTGAAAACGGTCATTTTTAAATGTTATTTAAAAATGCTGTGAAAAAGGCTTAGCCTTTTTCAAGGTCTTGCCGTTTTTTTTGGCTTCGCCAAAAGATATACCTTCGGTGAACTGGTTCGCGAATATTATTTGGCTTTGCCAATATAAACCGTTTTCGCAGATAATTTCGAATAGCGCCGAACACATATAAACGATTATTTTTAATATTAATAAAGATGCCAAAAGTTTGTTTCATCTATACTGATACAAATGGATTACATAAAACAAATGATTATGTATCCACTAAAAACCTATATAAATTCGCTCGATTGATTGCAATGCATTATATGGTAGGAGATTATGATAAAGGTAAATTTACAGAATCATTTAGAAAAGATATTATTTTGAAACCAAAAACAATTAACTTTGATTCTAGCGCTATGAAAATTCATAAAATAACACCGGATGATGCAAATGTGAAAGGGGTTGATAATAATGTTGCCATTTCTACTTTGGCAAAAGATATTGAAAACGTTGATATTATTGTGTCATTTAATTTACCCTTCCATCTAAAGGCTATTTTAGTGGAATGTTTTAGAACAGCCATCCCAATTGAATTTAATAAAAAAACACTTGTTTGTATGGCATCTTTTGGGCACCAATATGAGTATCCAAAATATGCTGAACTTATTAAAGCATTTAAGATTAACACTAAACAGCCACAACTAGATCAGTATAAAGATCTATATTTTATTCTATATGATGAATATAAGAAAGGACTGAGTAAAAAAGTGAGTGTTGTAAAAGAGGATGATGAATGTGACTTTGTGGATTAATTAACGAATAAAATTATAAAATGGTTTCTTTCATTAAGATTGAATCATGATATTGTGGAATGGTAAGATTAATATGTTTCATATTAGGCGACATTAATTTGGTCATTCCCTTGTTCTTATATCTTTCCCTTAATTTATTTGCAATATAATTAATATGCTCTATTAAAGTGTTTGGCTTCCTTATTATTTTAAAACACACGTTTTTTACTTTTGATACGTTAAATATTTTATATAACATATCAATATATAGTTTATGAAATTCTGCATATTTTCCTTCTTTTATACTAGCGATAATTGCTTGTTGCCATAAGATATCATCATTTGGTCTTGGTATAGTATGATTTAAACTATAGTGGCAAATAAGAACTATAAAATTAATTACATCTTCAAGGTATTCTTCTGGGAAATAATCAAAAAATCTTATTTCAATCCCGTGTTTAATAAATTTATTATAATTAATATCATATCCAATTGTGTCAGGTGGGAAATAGGCAGACTTCATATGCATATTTTTAAACCAATCTGGTTGTGGTGCACAATTTAATAATTTACCTGGTATCATAGTACTGGTATCATACGTACCCGCACCAATGTACCGACTGAGCATTAATCTAAGTGAACCTCTACAATAATAATTATTATCATTATAATCCGATAAAATATCTTTGCTCCCATATAAGGATATTAATATGGGTTCAACCCACTGAATTATACGAATAGCATTGGCATGTTGTTTTTTAAATAAGCCCGGATTTTTAATATCACCATTTGATTTTAATTCAGTTGGGAGTGTTATATTGATATCATAGGTCCCATTATTACAAATACCCAAATTATTAATATTACTATTAAATCGTACAAAGCCATAATTCTGAGGCGGGAATATTATATCGTCCTTAAATATTCCTTTTCCTACAAGATGTGTATTTACTTCTTTTATAAATTTATTTTTAATGGTTCTTAATTCATCAATCACATTTAATACATTGGCATTATAGAAATTAAATGTGGTGAATTCAAATGTGTCGCCATCAAAAACCATATTTTTTTCAAATAATTCTTTATATATGGGGCTATTATTCATCATATATTCATGTATTGTTGTATTGTTAAATTTTTTATTTACATAATTCTCCTTTGAATAGATTGTTTTATGTTCCCCATTAATATCTGCATTCTGGAACATATAACCGTTTATATAGATGGGAAGTGTCATAGTATCGGGTAAGTTTAATAAAGTATGATATAAAATATCATTGTTATAACTACGATAGTAATTAACCGAATAACGCTCTGGTTTATGATGTTTTAACATTAAATCTTTAGTGGTACTAAGTGGTTTTTTAAACATAAGATAACTTTCGTTCTCTATACCCAATCCCCAGTAAAGATTATCATTTCTATTATTTCTGCGAAAATCATTTTTATAAAATTCATTATATTTATTATGTTTTTCTTGGCATTCTTTCGACATTATAAAAATTGATATAAAAAATATTAACACAATATTTTTTATAATAATGACATCAATTGAAATATATAAAATCGCTCAATTATATGATTATAAAATGAAATTAACAAATGGTATGAAGAATTATACCTTTGATAAAGCGCGTGATTTTGCTATTAAATTTTGCGATAAAAATTTTTCAATTTATGAAGAGGATATTGTAAAATCATTAATTTCCAAAAATATTTTAACTAAATTTGATTTGTCAACTGGTTTATTAAATATTAGTAGAGAAAGATATGAGGAAACTATTAATTTTATCACAGAATATTATTCTTCTAATGTGGTAGAATTTATGGAAATCATTCTAAATGACAATAGTAAATGGCATAATGCATATGATTTATTGAAGACATTAGATGATTGGATTGTGATTTACCAATTTATTTCATTTGCAAAATTATATGATTTATGTACCGTCCACTCTCAATTTTAATTTTTATGTAGGAATTATTAAAATTAAAGAGTGTCGGTAAAGAGAATATTCAAAGATTGTTATTTCCGGTTCCACTTATTAAGATAATTATTCACTACTAATATGTGTTCGGCGCTATTCGAAAACGGTTTTCGAATATTCGCGAACCAGTTCACCGAAGGTGCGAGAGCCCGTATATCTTTTGGCGAAGCCAATATAAACGGTAAGACCTTGAAAAAGGCTAAGCCTT
>JACCDR010332314.1_pt1 | contig 16593 bp, 13 predicted proteins | sample 7446431 | NCBI WGS metagenome assembly JACCDR01 (sample SAMN15323443, study PRJNA562643) | freshwater metagenome | isolation source: river surface water | place: USA:Blue River Watershed | collected 2017-08-17 | reverse complement strand
TAATGGTTCCCGCTTCGGTGGCATAGAGCGGAATTTCCATTTTCATGGATTCCATAATGAGCAATCGATCACCTTTATTCACTGTTTGCCCCTCGGTCACGAGCAGCTGCCAAACGCTACCGGCAGCGGGGCTCTCGACCCCTATGGCATCTTCTGGCCAGTCGTGCCCTTCCATTACCGGTTCCGCTTCGAGTGTTTTAAACTCAAATTGATCGGTTGCATGCCAGTTGGCGAGTTCCGTGGCAAATGCTGTTTGGCGCTGTATTTCAAACTGCGCTATCTCGTCGCGATGGGAAGTAAGGGACTCGCGATAATCGTGCAAATTAAAGAGAGTGGTTTCAATTTTTAATGGGTATTTTCCGAGTGGAAATTGCTGGCGAATCGCTGACAGCTCGCTCGCCGTGACGGCATAAAATCGGATCTGATCAAAAAACGCCAGCAACCAGGGTTTGTCAAACGCTTGAGTGCGGCGATAGCGATTCCACATTTGTACTGTGCGCCCTACAAATTGGTAACCGCCTGGGCCTTCCATTCCGTAAACGCATAAATAGGCACCGCCGATACCCACGGAGTTTTCGGCGGTCCAGGTCCTAGCTGGGTTGTATTTGGTGGTGACTAACCGGTGCCGAGGGTCAAGTGGTGTTGCAACGGGTGCTCCGAGATACACATCGCCAAGGCCCATGACTAAATAAGATGCGTTAAATACAATATCTTTTACAGCACTAATCGACGGTAAACCATTAATGCGGCGAATAAACTCCAAGTTGCTTGGGCACCAGGGCGCACCTGGCCTCACGGACTGGGTGTATTTTTGTATGGCCAGCTGGCAGGCCTCGTCATCCCAGCTGAGTGGGAGGTAAACAATCCGCGAGGGAATGCTCAGGTTTTTGTCCAGGGCTAAGGTTGTTGCACCCCGTTCAATGTGCGCAATCACATCCCGCGCCGATAATTGTTGTGAGTTGTAATGCACTTGCAGAGATCGAATCCCGGGGGTTAATTCATAAATACCAGGCAATAAATGGTTTTGAATCCATAACATGAGGGCATGAATTTTAAAGCGGCGCTCAATGTCCAACTCCAATGGGCCCAATTCAATTAATAAAAAGTGATCCCCTGCGACGCGAAAAACCAAGGGTTCCTGGTCAAATTCGGTGATGTGCAAAATCGGCGAGGGTAAAGGGCTGACTGCGGCCGTCGCCGATTGGGGGGCAAGTACTCTGCCGTCGCAGGCGGCAATCCCCCTGATTTGATCGGCCTCGGCATCGACGGCTTGGGCGAGCGTGATGGGAACGAAGCGAATTTTTGAACCGGATTTTAATTGGCCCAATTTCCAAAGGTCGGCCGTGATGACGGTAGCCGGACAAACAAACCCCCCTAAGGATGGCCCATCTGGCCCTAAAATAACCGGCATGTCGCCAGTGAAATCAATAGCGCCAAATGCGTAAGCATTATCGTGAATATTCGACGGGTGCAAGCCCGCTTCGCCGCCGGTTGTGCGCGCCCATTGTGGCTTGGGGCCAATTAACCTGACGCCCGTGCGACTGGAGTTATAGTGAACTTCCCAGGTGTGGGAAAAAAATTGGCGAATATCCTCATCGGTAAAAAAATCCGGTTGCCCATGGGGGCCGTAAACGACCCGCAATTCCCATTCATCATTCCAAGGTGGGCAGGCAACTGTTTCGGGCATCGGTAGCGCGCATTGCGGGCTTGGCACATTGAGGTGAAGCACATCGCCCGTAGCGAGAGCACGGCCATTATGGCCGCCGAATTGACCTAGCGTAAACGTCGACTGGGAACCCAGATACGCGGGGCAATGAAATCCATTGTCGACCGCCAAATAAACGCGTGCCCCCGCCGCTGCGATTTTACCGATCGTTAATATTTGTCCTGATGTGACGGAATACACTCGAAAGCGTTCGAGGTGTTTCGGGTTGGCGTTGTTGTCGTCCAGTAGCTGAATATCACAGGGTGCACCCGTTAGCACTATGCGAGTCGCGCAGTTAAATTTGAGTTTTGGTCCGGTCAGGGTTATTTCAAGTCCGCTGCAATTTTCGGCGTTATCCAGAAGTCGGTTTGCTAACTGGAAGCTTACTCTATCCATGGCGCCTGACGGCGGTACTCCCACATGCCAATAACCTGTTCGTCCGGGGTAATCTTGCAGAGTGGTTTGTGTGCCGGCTTGCAGCACGGTGATGCTCGGAATTTGAATCGAAAAATTGGCCAGCGTGCGCGTCAGCAATAGACCCTTTTGGCAGCTTGGGCTTGCCAGTATGGCGCTCACGTAAGGTAAATTGGTTTCTAAACCGTAAAGGGTGCTGTGATTTAGGCTGTGTTGTAACTGATTAAGCGCGGATTGGCGATCTTTACCGGTGCAAATTATTTTGGCAAGCATTGGATCAAACAGTGGTGACACCTCAATACCGCTTTCAATCCAGGTATCGATTCTGACAGTGTTGTCGGTATTGCAGCAGTCTGCCGACAACGCAACAGCGGACAATAGCCCCGCACTGGGCAAAAAGTGTTGTTGGGGGTTTTCAGCGTAAAGTCGTACCTGTATAGCATGCCCTTTGGGTGACAGAGAATTTTTGAGGCCGTTGAGCGGGGGTAGGGAGCCCGCCGCTAATTGCAGCATCCAATCCACCAAGTCCAGGCCCCATACGGCCTCGGTCACACCATGCTCGACCTGTAGGCGAGTATTCACTTCCAGAAAATAAAATTGTTGCGCATCGACATCATAGATAAATTCGACTGTGCCGGCGTTACGGTAATTAACGCTGGCTGTGAGCTTTTCAGCGGTTTGCCAAAGTTGTTCCCGAAGGGCCTGCGTTAAATGGGGTGCTGGGGTTTCTTCGATGACTTTTTGATTGCGCCTTTGGGCAGAGCAATCTCGCTCACCCAGGGATATGACATTGCCGTGACCATCGCCAAAAATCTGCACTTCAATGTGACGCGCATTTAAAATGTATTTTTCTAAAAAAACCCCATCGTTCGAAAAAAAATTGGTGCCTAAGCGTTTAACGCTGGCCCAAGCATCGCAAAGTTGTTGCTCATCGTGACAGGCTTGCATGCCAATACCGCCACCGCCTGCCGTGCTTTTTAACATGACCGGGTAACCGATTTGACGGGCCCAGGTGCAGGCGCTTTCAATATCGTGCAATAAGCCAGACCCCGGTATCATGGGCACGTTTGTACGGGCAGCAATTTCGCGTGCTTGGTGTTTTAAACCAAATAACGTAATCTGCGCTTGTGTGGGCCCGATAAAGACAATGCCTTCTTGCTCGCAGCGCGCTACAAAATGTGCGTTTTCGCTTAAAAAGCCGTAGCCAGGGTGTATGGCATCTGCGCCCGTTTTTTTGGCGGCATCGATAATTTTATCGATATTTAAATAGGTGTCTGCCGCGGTGCCGTCGCCTAGCAAAATGGCTTTGTCAGCTTGCTGGACGTGCAGCGACTCAGCGTCAGCGGCATGGTAGACGGCAATCGACTGAATACCCCGTTGCCGTAATGTGCGTAAGATGCGAGTCGCAATGGCGCCTCGGTTTGCAATTAAAACTGAGCGAAACATGCTAAACCTTTTCTGGGTCGTCCCAGTGATAATCGGTACCGAACACGGATCGGTTTTTCTCAATGGTCGTCCATTGAGGGTGTTGATTAAAAATGTCAGGGGTTTACCAAATTAACCACTCAATCGGAGTGGGGTTGTAACCGTTACAGGGATTGTTTAATTGCGGGCAATTGGACATTAGCATCACAATATCCATGTGAGCTTTTAGTTCGACGTATTTTCCAGGCGCTGATAGGCCATCGGCAAATGACAGCTGTCCGTCGGGTGTGACAGGGACATTCATAAAAAAATTAATATTGTGTGTAATGTCGCGCTTGTGAATGCCATATTCTGGGTGTTCCGCGATGGCCAGCATCCAGCTGTCCCGGCAGGCGTGCATGCAGCGCTTTTCAAGACCATAGCGAACCGTATTGGATTCGGTTGCGCAGGCACCGCCGATAGTGTCGTGACGTCCGCAGGTGTCGGCAACAATCTCCAGCATGATGCCATTCAAATTTGAGCGTAATGTTGAGCCAACGCTTAAATACAGGTTATGTTGCTCGCGTATGGTATCCATTGCGCTATAACGTTCGCAGGGGTTGTGGGCATTGTAAAATAAGGTATCAGCGGCTTGATTACCGTAGAGATCCACAATGCGAAGGGTTTGGCCGCATTGAATGGTGCACAGGCTGTAGTCGCCGGCATTGACGATTTTGCGGGCGATGGCGTCTTTGGGGTCTAATGGGCTTGTCAGCATGGTTATCTCCCCTTCTGCGTGGCGTAAGCAGGGTCAAGGCTTCCAACGTAATTGCTTTCAAAATAATCCCTTCCTAAATAATAGAGGGAATTATTCGCAAAACCGCGTTGGTTTTCCGGGCATGAATTCAAACACAGATCATCTGCTGCCACAGGCAGAGATTTTTCGATACGAATCGCAATGGTGTGCCTGGGGTAGGTGCTTGCTGTATTGAGTGGGTGCGGGCAGCTGTGCATTAATACCAGTGTGTCCATTTCAAAGCGCAGCGTCATGTGGCTGCCCGCTGGGCTATTGGCGGTATCGAGCGTTAATTCGCCCGCCTCGCTACAGGTTACTTTGCTGAATACATTAATATTAGCCGCCATATCCGCAGCGCCTAGCCCGTATTTAGCAAGCTCCACCAGGAAGGCGTCCTGCCCATTTTGATGCCATTCGTTACGGTTTTTTTGATAATCGCGTGGGCCCCAACGTTCGTCGATATGGCTGGCGTGACTGTTGCCGCACAGGGTTTCATGCCAGCCGACACTGTCTTGGGTGATGGATGCAAAAATCCGCCCCATATCCGAATATAAACAGTGCCCTTGCGTTAATTTAAACGTATGTTGGCATTTTAAGGTGTCGGGTGCGTTGTAACGCTCGTACAGATTTTCGGGATTGTAAAATAATAATCCGAGGTTACTGTTACCCGAGATATCCGTAAGGGTCATTTGCAGGCCGCGGGCCAGACGTAATGACCAGTGCCCGCCGCCGTGTAAACGGGTTTCATAGTGCATCATGCCGCTGCCTCATCGGGTGTGTTAGCCTCTGGTGATAGTGTTTTTTGAATGGCATCGACCGTGTCTTGCGTCACTTTGCCAATGGGTAAATCATAGGTAATGGTGGCGCCATAGGCGTTGGGGAACTGCGCGTCATCACGCAATTTATCGAACACCCATAGCCGAGTGCCGAGGTAAAAGGCTTCTTTTAAATCGTGCGTGACCATAAAAATCGTCAATTGATAGTCGCGCCACAGCGACAATACCAGGTTGTGCATATCGGCCCGAATGCCAGGATCCAGTGCGCCGAAGGGTTCATCCAGAAGTAATATGCGCGGTTTGGTAATGAGGGCTTGGGCGATAGCGAGGCGTTGCTTCATTCCACCGGATAACGCATGCGGGTATTTGTCGAGCGCATGACTCAGGCCGACATCGGCGAGCATTTTTCGGGCGGCTTCCTGTGCAGACTGTTTTTCGCTGCCAAAAAGATATCCCGTGAAAGATTTTTTCTGAAATCCTTTGGCGGCTACAACATTCTCGAGGACTGTCATATGTGGAAACACGGAATATTGTTGAAATACAATACCGCGATCTGCGCTAGGCTCATTGGCAATGGGCGAATCATCTAATAATAATTGGCCTTTGCTGGCTGTTTCTGTCCCCAAGAGCATTTTTAAGAAGGTGCTTTTGCCGCAGCCTGAGGTGCCAACGAGCGTGACAAATTCACCTTCGGCGACGGATGCAGACAGGCTCTCTAAAATGACGGCATCGCCGTAGGTCTTCCAAAGGTTTTTGATGCGAATCATTTGCGCGAGTCCTCACTCCAGGGAAATAACTTTTTATTTAATTTTTGTAGGAAAAAATCAAATAAAAAGGCAAGAAGCGTGATCCAGGCGACATAGGGTAATATCACATCCATCGACATATAGCGGCGCACAAGAAAAATGCGGTAGCCCAAACCATCGGTGGATGCAATGGCTTCGGCGGCAATCAAAAAAAGCCACCCGGCACCAAGAGAGAGGCGCACTGCATCGATCAATTTAGGCATAACTTGCGGTAGCAGCACACGAATTAAAATCTGACTGGTGCTGGCGCCGAGCGTTTGAGCTTTGACGATTTGCTCGCGCGGTATTTCACGTGTTCGGCGCTCAATGTCGCGCGCAATAAACGGCGTAATGCCGATCGCGATCAGTGCGATTTTCGATACTTCGCCAAGGCCAAAAATGATAAATAGAATCGGCAATAGTGCAAGTGGTGGCACCAGGGAAAATACGGTGACAAGCGGCGATAAGGTGGCGCCGAACACGGGCAAGGCTCCTGTGACCAGGCCAATCATTAAGCCAAGACAAGCCGCGATAAGAATGCCGCTTGTTAAGCGGGTTAGGCTACTGTAGGTGTCGCTCCAAAAAGGGTAATCGCCGCTGCGTTTGCTGGGCTCCAGCGCCAGGCGGTGTAGGGCATCCCCCATTTGACTAAACGACGGTAGGAGTTTTGCGCTCGGATTGTCGTTGAGAAGAATTTCAGAGCCAGCCAAATACACCAGCACTAATAGGATAAATGGCGTGACGCCTAATATCAGTGCAAGCTTGCGGTGGGGTGCGTAATTAATTAATTTTTTCATGAGGCTGGCCTACGGCCGCCGCACCACCACCCAGCTATTGCCGGGTGATGGTGCGGTGGCTCATTCGGGTTTAGAGTTTGCCGTCGGCAGCCATTTTCATGTAGGTTGGATCAAAACGAAATTTGATATTTTTGGGATTGCCAAAGGTGCCAGCCGGCATTTCGATGCCAATAAAACCAGCATTCGGTGCCCCCTCACCCAATAGGCCATGCGTAAACGAGAATTCGGCGACGCTTTTCATGGTGTCAAGCAGTGTCTTGCTCTGCGTTAATTCCAGCGCGGCTTGTGGGGTGTAGAACATTTTGGTGCTGGCTAACTGGGCGTCGAAACCGGCAAGGTCAGTGCCTGAGGCTGTGCCCATGAAGGTGCGCGCATCAATACCGACTTTACCCTCGGCTGTCATATGCCCCATGATTTCGTACCAGGCACCCACCAGCGCCTTGCCAAGTTTTGGATGGGCTTTGAGGGTGTTGGTGTTGACCACTAACAAATCAATGATTTCGCCAGGAATCATAGACGAATCAAATACTTTGGTGCTGCCTGGCATAGCGGCGATTTCACTCAGCAGCGGATTCCAAGTGGTGACGGCTGTGACATCTTTAGTGCCATAAACTGCGACCATGTCGGCATCGGAGGTGTTCACGACTTTTACATCAGACTCTTTTAAGCCGACCGATTCCAAGCCGCGTGCAAGCAAATAATGCGACACGCTCAATTCGACCAAATTAACGTTTTGGCCTTTAATGTCCTGCAATTTTGTTTTGCCCTTCAATACGATGCCGTCGTTACCGTTTGAAAAATCCCCCACGATCAGTGCCGTGCTGTCCACTCCGCCGGCAGCTGGGATGGTCAGGGCATCCATATTGGTCATGGTACAGGCATCAAAGGCGCCGGAGGTATATTGGTTAATCGACTCGACATAGTCATTAATTTGCACCACGTCGATTTCAATGCCGTATTTGTCAGCCCATTTTTTGACAATCCCTTTTTCAGCGCCATAGGCCCATGGCATCCAGCCGACGTAAATTGACCAGCAAATTTTGAATTTTTCGGCAGCGAGTAATTGAGTTGAAAATAACAGGGTAAATAGAAAGAGGGACAGTCGTTTCATAAGAACACCTTAAGGTTGCGTTGCGCACGGAGCACCCCGGCAAAATCGCCAATTGGTCTCCCGGGCTTTTATCCCGCCGTGTAACCTTAAGGGTCAAGGTCGAGTGCTCTCGGACCAGCGCTATTTTGTCGACATGAATGCCATATCGCATATCAAAATAGCCGGAACCCTAGCGCTCTATTAATTACTGTGTCGAGTCGATGTTGCTGAGGTGTTGACGCCAAACTCCCAGCGAAATACGTACCAGATTGAATAATGCTTGCCTAAACAATGAGTTGCTTCGGCCTTGCGGGCGAGCGAGCCGACATTGGAGCTGTCGGCGCCTCGATAGAGGGCTTGGTGGTGCGCTATTGTGAGTCGCAAGTCGTGTCGATGCACGATTTTGAGGCGCTGACCTTGCTGGCTGACATCTCAATGGTTGACATCTCGATAGGTTTCATCGCGAGATAGGTTACATCGCGATAAACCGCCCGAGCATTCGGCTGAGCAGTTCACTGAGATGGCGCAAAAACAAGGTGCCTTTGTGGGGGCTGTAATGGTCGCTTGCGGGGTGCCCCAAGGCAATAAAACAGATGGGTCTGGAGCCGTGATAGGCCACGCACAAAGCGGCGGATTTGAGCCAGCCGGGCTCTGAGAAGAGGGCGTTAATCTCGTTTCTGGCCAGCCCGCTAAAGGCGGTTTTCCCGGTTGCGAGGCGCTGATTGAGCGAGGTTTGAAAGGGGCTCGGTTGCCAGAGTTGGGTGGTCGCCGACGCCAGCTGCGGCTCCAGTACCCAGATGGCCAGCGCGGGTATCTTAAACTCCTCTTGCAAGCTAAAAAGTAACGCATCCCACAGATCACCGAGCTCTTGGCATTCCATTAATGACAGGCTCAGCCTGTGGCACAGCTCAAAGACACGGTCGTTATCCCGCGCGTTCTGGAGCAGGTGATGCAATTTGTCGCGCAGCTGGCCATTGCGCTCACGCAACAGCTGTATTTGCCGCGTGACCAACGAAACCGCCACGCCGTTTTCGTGCGGCAAGGCGAGCTGCTCAAGTAGATCGGGATGCTCTGCAAAAAAATCCGGGTGCTCTTCCAGAAAACGGGCGACAGCCTCGGGCGTTACTGGCGCTGTCGGGTTCATGCAGCTCGCCCCGGTGATTTAAATGCGGATTTGGCCATGAAAAACCGTGGTGGCCGGGCCTGTCATCAAGACGGGCTGCCCTGGGCCTGCCCAGTGAATAGCGAGACTACCACCCGGCAGGTGAACGCGCACCTGCTCATCAAGCCCCTTTTGCAGCCGCCCGACCACCACGGCTGCACAAGCGCCTGTGCCACAGGCCAGCGTCTCGCCACTGCCGCGCTCGTAGACGCGCAGGCGAATTTCACTGCGGCTGAGATACTGCATAAATCCGGCATTCACCCGGTTAGGGAAGCGCGGGTGCCGCTCTATCTCAGGCCCTAAAATCGCAACGGGTGCTGTGTCGATGTTTTCAACGACCGTCACCGCATGTGGATTGCCCAGGGATGCGGCGCCAATGGTAATGGAACCGCTCGCCAGTTGCAGGGCGTAACTGAGCGCCTGGGCCTCGGCAGTGAAGGGGATTTTGGCCGGTTCAAGCTCTGGTACGCCCATATCCACAGTGACGCTGTTTTTATCCATCACCTTTAATACCAGCAAGCCTTTGGCGGTTTCGGCGCGAATTTCGCGCTGGCCGGTCAGCTTGCGCATGCGCACAAATTGGGCAAAACAGCGCGCGCCATTGCCGCAGTTTTCGACCTCGGAACCGTCGGCATTAAAAATGCGGTATTTAAAATCGGCATCCGGGCGAGTCGGTGGCTCTACAGTCAATATTTGATCGCAGCCAACGCCAAAATGCCGGTCGGCTAGGCGCCGCACGCGCTCAGGGGTCAAGGCCACCGGTTGGCTGATGGCATCGATCATGACAAAGTCATTGCCGAGACCCTGCATTTTGGTGAAGCGAATTTTCATAAACGGGGCTCGTCAGCGAGAGGGAGTTCGAGCGCCAGTAAGTCGGCGAGGGTTTCGCGCCGTCGAATGCAGGTCACTGTCTGCCCGGACACCAACAGCTCACAGGCACGCGGGCGCGTATTGTAGTTGGAACTCATGACAAAACCGTAGGCCCCCGCAGACAAGATCGCGAGCAGATCAAAGGTTTCGAGGCAGAGTTCGCGGTCTTTGCCGAGAAAGTCGCCGGTTTCACACACAGGGCCGACTATGTCCCAGGCTTTGGGGTCTCCCTCGCGGGGTCTCACCGGTTGGATGTTTTGCCAGGCTTGGTAAAGCGCCGGGCGAATCAAATCGTTCATGGCGGCGTCGACTATGGCGAAATTTTTGTGCGCCGTGGGCTTGAGGTAGTCAATGCGCGTCAAGAGCAGGCCCGCGTTGGCCACAATCGAGCGGCCTGGCTCCAAAAAGAGCGCGAGCCTGCGATCGCCGAGGCGCGCTTTAACGGCCGCCAGGTAATCCTGGATGGCAGGCGGTGTCTCATCACGATAGGTTACGCCAAGACCTCCGCCCAAATCCAAATGGCTGATCACAATGCCGGCTGCGGCCAAGCGGTCGATTAAGGCCAAGAGCCTGTCGAGCGCATCGAGGAAGGGTTGATGATCGGTTAACTGCGAACCGATATGGCAATCGACCCCTTTGATCTCAATGCCCGGCAGGCTATGCGCTTTTTGATAGAGCGCCAGGGCATCATCTATAGCGATGCCAAATTTGTTTTCTTTTAAACCCGTTGAAATGTACGGGTGGGTTTTGGCATCGACATCCGGGTTCACGCGCAGCGATATGGGGGCCGTTTTATTCAAGCGCGTCGCCTCGGCCGAGAGGGCCTCCAGTTCCGCTGCCGATTCGACATTAAAACAGCCGACGCCAACATCCAAGGCCAGCGCCATTTCTGCACGGCTTTTGCCAACGCCTGAAAACACGATTTTGCTGGCGACGCCGCCCGCCTGTAACACCCGTGTCAGCTCACCGGCTGAGACGATATCAAAGCCGGCACCGAGCTTCGCCAACAGGCGCAAAATGCTGAGGTTGGAGTTGGCCTTGACGGCATAACAAATGCCCCCCGGCCAGTTGCCGAGCGCCTCGGCATAGGCCAGGTAGCGCTCTTCAATCGCGGCTTGGCTGTAGACGTAGCAAGGTGTGCCATAGGTCTCGGCCAGGGCTTCAAGGCTGACATCTTCAATGTGTAAGGCGCCTTGGCGCAACGAGAGGGGAAACGAAACAGGCATAGAGCACTCGCTTAGCGCTGGGGCAAGGATGAAGTATAAGAAGTGTGTGACGAGGAGGCTGCTACTGGAGCTGTGGCTACAGAGGTTGTGACTACGGGAGTTGTGGCTGCAGGCGCTGTGGTATGCGTAGGCGCTGGCGTCACCAAGGGACCTTTTTGGCCGCAGCCGCCAATAACGCCAATAAGCAGCGAGCTGATCAGCAGGGTTTGAGCCACCGTTAGCCGCTTACCTCGGCATAACCAGCTGCGAATAGGGGCATGGAGTCTGTGCATGGGGTTATCCGGTTGGCCAAATAGCCGCCTTTGAGTCAATTGAGTTGGGTGTTTCGCGACGAGACAGCGGGCTTAATCACCGGCTCTTAACCGGTTGGGTAGGCCGATCCCGGCGGCGCGAAAAAGGTGATGGAGTATACGGGCGCGGCTCTCGCCCCACAATCGGTAGGGGCTTGCCAGCGCGTGGCCCGCTTGCCAGCTGCATGTGGCCGTTGAATCGGCGTTGGAGAGGTATTTGGGTGTTTGGGTGACAAAAAAAGTGCAAAAACCGCGATGAATCTTGGAGTGGCTTTGCTATAAGGCATTGTTTTTATTAAATAAAATGGGTTTTTTCGAAGTTTTTTTGCCGGCCTTGTGACACGGGGCGTTTTTTCGCGCTAAAATGCGCGCCTTCCAAAACCGGGGTCGCCTTTTGGGCGGGTTTGCCGGGTGGAATTTGGGCGTGACCCTGCGTCACGGCGCCGCAGATTCTGCACAAGGCAAGCTAAGCCACTCCCTGTGGTAGGCTGTCCTGCCTTGGTGTTGTAAAAATTATGATCATTATCAGCAACTTAGTGGAGTGCTAAAACCGATGAGCAGCATTGAAGATCGCGTAAAAAAAATCGTCGCCGAGCAGTTGGGCGTTAAAGAAGACGAAGTCAAAAACGAGGCTTCCTTTGTTGAAGACTTGGGTGCTGACTCACTGGACACCGTTGAGCTGGTGATGGCGCTTGAAGAAGAATTTGAAACTGAAATTCCTGACGAAGAAGCCGAAAAAATCACGACAGTTCAATTGGCCATTGACTACATCAATGCCAACTTGGCGTAATTGATTACCGCGCAAGCGGTGTCGAGCCAGGGCCGTCTATGCAAATAGTACGGCCTTTATTTTATCTGTCAGTTGCGCTGTGGCCGCCGAACGAAGGCGCATCCAGCCGAGTGAGAAGCCTGTGAATCCAAGACGCGTAGTCATAACCGGTATGGGCATGGTAACGGCCCTGGGCCACGATGTGGCCTCGACCTGGGCCGCCTTACTGGCCGGAAAAAGCGGCGCCAGCCCCATCACCCATTTCGATGCCAGCAGCTTTTCGACGCAATTTAGCGCATCGGTGCGCGATTTTGATGTCTCGCCATATATGGCCGAGAAGGACGCCCGCAAAAACGATCTCTTCATCCAATACGGCATGGCAGCGGGTATTCAAGCCATTGCCGATGCCGGTTTGGTCGATGCCGGCCATGACCCAGAGCGCATCGGCTGTGTGATCGGCTCGGGCATTGGCGGCTTGGGCTCGATTGAAGACACCGCCATTTTGATCAACGAAAAGGGCCCGCGCCGCGTGTCGCCTTTTTTTGTGCCGGGCTCGATCATCAATATGATTGCCGGCAACCTCTCGATTCAGTACGGTTTTCAAGGCACCAACCTTGCGGTGACAACCGCCTGCACAACCGGCACCCACGCCATAGGGCTGGCGGCGCGCGAAATTATGTTTGGCTATGCCGATGCCGTGGTTTGTGGGGGTGCCGAAATGGCGACGACCCCGGTCGGCATTGGCGGTTTTGCGGCCGCTCGCGCCCTGTCAAAGCGCAATGACAACCCCACAGCCGCCAGCCGTCCTTGGGACCGCGATCGCGACGGTTTTGTGTTGGGCGATGGTGCAGGCGTTTTAGTGCTGGAAGACTACGACAAAGCCCGTGCGCGGGGCGCCAAGATATACGCCGAGCTGGCAGGGTTTGGCACCAGTGCCGATGCCTTCCACATGACGTCTCCCCCGGAAAACGGCGCCGGCGCCGCCAAATCCATGCGCAACGCCCTGGCTGACGCGCGGGTGAATGTCGATGAAGTGGACTACATCAATGCGCACGGGACCAGCACGCCAGCGGGCGATTTAGCTGAATGCAATGCGGTTAAAAGCCTCTTTGGTGCTGCGACTAGCCGCTTGGCGGTGAGCTCGACCAAATCCATGACCGGCCACCTGTTAGGGGCTGCGGGTGCTATAGAGGCCATTTTCTCGGCGCTGGCCATTCGCGATCAGGTGGCGCCACCCACAATCAACCTGGACAACCCGGATCTGGGTTGTGATCTCAACTTTGTTCCCCACCAGCCGCAGCCGCGCACGATTAACCTGGCCATCAGCAATTCCTTTGGTTTTGGCGGCACTAATGGCACTTTGGTATTTAAGCGCGTGTGATGGCGATGGTGATGCTGGGATGAAGGTGCAGCGCCTGTGGCGGCTCAACGGCACTCCTCAGGCGGCGCTGCCTGTCGATAACCGGGGCCTCGCTTATGGCGATGGGCTCTTTGAAACACTGCGCCTGGCTTCGGGCCGCTGTGCCTGGTGGCCTTGGCACAGTGAGCGTTTACGTGCTTCTCTCGCGCGATTGGGCTTGGCCTCACCCGAGGGCCGCGTGGCCTGTTTAACCCCCACTTTTTGGGAGGCTGAGCTTACCGCCTTTTTGGCTCAGCTGGCGGCTGCCGGGGTCAGCGAAGGCGTCATCAAACTCATTGTCTGGCGCGGCTTCGGTGCGCCTGGATACCGGCCCACTGCCGATGGAGGGTTCGATCACCTGTGGCAATGGTACCCGCCTGTGCAGCCTCTGGCGCCCAGTTGTTTAGAGGTGTCGGTGGTGCGCTTGGCTCACCAGCCTTTGCTCGCCGGTATGAAGCACCTCAATAAGCTTGAATACGTCCTCGCTGCTGCCAAGGCCAGTGCCGGGCTTATGCCGCTCTTGTGCGATAGCGAGAATCAGGTGATCGAAAGTCTGAGTCACAATGTGTTTTACAGGGTGCACGATCGCTGGTACACCCCGCCTTTGACGGGCGCGGGTGTTGCAGGTGTGTTGCGCGCGCGCTGGTTGGAGTCGTCTTTGTCTGGGTTGCCACCACTGGCCGAGCGGGCTTTGCCGCTTGAGCAACTCTGGCAGTGCGATGAGCTGCTGATCGGCAACAGTTTGCGCGGCTTTGGCGCTGTGAGTGGCATCCGCTCTGGCGAGCGTTTTAGTCCCTTTGCCGAAACCGGTTTTAGCGCGCTGGCCCAGGCGGCTTGGTGCGCTGCTAGCTAGTCAGTGCGGCGCTGGCTCGTCCTGGCGTCTGTGCTCAACAGGGTTTGAATGGGTGTCAGTGAGGTATTTGTGCAGTCTGTTGTCGTGCGTTGGTTTATGAGTACCCTGGTGGGTGGCTTGCTGGTCCTGGCCTTAACCGCCGCCTATTTCTGGCAATGGTTGCACGCGGAAGTGTCCATAGCGCCGTCTGACCGGGTGCTACTCGTCAAAAAAGGCCAGTCGCTGCGCAAGGTCGCTAAGCAGTTATCGGCGGAGGGCATCGTCAAGTGGCCGCTGGTGTTCCGCCTCTATGCTCAGTTTGTGCAGCCCGGCAGCATTAAAGCCGGTGAGTATGCCCTCTCGCCCTATGAATCCCCCAAAAGCTTGCTGACTCGGCTACAGGGCGGGGATGTGATTTTCTATAACCTGACCTTTCCAGAGGGGTTGACGCTAAAACAGTGGCTCGCCATCTTGGCGACTGAGCCTAAACTCGTCGCCAAGGCGCAGGCGATGACGCCCGCTGAGATAGCCGCCTATTTGGAGCTGGATGCGGCCAACCCGGAAGGTTGGCTCTTCCCGGATACCTACCGCTTTGAATTGGGCGATAGCGACCTGGATATTTTGCAGCGAGCCCGCGACCGCATGCAAAATGAGCTGGACAATGCCTGGGCCAAGCGCCACCCCAATCTGCCCTATGCCTCTGCCTATGAGGCCCTGATTATGGCCTCGATCATCGAGCGCGAAACGGGCATGCCGCATGAGCGGCCCGACATTGCCGGAGTGTTTGTGCGCAGGTTAGAGCAGAAAATGCGCCTGCAAACCGACCCGACAGTGATTTACGGCCTAGGCGACCGCTACGAAGGCCGCATTCGCAAAAAGCACCTGGAAGAAACCACGCCCTATAACACCTATGTCATTCCCGGCTTGCCCCCCACACCGATTGCCAACCCAGGCCGCGAGGCGCTGTTGGCGGCATTGAATCCCGCCGATGGCAAGGCCCTGTATTTTGTGGCCAAAGGTGATGGCTCCCATGTGTTTTCAGACAGTCTCGCGGCGCATAACGCCGCGGTGAATCAGTACCAGCGCCGGCGCCGCGCCGATTACCGCGCCTCACCGCCGCCCGATACTGTCTCGGCATCCTCGTTGGCCTCGGCCATGTCGCAAAACGAGGCGTCATCCAGTGCCGCCTCTGTCGGCGTGTCGGTTGAGTCCGCATCGTCAGCCAATGCAGACACCGCCTCATCGCCTGAGAGTCGTCAGGTGACGCCGTGATGCGTGGGCGGCTGATCACGCTGGAAGGGGGCGAAGGTGCGGGTAAAACGACTGCGCTTTCGACCTTGGCCCGATTGCTGCGCGAAGCGGGCCACGTACTATGGCAAACGCGTGAGCCTGGCGGTACACCTCTAGCCGAAGAATTGCGTGAACTGTTGCTACGCCCGCGCACTGAGCGCTTGCATCCGAGCGCAGAATTGTTGATGGTATTTGCCGCCCGCGCCCAGCACTGGCACACGGCGATTGAACCCCGTTTGGCGGCGGGGGAGTGGGTGCTCAGCGACCGGTTTACCGAGGCGACCTATGCCTACCAAGGCGCCGGGCGTGGGTTGGATACCCAGCTCATCGCTTGGCTTGAGCACCAAGTACAAGGCGAACACCGGCCGGATATGACCTTTTATTTGGATGTGCCGGTGGACGTCGGCTTGGCGAGGGCGAAGCAACGAGGCGAGTTGGATCGCTTCGAGCAGGAGCAGCAGGCCTTTTTTGAGCGTGTGCGCGAGGGTTATTGGCAGCAGATTCGTGCCTGCCCTGAACGGTTTTGTGTGGTGGATGCCAGTCAGCCACTGGAAAAGGTTCAAGCCGATTTAACCCTCGCCCTAGAGCGATATTTAACCGCAACCCCTTAATGGGTTTGGCCGCTGCAGTGACCAGGCCCCGGGCGCAAGCCCGATCATCGACCCCACTGATTTTGCCCAGCGGTTCACGCTGGTTGTGACACGAGGAATTGTTATGGCCACTTCTTTCGCTCAGTCTGCTCAGCGTGCGCGGGCGTTTTTGATCACTATGGGTTGCACAATCGGTGTGTGCGGCTTAAGTGCCTGCGCCAGCACGGGCATGAAAGGCCAGTGGCGCTATGAGGACGCAAACGCCATCATCGGATTAAACATTAAAAATAAAGACAGCTGCGAGCTGTCCATGTCGCGCTTTATGGCGGAGCCGCTCAAAAAAGACTGCCGCTTTTCGACCAACAAACAAGCCGTAGCCCCTGAGGGTAAAGCGGCTT
>JACCDR010825196.1_pt1 | contig 16595 bp, 14 predicted proteins | sample 7446431 | NCBI WGS metagenome assembly JACCDR01 (sample SAMN15323443, study PRJNA562643) | freshwater metagenome | isolation source: river surface water | place: USA:Blue River Watershed | collected 2017-08-17 | reverse complement strand
TGCCCGGAAACACGAAGGTGATGTACGGCACGCCCATGATCTCGTCGATCTTCGTCCCCACGACCTTACCGAAGATGAATATATAGAGCGACGCAGAGATGAGCGGGGACGCGATGGTTTGAACCCACACGCGGAAGATGCGCTTCACGTCGCGCCGGACGAGCATCGAGAGGCCTACCCAGTTCATGGTGAGTGATTTCATACGCTTGTCGTGGTTTCCGTGGTCTTCGTAACGCCGAGGTAGACGCTTTCGAGCGATTTCCCTCCGGCGATGAGCGCGTCCTTGGAATCCTCGAGGCAGAGCTTCCCGCCATTGATGATACCGATGCGCGAGCAGAGCTTCTCGACCTCCTCGAGGTAGTGCGAAGTGAGGAGGATGGTCTTCCCTGCAGCATTCAGGTCTTCGAGCATCTTCCAGAGGTCGTGACGCAACTCCACGTCGACACCGGCGGTCGGTTCGTCCAATATGAGGAGCTCCGGATCATGGACCATAGCGCGGGCCACGGCGACGCGACGCTTGTAGCCTCCCGAGAGCTGGTGGAACGGCGTCTGCGCGTACTTCTGGAGCCCGAAGCGCTCAATGAGCTCGTCGACGCGACGCACGCGCTCATCGTGACGAAGTCCGTAGTAGCCCGCGACATAGTAGAGCGTGTCGTACACCTTCCCGAAGAAGTCGATATTGAACTCCTGAGGCGAGAGGCCGACCTTGCGTCGTGCCTCGCGATAGTCGGTCACCGTATCGATACCGAATACCTTGATGGAGCCGGACGTCGGGACCGAGATGCCCGTGATGCACGAGATAGTCGTCGACTTCCCTGCGCCATTTGGCCCGAGAAGACCGTAGAAGGTCCCTGCGGGGATAGTAAGCGAGAGGCCCTGCACCGCCTTCGTGCCTGATCTATACGTTTTGACCAGATCCTTGATTTCGAGCGCGTTCATGTCGGCCATGATAGCATGCCGGGATATGGACGAACCGCACGAGAATGCATGGCTCCTCAGGGACAAATACCAAGGCGTCGTGTCGCCCGAGTATGTCGCCGACTGCGCACGACTCGAGCGTGGTGAGCCTCTTGCGTACGTGATCGGATGGGTGCCCTTCTTGGATACCCGGATACGCCTCGATTCGAAGCCGCTCATACCCCGCCCCGAGACCGAGTGGTGGACGGCGAAAGCGATTGAACAGATGCGCGCTGGTGCTCCCGACCCTTCCGTGCTCGACCTCTGCGCGGGCTCGGGCGCCATCGGCGTCGCGGTCGGGAAAGCGCTTCCCTTCGCACGCATCGACTTCGCCGAGATCGACCCTGTGCACCGCACCACTATCACCGAGAACATCTGCGACAACGGCCTCGACTTCCAGCGAGCTCGCGTCTTAATCGGCGACCTCTTCGCTGCGGTACCTCCCGGAACGCAATACGACGTCATACTCACCAACCCTCCTTATATCGACCCCGCGCTCGATCGCGCAGAAGCGAGCGTCAAGGAATACGAACCGCACCTCGCGCTCTACGGAGGCGAGCGCGGCATGGAGATCATCGAACGAATCATCGCTGATGCGCCTCGCTACCTCTCACCGGAGGGCGAGCTTTGGATCGAGCACGAACCTGAACAAAGTAGTGCCATACAATCACTCGCTCCTACACACGGATTCGTGTGTAGGACAGTACGCGATCAGTTCGGGATAGAGCGCTTGAGTACCCTTATGCGCCTGCACGATACGCATACCACCGCTTGAGGAGGTAGATGCACACCACGACGAGCGCGATGCGTGAGACGAACATCCACGCCTCGCTCGACGCGACGTCCTCGAGCGTTTCGAATTCAGCGAATGCCTGCCCCGCGTGTACGTACACGAACGTGAACGGTACGATGCCGAGCGCGGTAGCGAGCATGTAATCGCGGAGCGACACGCGCGTGAGACCGGCGACCGCATTGATGAGCGCGAACGGGACCGCCGGCACGAGGCGCGCTATAAGGACATCGCGAAACCCGTTCAAGCGCGCCTCGACACTGGCGATGTTCGCGATACGCGACGCACGTCGTTCGAACGCATCACGAAAGAAGTAGCGCGCGAGTACGAACGTACCCGTCGCACCGACGGTCGCCGAGAAGACGACGATGACCACGCCCCAAAACGTTCCGAACATGAATCCTGCGATCACGGAGAGCGGCGTTGCAACCGGTATCGAGAACGCCACGACAGCGATGTAGAGCGCCGCGAAGATGCCCGCTGCGAGGAGCGGCATGTTCATCGCGTAGGATTCGAAGCGCATCGCATAGTCCCTCATATCGGCGTACGTAGGCAGCATGCCCACATACCAGGCAAGGACCAACCCGGCACACAGAGCGCCGAAGAGCAGTGTCCCTATCCATTCCTTGCGCATACGAAATGCTAGCATGCCGTTCCTTGTTTTCACCCCATAGTTCGCATAGAATCAAGCCACACATACCTTATATATGAGCGATACCAAGCGACCATCCACCGAGCCGTACAAGGGCGTCCGCGACTTCTACCCCGAGGATATGGCCGTACAGCGCTATATTTTCGACACGTGGTCGAAGACTGCCGAACTCTTCGGATTCGAGCGCTACGATGCGTCCGTGCTCGAGCCGGCCGAGATCTACCGCTCTAAGGCAGCGGAGAACGAGGAGATCATAAACGAACAGACCTACACCTTCGTCGATAAGGGCGACCGCGAGGTGACGCTCCGTCCGGAGATGACGCCGACCGTCGCGCGCATGGTTGCCGGCAAACGCCGCGAACTCCCCCTCCCTCTTCGCTGGTACTCGATCCCGAACCTCTTCCGCTACGAACGCTCGCAGCGCGGCCGCTTGCGCGAGCACTGGCAGCTCAACTGCGACATCTTCGGGAGCGACGACATCCAGGCCGATGTCGAGATCATCGCGCTCGCGCACGCCATCCTCACCTCGTTCGGAGCCACCGAGAACGACTTCGAGATCCGCGTGAATGACCGCCGCGCACTCACGAGGGAGATCGGCGCGCGTCTCAAGGACCAAAGCCAGATGAACGCGATGCTGAAGCTCCTCGATACGAAGCCGAAGATTCCGCGGGAAGAATACGAAGCTGAGGAAACGAAGCTCCTCACCGAACCCCTCCCAACCGATGAGAACGATGACGCGCCCGTCCGCGAGGTGCTCGAGGCGCTCCGCGCACGTGGCATCACGAACGCGAAGTACGCGCCGACCATCGTGCGCGGGTTCAACTACTACACTGGTACCATTTTCGAGATCTTCGATACGCACGAGTCGAATAAGCGCTCCATCTTGGGCGGTGGCCGCTACGACAACCTCACGGCCCTCTTTAGCGAGGATCGCGTCCCTGCCGTGGGCTTCGGTATGGGCGACGTCACCATGCGCGACTTCCTCGAGACGCACGACCTCCTCTCGCGCATGGGTGAACAGTACCGAACTTCACCACGCGTCATGGTGGTGAACGATGGCGTATCCTCTGCAGACGCCGCGAAGCTTGCGCACCAGCTGCGCGAACATGGCATCCGCGCCGCGTCGAATCTCTCAGACAAAAAGCTCGGCGACCAGCTCAAGCATGCGGAGCGCATCGGTTCGGAATTCGCGCTCATCGCAACGGCAGACGGCCTCGAACTCAAGCGACTTTCAGATCGCACTGTCACAAAAGGTTCAATCTCTGAACTCATAAACATCATCAACGATGTACGCTAGTCGCTCAAAAACACAGAAATTCGAGGCGCCAGCGCATATGTACGCGAGGCGTGTCGAGCACACGATGAGCGAACATATGCGTGCAGCAACGATGAAGTTCGAAGTTTTTTGAGCGACTAGTATGAGATTTGTTGTTTTTGATTTAGAGACCCAGAACACCTTCGAGGACGTCGGCAAATACGACCCTGCGATGCTCGATATCTCCGTTGCCTCCGTCTATGACTCTGGTACGGACACGTACACGACGGTCGGCCATACCGAGCTCGAGCGTATCTGGCCCATCATCGAACAGGCCGATGCGCTCGTGGGCTACAACTCCAACCATTTCGATATCCCCCTCCTGAATAAGTACTACCCGGGCGACATCACGAAGATCAAGAGCATCGACCTCCTTGAGAGCATCAAGAACTCGCTCGGCCGCAGGCTCCGCATGGATTCGATCGCTGAAGCGACGCTCAAAACGAAAAAGAGCGGTCACGGCCTCCAGGCCATCATGTGGTGGAAAGAAGGCGCGATCGACAAGATCAAGAAGTACTGCGAGAAGGACGTGGAGATCACGAAGCGTCTCTTCGAGTACGCACGCGACAATAAGGAGCTCAAATTCAAGGACGGGCGCGTCGCACGATCCATACCAATCGATACGAAAGGGTGGGATCAGGTCGAACACCATGCAATGACCCATTCGCTCCCGTTTTAGGGCACTACCTCGATTGCTCTACCAATCGAGGTAGTCTATAGTGCTGCCGAACAAGTTCTCTCGAAGAGGAAGAGGTCCGTGACAAAATAGAGACATGCCCAGCAGCAAAGGGGTTTGCTCTGATGAACGAAGTATCTGAACGAAGCTGCCACGTTCATCACACATCTCAAGAAGTCGTATCGCGAAGGAGGTCTTCATGCAAGAGAAAACGGGTCTTGAACAAACCAAGAGCGCCATACTGAACAGCAAGGCGGTGGCTGATATGGATCCCCATACACGGCACGCCCTGACACAGAAGTTGCACAGCATACGCGTCATTTCGGACCTGTACAAGGTGTTCCCCGAAAGCAGGTACAACGACTGAACCCATCCTTCGAGGATGGGTTTTTGCTTGAACGCTCTACTTCGTGAACACAGAAAGCACCACCACCCCCGCGAGCGCGATGCGGTACCAGATGAACGGCCACAACGTATGGTTGCGTACGAAGATGAGCATGAAGTGGATAGCGAGGAGACCTACAACGAACGCCGTTGCGGCTCCTGCTGCGATGGCCGTCAGGTGCGCCGGTGTCTCACTCGCCAACAGCTCGAGTAGCTTCTTCCCTCCCGAACCCATGATGATGGGTATCGCGAGCAGGAACGAGAAGCGCGTCGCTTGATATCTGTCGAGTCCTAGGATGAGACCGCCCGCAATGGTCGCGCCAGAGCGCGACATGCCAGGAACGAGCGCGAGCGACTGGAAGAATCCGAGGATGAGACCCTTCTTCACCGTGAGCTCGGTACGCACGGTCGTCATGGTACCGTGGCGATACTCTGCATAGGCGAAGAGGCACGACCCTGCGACGAGCACGAACGCGACGAGGAGTGGCGAGCGGAACGCCGTCTCCATCGCGCGCTCGAGCATGAGGCCGATGATGACGGCAGGTATCGTTCCGATGATGATAGCTTTCATCAACACGGCATCCCGAGCGTCCACAGCTTGCCGTCCGATCATGCGGAGGAACGTGTGGAAGAGGCGCCAGAGATCCGGGAAGAAGTACACGATGATCGCGAGACCCGTCGCGAGTTGCAACACTGCGTCATAGGCGAGCGCATTCCGCGTCGTCTCATGCAGGGCTTCGCGCATCAGGATCAGGTGCCCCGAGGATGAGATCGGGAGGAACTCAGTCGTACCCTGGACAAGTCCGAGAATTATGGCGTTGATCGTATCTCCCATACTCCTAGTATACACGGGATCGACACGGTACGCGTTCTGATATAATTCGGGCATGGAACCACAAACCACACCAGAGACGCAGTCGGCCGTCCCAGCAACGCCGGCAAAGCAGCGTGAATCGCTCGCGGTACCGATCGCGATCGTGATCGCTGCCGGATTGATCGCAGGTGCCATCTATTTGAACGGATCGGCGCCACAACCCGCACGAGAGCAGGCACAGAATGCGCCCGAGGAGCAGGCCATCGAGTTCCGCGCGGTCGACGAGACCGACCACATCCGTGGCAATCCGAACGCGCCGATCATGTTGGTCGAGTACTCTGACTACGACTGCCCCTTCTGTAAGCAGTTCCACGACACGCTCACGCAGGTCATGAAGGAGTACGGTGAGAGCGCGAAGGTCGGATGGGTCTACCGCCACCTCCCGCTCGAGCAGTTGCACCCGAACGCACCGAAGATCGCAATGGCCGCTGAGTGCGTCGCGGAAATCGCTGGTAACGATGCGTTCTGGCGCTTCACCGACCGCGTCTTCGCGGAGAAGACGACGCGCGACTTCACCGACATGTCCCGCATCACCGAGTACGCGACCGACGCTGGCGCGGACGAGGCGGCATTCACCTTGTGCTACACGAACGAGAAGACGAAGGACAAGGTCGATGCGAGCATCGCGGAGGCTGCGAAGGCAGGTGCGCGCGGAACGCCGCACACCTTCTTGATCGTCGGCGATCAGAAGACCGTCATCAACGGCGCACAGCCATACTCGGTCGTGAAGCAGACCATCGACGGCATCTTGAAGCAGATTGAAGGTGGTGCGCAGTAAGGCTCTGTACGAATAACCAAAAAACCGCTCTGTTGAGCGGTTTTTTGGTTATTCGTGAGCGGTCTTCCCGAACCGCTCCGCGAGGACGCTCGCCATGCCGCGCACGAGCGGATCCTCGGAAGCGCACGGACGCGTGAGGAAATCGCCGCGCACGAGATCGTCGACCATGCCTGCGATGCTCGTAACGAGCTCCTGCTTCGCCTCATCGGTGATCTCGAACGATTCGCGTTTGTGCTTGCCGCGGGGGTTCGGCTCGACGAAGTCGATCATCGCATCGCTCATGCGGTAGCGTCCGTCGATGTCGAGGAGGATCTTATAGAAGACGAGCTGCCGGAAGATCGAACCATCGCTCGACTGGGTCGCGCCCATGATCTCATTGCGGCTTTTCACCTTGCCGGTCTTGTAGTCGACGACGCGTGCAGTCGTTCCCTCGACCTCGAGGCGGTCGATGAACCCGCGGATATGCACCTGTTCGCGCGCATGGCCGGGCGGGAGCGGAAGATCCACCGCGATCGAGACTTCGGTCTCGGCGTTCGCGTTCCATGTGCCGTCGTATTCTGTAAAGTATCCGGTGAGCGCCTCGACGCCCTTCTCCTCGAACATCGTGCGTTCGTGCGGCTTGAGCGGTTGTCGCGCGAGTGACTCACGGAAGCGCGCGATGAGCGCCTCTTCGGTCGGTCGCACGCCGTCCTTCAGTTCCGTGTACATGCGCTCAAGTGCGGCATGTATCGCCGTTCCGTACATCTGATGCGGCGCCTGCGTCTCCGGGAGCCGTAGGATGCTCTTCAAAAAACACTCCCATGGGTCGGCGAGGTAGGCGTTCAAGGCCGTCGCGGATATACCGCTTCTGAGGAAGGCGTCGACGATCTGCGCGTATTCCGCCGAGACCTCGTGCGCCTGCGGTGCATCGGTAGTGGGAAGCGATACGTCCGCTCGTGGGGCCGCGGTCTCAGCGTACTCACCGACCTCGCTCAGAAACGAGAGTGGGCGCTCTTCCTTGTTCTCGCTGCGCATGCGGTGCACGCTCGCATGGACAGCCCGCTTCGCGCGAGTGATGCCTACGTAGAAGAGGCGGCGCTCATCGTCCCAATCGGGTTCTGGTTGGTTCACGACGGGAGGCACGAAGAAGAGCACGCGCTCCGCACGGGGCTTGAAGCGCGACTCGAGCATATGCGGTAGGAATACGTGCTCGAACTCGAGCCCCTTCGACTTATGGAGCGACATGACGCGCACGCCAGCGCCCCCCTCTTCGCGTGCGACCGTAACGGTCGCGACGCCGTTCTCGAGATCGTCGAGGAGCACGAGGGCGTCCTTGAGCGTATAGCGATGGTCGCGCGCGCTCCGCGTCTCGAAGAGCGCGCGCACGCTCCGGTACGCGGCGAGCGCGAGCGACAGCGAGCGCGCCTGCATCACCTCAGAGAGGTACCCGCTCTCGGCCACGATGTGGTCGAGAGCCTCGATAGCGCTTTTCGTATGCGCGATCTTGAGCGTGTCATCGAAGTAGCGACGCGCGCGCTCGAGCCCCGGTTCCCCGACGAGCGTATCGATGAGGGCGACACGACCCCGAGCGCGCTCTGCGAATATGCGGGCGAGCGTCCCCGTGGAGATGCCGAACGCGGGCATGAACAGGGCGCGCGCGAGCGCATCCGCATCGTACGGGTCGACCGTGGCACGGATGAGCGCTATCAGCATGCCGATCTCCGCTGTGGCGAGCGCATCGCTGTCACGAAGCGAGACGAACGGAACTCCCTCTGAACGGAGGGCGCGCGCGAACGCATCGATGTCTTTGTTCTTGCGGAGCAGGATCGCTATCTCGTCCGAGGCGACGCCTTCCGCTATGAGCGCCGAGATGTGCTTCACGACATGCGCCACCTCATCCTCAAGAGTGTCGGCGACGATGAGCTCGAACGGCGCACCCTCGCCTTCCGCCGTGGAGCGCACAGACACGAGCGGGTCCGTTGCGAGCGCATGACCCTCGATGACTTTCCCTGCGGACGCAAGGATGCGCGTCGTCGAGCGGTAGTTCTCCGTAAGCGGTATGGTGAGCGCCGTCGGGAAGCGATCCCTGAAGAAGAGGAAGTTCTCGAGTGAGGCTCCCTGGAAGCGGTAGATCGCCTGTTTGTCGTCGCCTACGATGAACAGGTTGGGGTTCGTCTCGCCATCGGGGTGCGCCGTCGCGAGGAGTTCGAGGATACGGTTCTGCGAGCGGTTCGCGTCCTGATGCTCGTCGGCGAGGATGTACTGCGCCGATTCCGCCAGCTCGAGGCGGAGCGTCTGGTCGTGCTCGAGCGCCGCGACAAGTTCGACGAGCATGTCGCTATAATCGTAGAGTCCCCGCTCGCGCATGAGGCGCTCATACGCGTCGAACACCTTCACGAGTGCGGCGCTGCGAAGCGCTTTCGGCGTCGGCTCGCCCTCTTCGTCATACGCCGATTCGTCGTTCGTGAGCGTCGCGAGGTGCGCATCATATTCTGCCGACGATACACCATCGCCCTTAAGCGCGCCGATCAAGTTCAGGATGGGCTTCACGTAGTACTCAGGGTCGCCCGAAGGGCGGAGTACGTCGGCCCCAACCTCCGCGATCGCCGTACGCACGATGTCGTAGCGATCGACGTCGTCTGCCGACGTCGCGCCGATGATCCGAGGAAACGACGCGGGATGCGCCTCGATGACCGATGACGCGTAACCGTGGAAGGTGTGGATGTTCACCCGATACGCATCCTGCCCGATCATGGTGCACAGGCGCTCGCGCATCGCAGTGACGCCGGAGTTGGTGTAGGTAAGCGCTAGGATAGCATCCGGTGGCGTGTCGGTCCGCTTCAGGATATTCGCGATGCGCAGGGTCAACACCTGGGTCTTCCCGGTCCCCGGACCCGCCATGACCATGACCGGCCCGTCGATCGCCTCGACGGCGCGTTTCTGCGCCTCGTTGAGGCGCTGGTATGCGCTAGCGAATACGGAGTCCGAAGGGTGTATCATACGGCACTAGTATACCCTTTCGACCACTACCCACCGAACCTCGGAGCGGCCGCACCAAGTGGTATACTCGAACTATGAAAACCATCACCATAGAGAGCCTGATGCGCCCAGCCTCCGTGATCGATGAGAACGCATCGGTCCGCGAAGCACTCGAGCGCATGAACAGCGAAAAAGCGAACGAACTCCTGGTCGTGAACCAGGATGGCGCCCTTATCGGCGAAGTTTCCGTAACCGACCTTCTCGCCGCAGCGGTGCCTGTGGATCTCGACGGAGACGATGCTATGGCGCATTTGATGGATGAGGAAGCGTTCACCGATGCCATCCGAGAAGCGGCGGACAGGCCGATTACGGACTGCATGTCGATGGGTGTCGAATCAATCCGTGCGGACGCGCGTCTCATCGATGTCGCAGCGACTGCAATCTCCATGGGGCAAGCGCGTATCCCCGTGGTCGACCACGACGACCACCCGATCGGCATCGTGTCACGGCAGGGGCTGCGCCACATACTCTCCGTATACATGGACGCTCGGGAGTAGTAAGCCCCGATACTACACCGCATACTTCGTCATGCTTCACAGAATCTTCCTCGCTGTACAGACGTACAGGTCGTCAAATTCTGCTCGCATTCCTCGTCTTCGGTGCAGTCTCGATGCTTCCTCAACTCGCTTGCACACTATGTGATGCGGATTAAGCATATACATCACAAAAGCCCCTCTTTCGAGGGGCTTTTGGCGTGCCAGAGTTAGACCGACATCAGACTCTGCACCATATCGATGAACGGGAGGGTGAAACGGAGGATGATCACCGCAGCAGCGACGACCATCGGGATCTTGATCACCATCTCCGCCTTGCGCATATCGTACTTTTGGAGCGTGATGCCCATGACGGTGCATGCGATGGTGAGCGCGAGGAACGCCGTCGATAGCGAGTAGAATATGATCGGTATCCATACGGTATCCTCGAGAACGGAGGTGATCCAGAAGGATACGAACACGTACGTCGCAGCGACGCCGAGATACGTGAACCAGAAAATCGGCAGGAACACGTTCATGAAGTAGTACGGCGTGAAGTCGAGCCGTACCTTCTCTTCTTTGTGTGCGACGTGGTTGTTCATAGAGAACGAGGATGGAACGATTGGTATGCCTCTAGTATAACGATATCGTTGACCTTTTGGCGCACGTGTGTGGATATCACAGAGCGGTCTCGTGCATCCTACTCTATGACCGTGCCGTCTTTGAGCGTGATCTTCACCACCTTGTTGCCGAGATGTCGCTCGCGTATCCGGTCACCCGTCTTCGCATCGTGGCACACGCGCTGATCGTAGGTCTGCCACCCGATCTTCGGTATCAGTGAGACCGGGATGAAGAATTCAATAGCGCCATTCCGATAGAAGCCGAGCCCTGGCATCGATGACGCGCTCCGGATCTGCTCAGTGGTGAGTAACTCAGTGCCGTCGGCACCCTGCATGTACGCCTTCCGACCTGCGATGCTGTGCACGTGCTCGAGCAGCGTGTCATGGTAGATGAGTTCATTCTCCCCGATTCTGTTCCGCACCTGCTCAGGCGCATGCTGCATGAGCCATGCGTAGTTAGGTACGTACACGAGAAGGTCTTGCGGCTCCTCGAGCTGTTTGGTCACCTCCTTGAAGCGTTGCGTCTTGCCGTTGGGCAGATAGGTGTAGGTCGAGCCTCGTGCGGTCATGACAGACGCGATGTCGTCCCATTCTATGGAGCGCTCGGCACGCTGCGGACCTTCCTGAACGAGTCGGTACACCGACGTGCGCGTGCGTATCTCGAGCGCTCCCCGTTCTTCGCGCACCGCCTGCACTTCGCTGATGCGTGACGCAGAGTCGCTGAACGTCACGGGCTGGCGCACGGCGAGACCTCGAGCGAGGGTGCCTGATATGCGCTCTCCAACAGCGACATTCGAAGGGCTGAAGGCCTCGACCTTCTCGAGGGTGACTCGAGCTCCTGCATGGACAGGAAATCTACTGAGTAGTTCGGCGATCTGTCGCTCAGCTGCATGTCGTGTCTGTTCCATGCACTCAGTATACCAACACAAAACACCAGCGGTGCCGCTGGTGTTTTGTGTGAAATTGCATCTTAGTACGACTTCAAACGTCGCGCCTTGTCGTGCTGGCGTATCTTTTCCAAAGCCTTCGCTTCGATCTGGCGGATGCGCTCGCGCGTGACGCCGAACTCCTTACCCACCTCCTCGAGAGTGTGGTAGGTACCGTCCATGAGTCCGTGGCGCATCTCGAGGATCTTGCGCTCCTTTTCCGAAAGTGAATCGAGAATCTCCTTTACTTGATCTGCGAGGATGCGATGCGCCACCTCCTGGTCTGGCGAGAGAATCTTATCGTCCGCAATGAAGTCCGAGAGACGTGAGCGGTCGTCTTCGTCGCCGATCGGCATCTCGAGCGAGATGGTGTCCTGGCTGATCTTCTCGATCTGGTAGACCTTGTCGACTTCGATACCCATCTCGGTCGCGATCTCCTCTGGCATCGGGTCACGGCCGAAGTCCTGCGCCAAGCGGCGCGAGACCTGCTTGTACTTCGCCATGGTCTCCACCATGTGGACCGGGATGCGGATGGTGCGCGACTGGTCGGCGAGCGCGCGCGTGATCGCCTGGCGGATCCACCACGTCGCGTACGTCGAGAACTTGAAGCCCTTCGTGAAGTCGAACTTATCGACGGCCTTGAAGAGACCGAGGTTGCCCTCCTGAATGAGGTCGAGGAGTGTGAGGTCGGGGCTGCGGCCTACGTACTTCTTCGCGATCGATACCACGAGGCGCAGGTTCGCACGCGCCAAGAGGTTGCGCGCCTCGTCATCGCCTTCCACGATGCGCTTCGCGAGCGCGCGCTCTTCAGAGCCGGTGAGAAGTGGGTACTGGCCGATCTCGCGGAGGTACATCTGGATGGAGTCGTAGCCCGACTCGGAACGGCGGGACACGTTGCGCTTGTCGAGCATCTCGCTCGTCACGTCGTTGCCGAGCATGCCGCCGCTCTCGAGCACGTCGATTGATGCCGTCGCGAAGCGCTCGTAGAGGTCCTCGAGGAACGAGACGTCGTTCTCGATCGTGGGGAACTCGCGCAGGATCTCGTCGTAGGTCACGTACCCGCGCTGGCGTCCGCGTTCGATGAGCGCCTCCGCCTTCTGCTCGATGTGCTTCGGCACTGGCTTGCGCGCTGGCGCCTTCGGGGCGGGCGCGGCCTTCTTCGCCTTTGGCGTAGCCTTCTTCGCCACTTTCTTCACCACCTTCTTCACGGGCTTTTTCGACGCGCTCTTCACCACCTTTTTCGCAGGCTTCTTCTTTGGTACGACCTTCTTCACCGCTTTCTTCGCGGGCTTCTTGATCGACTTCTTTTTCGTGCTGCGTGCCATAGGTATGTAAATGTGTGGTGATTAATCGGTGAGTGCGTACGTGCGTGCCTCAGTGCCTACTGCGCCCATCTTCTTCTGCCGTTCGCTCGCTTCCCGGAGGAGTTCAGTGGCGCGATCGCGATCCCCTCTTCGTTCCGCTTCCATGAGCTCCGCTCTGATCGATGCGAGGTACTGCTTCCCTGTCCGTGTGTCCAGTTCGCGCAAGAGCGCAGCGAGTATCTCCCGGAAGGCCTTGGGATTCGTCTCTTCGTAGGCAGCTTCAGCGAGGAATGCGGCCTTGTTCTGCATGTCGGGAGGCCAATCTTCGAGGGTTCTGATGCGTCCGTCGCCCAGGATATCTGCAAGGTGCGCGGCGAGCTTTCCTGGCGATACGTGCGGCGATTCGAGTGACTGCTGCCACAATAGCACGCCCCAAAGATGGAAAACAATGTCCTCGAGCCGTGCGAATTTCGTCGACTGCGGCGCTGGATCGCGCTTCGGGGTAGCTGGTGCCGATGCCTGCTGGTGCGTCGGTACGGCTGCCGTGCGCTCGGCTTCGCGAACCTGCTCGCGCTTCACCTCTTCACGGACACGCTCCACCTCGAAATGGATGGCATCGGTCGTGGTACCTATCGCTTTCGCGATCTCCCCTTCCCAGTGCTCCGCATCGATGCGGTTCGGCATCATGGTGATGATCGGCACCACCTCCTCGCGGACACGAAGCTTCATCGTGCGGTCGTCATCCGTCTCGCGGCGGATGGTCTCGATCAGGAATGGGACGATGTGCATCGCGTTACCGATCGCGGCTTTAAGGAGCTTCGGGTCCTCGCGAACCAAGTCCGCCGGGTCCTTGCCGCCTTCGACGCGCGCGACCTTCACGTCCATATCGCGCGCGAGGAGGAGCGATGCGCTCCGCTTCGCGGATGCGATGCCTGCCTTGTCCGAATCGAGCGCAAGGACGACCCTCTGCGAAAGTCGGCCGACCAATTCGACGTGCGCGTCCGTCATCGCTGTGCCGGATATCGCCACGGTATTGGTGTATCCGGCCTGATGCGAGAGAACGAGGTCGAACTGCCCTTCGACGACGAGCGTGAAGTCGAGTGTGCGTATACCCGTCTTCGCCTTGTCGTAGCCGAAGAGGATGCGCGACTTCTCGTAGAGCGGCGTCTCGGGAGAGTTCACGTATTTGGGCGCCGCAGCGTCGCCGCTTCGATCGCGTCCCGAGAATCCGACCACGCGGCCGGACGGGTCACATATCGGGAACATGATGCGATCGCGGAAGACGTCGTACGGCTCCGCGCTACGCTCGCTTCCCTTCGCGAGTCCCGCCTTCATGATCATCGCGGGCTGATGCCCTTTCGTGACAAGGTGCTCGATGAGCGCGCGCCACTCCTTCGGTGCGTACCCGATGCGCCACTTGGTGCGCGTCTGCTCGGTCACGGCACGGTCGGTTAGGTACGCGATGTGCTCCGGGTGCTTCGCGAGCTCCGCCTCGTAATACCGCGTCGCATCTTCCAGGATCTGGTAGAGCGTCTCGCGTTCGGTTCGGTCCTCCGCGCGCTCGGGAGTGAGCTCCACTCCGGCGCGTTCCGCGAGGATGGTGAGTGCGCCTCGGAAGTCGACGCCCTCCATCTCCTGGATGAACGTGAAGATATCGCCACCCTTCCCCGAAGAGAAGCAGTAGTACATGTTCCGCTCTGGTGATACGAAGAACGACGGCGTCTTCTCGCTCGTGAAGGGTGACTTACCCTTCCAGTGCTTCCCCGATTTCGCGAGCTTCACATAGCCACCCACCACATCGAGGATGCTGAGTCGATCCTTGACCTGTTCTACGGGAGTTGCCATATGAGCTCATGGGATTCGGGGCCGCCCGCGATGACCCATAGGTCATCGCGGGCGCGCCTCCTACCCTCTACTACACCTACTACGCCGCGTCGGTTTCAGCCGCGTCCTCGGTCGACACTTGGGCGACCATCTTCTGCTTCGTGCTGCCCTTGAAGCCCGTACCTGCAGGGATCAAGCGGCCGATGATGACGTTCTCCTTAAGACCAGCGAGCGAGTCGATGCTGCCGCGGACCGCTGCTCCGATGAGTACGCGCGTTGTGTTCTGGAAGGATGCTGCCGAGAGGAACGACTTGCGCGAGAGCGACACCTCGGTGATGCCCAAGATGAGCTTGTTCGCCTTGATCAATTCCTTGCCTGCCTCCTTGAGCTCAGCGTTCGCCTTCTCGATGTTCCACTCCTCGACGACGTCGCCTACGGTGTACGGACCGTCACCGGCCTCGACGACCTTCATGCGAGAGAGCATCTGCTTCACAATGAGCTCGATGTGCTTGCGTGCGATGGTCACGCCCTGGAGCTCGTAGATGCGGCTCGTCTCAGAGATGATGTAGTCCTGCACGTGCTGCTCGCCACCGTACTTGAAGACCTCGGTGAGATCCGCGGAACCGTCCGTGAGGATCTGTCCCTTCTTCACCTGCTCGTTCACGCCCACCAAGATGGTGCGGCGGTAGTGCACGGGGTACTCGATGGCGTCCTTCTTCTTCGTTCCCTCAGGCAGGACGACGATAGTCTTCTCGCGGCCGTCGGTGCGGATCTCAGATACCACACCATCCGACATAGAGACGATCGCAGGGTTCTTCGGCAAGCGCTTCTCGAACACCTCTTCCACGCGCGGAAGACCCTGGACCACGTCGCCGCCGACGGATGCCGCACCACCAGCATGCTTCGTACGCATGGTGAGCTGCGTTCCTGGCTCACCGATAGCCTGTGCAGCGACCGTACCCACTGCCTCGCCGAGATCAACGAGCTTGTTCGACGTGAGGTCGATGCCGTAGCACTGCTTACAGACACCACGGAGAGTCTTGCAGGTCATCGGCGAACGGACCACGACGGACGCGATCGCCTTGTTCTGCTCGATCGCGATAGCGTCAGCGCGCGAGATCAAGTGACCGCGCTTGTAGAGCGTCGTGCCGTCGAGGACGATGTCCTCTGCGAGCACGCGGCCACGGATAGCGCGCGAGAACGCTATCTCGATACCAGACGCGGAGATGCGGCCGATCGTCACGCCCTGCTTCGTACCGCAATCGTCCTCCATGACGATTGCGTCCTGCGCGACGTCGAAGAGACGGCGCGTGAGGTACCCCGCCTTCGCGGTCTGGAGCGCGGTGTCCGCGAGACCCTTACGCGAACCGTGCGTGGTGATGAAGTACTCGATCGGTGAGAGACCCTCCTTCATAGAAGACAATACCGGGAATTCGATCGTCTCGCCGCGCGTGTTCGCGATGAGACCCTTCATACCTGCCATCTGCGCGATCTGACCGAGCGAACCGCGAGCGCCGGACTTCCAGAGGTCGTGAACCGAACCCATGGTGTCGAGCGTCGCAGGAAGGACCTTTTCGACCTCCATACGCGCGCGGTGCCAGATCTCGACAAGGTGGCGGCGGCGCTCTTCGCGCGAGAGGAGACCTTCGTCGAAGTGCTCCATGACGACACGCTCTTCACCGCGCGCCTTGTCGAGGATCTGCTGCTTCTCCTTCGGGACCTGCACGTCGTCGATGCCCCAGGTGACACCCGAGCGCGTCGCATACGTGAAGCCGAGGCGCTTGATCTTGTCGATGATCTCAGGCACTGCCTCGACACCCTTCGTGTCGATCACTTCGATCACGATAGCGAAGAGCGCCTTCTGAGTGACGATATCGTTGATGTACGAGAACTCCTTCGGCAATGCGCTGTTGAAGAGCAAGCGGCCGACGGTCGTCTCGAAGACGCCACCGTTGAACTGCTTGTACTTCTCGGTGTCGGTCGCCATGACCTTGATCTTCGCGC
>JACCDR011924613.1_pt1 | contig 16599 bp, 35 predicted proteins | sample 7446431 | NCBI WGS metagenome assembly JACCDR01 (sample SAMN15323443, study PRJNA562643) | freshwater metagenome | isolation source: river surface water | place: USA:Blue River Watershed | collected 2017-08-17 | reverse complement strand
TTTCAATTAGATTAACGACGGCATCTTTGTCGTATAGCGGCATAGACCCTTTTGCGGTTTCACTGCAATCTACCCAACCAAGCGGCAATTTGCGGAAATATCCACGTGGTTCTGGAATTTTCATTGTCATTCATCCATAACGTCTTTTAAAACTCCGTCTGCAACATACGCTCCATAACTATTCGGGAATGTTTCGGATATGTTCTTGAGCGCCCATGCCAATTCATCGCGCTGCTTAGTAATCTTTTCTATGTGACTAGCCATGCCAAGAGCCAAGCATTCTAGTTCTTCATACTGCCTATCAGGCGAATGCACATAGTCATTAACACATTCAAAGCTGTAGTCCGCAGGCATGGTTACGCCTTCCTGCGTTTCAGTTAGTACCTTGCCTTCTGGTGTTAGTGTGTGGCTCATTCCTCGACTCCAATATCAGCAGAAATACGCGCATCATTCCAGTATTGGAAAGCATCACCTTCAGCGCCTTGGGGCCAGCTTGCTTTGAGTGCTAGTTCGTATAACTGTGTTGCAGTCTTTAGCTCTTCAAGCTGAATCTTCAAAATTTGAAAATCTTTGTCGTCTTGTGAAGTAATCGCGCTTGCCTTAAACACAAAACGTTTTAGACCATTTAGTTCTTTATTCTGTAACTCAAGATCACTTATACGCGCCAGCAGTTCGTTGCGCTGACGCTCAACAGCTTCCAGTTCGATCAACGGCACAAGCGAAACAGCTTCGGACTCGACCCACTGAATTACGCCGGAAAGCGTTTGTTCTACCCCGACTTGCTTTCCGTTACGGACGATGCCGTAGCCCCATATCTTGCGATCACTCATCACGCACCGCCTTCTGATTTGCCTATAACCGCTTTCGCTTTTAAGTACGCTAAATCAATCTCAGTCTCGTATAATGGCGCGGCACGATTAGCCACCGTTTCATATCTCCACTCAAGTGCACGAGCTGCGTCTATCAGCGCCGCCAGCAATTCCGCGTTCTGCGCTTCTAACTCCCGAACACGCGCCACCAACCGCTCGCTTTCCACTTTCTTCGCATCGCCCTCAAGCAGCGCGAAGGCGCGGTTGAACGCCTTGTTGATGTCGTGGTACACCGAGTCCGGCTTAAAGTTAGCCCCACGCTTCGCTGAAACGAAGTACTCACCGCTGTCGTAGCTGATTCGGATTGCTTTCATCAAAAATCCTCCGGCATCTTAACGCCTGTTACGGCATAGACATCAGCCAATGTCTGGATTACTTGGCGGACTTCATCGTAGGTAAGCAAGTCGCCAACAGGCACTGAATCCACGTACTTCCCGGCCTTGATAACCTTCTGCGCAAACTCTAGCTCAGGCTCTTCGGTTCTACGCTGTATTTCTTCTATCTGGTTGAGAGCGCCAATCAACGTGTTATGAACATCATTGATTGTTTTCATTTTCCATCCTCCGAACAATCGTGCCACTTCCATCCGAACATTTTCTCGACGTTAGCTATCTGCTCGTCGGTTTGGGTTTTCTCAAGCACCTCAAAGTACGTACCGTGCGCAATCTCCCACACACCAACTGGCGGTTTGCGCTTCGCGATTTCCACCGCGCCGCACTCGCTGGCCACCAGCCGTCGCGACGCCAAAAAACTGTCGTTGTTAATGTCTAAGCTCATTTCTTCACCTCGCAAATCTGCTTGCCATCTGCACCCATGCGCGGTGTTAGAGTTGATGCACGTGACAGGTATTGGCATCCGGAAAGAGCGTCAGTGTGTATGTTCATTCCGCTTCTTCCTGTTTCAGAATCTGAATTATCTTTGGGCACAAACCCTAAATAGACTGCACTTGCCAAACCAATAACTGACATAAAAACAAGAATCAAAACAACAATTCCAAATAACTCACTTCCAAAAACATCTTTTATCCATGGCTTGTTCATCTAACACCTCTTTTCTATCCGCATCTTCTCAGTGCAGTTAATGTATGAGCCAATAGGAACTGGTATCGGCCTGGGTACGTAGTTGATCGGCGGTGCTGCGTTTGTCACCTTTGGCGCTGGCTTGCTAACAACTACTGGCCTAGCAACAACTGCCGCAGCAGCAATGCAATCATACGCACTAACAATCATAAAAGCAATGGCGATCATGCGCATGTTTTACCCTTTTTGCGTCTAGTTCAATTGCTATCTGCTCAGTCAAAACTGATGACTTGATGACTGATAGTGGGAACTTGATTAGCTTGTCCTCGCACTTGTTGAGAAGAGTCAAAGCCAGATCAACCTCGTGCGGGAAGATTGGCACTCCCTTATCTAAGCACACCTCAAGACGCTGCAATGGCCCGCAGTCGATACTTGGATCAATCCGGTTAATCAATCCTCGAACGCCAGCAATGCACCAATCCATGCGCTCATATTCATCCGACCAGCTTAATCGAGTCACGGCATAACCACGGATGCAATCGACCTCCCCATTCTTCATCTCATTGAACGCCTTTCTGATTGGAGCAAGCCATGCTTGAACCTGGCGGCGTGTCATTCGTTTCATTTGCAAACACTCCATGCGCGGCGAGAGTTTTTCTCATTGTTTTGAAGCCTCAATCCGTAGAGTGAAACATTGTTTTTAAAGTCTTTATTTGCTTTGTTTACCTCGGCTCGTTCTATTTGTGCTTTTGCATCTTCTTTTTTTGTCGTTATGTTTGACTTGTTTATTGTTGCCAAACATTTATCACGATCATTCCATGTTCTTCCCCATAGATAGTTTCCAATCTTAGGAAGATACCCGCAGATAAATCTGCATATGGTTATCTTGTTGTGATGCGGGAAAGTAGGAACTCTTTTCAGCGCATTGAATTGATTCCATGTCAGCCCGTGGCACAAAACGAAGTGACCGCAAAGATGCCCCATGTTTGTATCTTGATGCTTGAAGAACCCTTGCACCAAACAACGATCCCATTCAAGTTGTATGTTTTCCATTACCGCTCCATCGAATCAAGAAAATCCGCTGCATCTTCGGCGAGGTGATCCGCATAGCTTCCGGTTTCAATCTCTTCATCGCACTGTTCGCAGCGGGCAACCATTTGTTTATCACGGCAACGCTGGCCCCAGAACTCATAAGACCCGATGCCTTCATCACACCATTTAATGGTGACGTGTTCGCCACATGATCGGCAGAATTCATTCATGGCATAGCCTTTCCAATCTCGGCAGCGGCTTGGACGATAGCTCGGCGGGTGGCGGCGTAGGGGCAGCCCATAACTGGTTCAGAGATACTGACGCTGGCGTCATGGTTCTGGCAGTCTGCATTGTTATAACCGACTAGTGGTTGAGGGGTGTATGGCGTAAGTTCTAACTTCACCGCCAGCCGCAGCGCGTCTCCGTCGTCGGTGAGCGGGTTCCAGTGCTGCACATATGTGCAACCATCTTTTATTGAGCAAAGTTTGCACGACCCATCATCTCTGAATAAGACGTCGTACCCAGCCGCCTTAGCCGCCAACTCCAATAGTTCTTTGTCTTCCATCATGCACCGCCTTTCAAAACATCAAGAAATTTCCTTGCGTGAGTAACTGCCTCTTGCAAAACTTTTCTTTCACCAGGATGCGGAACGCCAACCCCACAAGCTCCAATAATCAAAATCTCTACAACTTCAATTAGTTCATCGCGCTGCTTTTCAGCCTTATCCAACCGTTCAACAAGATCATCCAATGATGCGCCATAACAGTTCTGGTTCATGGGTAAATCACCTCAAAGTATTTAGTGTTATTGTTGTTCGACCACACTGACGCATCAATCACTTGGCAATCTTCTTGGCTGATAGGCCGAAGCATTCCTTTAGAGCAAAGAGTTTCAATGTATGAGCGCACAGTGGTTCTAGCAACGCCGTAGTCCAGGTTCAGTTTGCTTGCGTAGATAACCTTTTCCTCATTCTTCAGCATTGCCTCAAATAGAACTTTCGAGCGCATTAGAACAATCGAAGCGCCAGCAGCCTGCATCACGTTTTTAATCTTAGGCTTGGCTGGCCCGCGAACTTCATCTTTGCAGCGGTTAATCTTGATATTACCCTTGGGCGGCACGAACTTTTTACCCATCAACATTTCAGCGAATTGCATATACACCCCTTTGATTAGATTCGCGCATCTGGCGCATTGCTTTACGGTTTTGCTCTTGCAGCTTTTCATTCTCTGCCAGTTGTTCGGCAATCATCTGAATGCGGTAATCAACATGTTCCATCTCTTTTTCAAGAGCGCGGCGGATGTTGTACAGCTTCTCAAGGCTGTACTCCTGGTTCGACTTCAGTCCAGCCACAAGCGCGTTAATCACGTCATATTCAAAGCACTGGCGGGCATGTTCGCTGATATGGGTTGCCATGATTTACTCCAATCCAAGGACGATAAAACAAAACACGATACAAGCTGCGATTGATGCTGCGTAAATCAGACCGTCAGCTAGTTTCAATTCATCATCCGCAAAGCTGATTCTGCGGAGGTTTTCAGGTTGAGTGCGGTTAGTCATTTTTCACCTGCCATGGCGCTTGGTTATTGCACATCTTGATTAGAATTTCTTTTTGTTTGGCCCCTGCTGCGTCCCATGCTGCGTCCCATTCTGCGTCCCATTCTGCGTCCAGCTCGTCATTTGTTGAATTTCCATTTGCGAACTTTGCTGCGGCCCTTGCTACGGCCCTTGCTGCGTACAGCTCGTTTCCATTTGCGAACTTTTCTGCAATATCAATCGCATCAATACTGCGACTATCGTTCATCAAACGCTTGACTTCACGGGCGCACCAAACAGCAAATAAACGAGCATCACGTTCAGAACAATTGGATGCACGCAAAGACCATGCTGCATCTTCAATTCCGTTTGATTGGGCAATGTAATCAATTCCTATATCATCGGTATGCGCAAATCGGATATAGCTTTTGCGTTCATGGTCTTTGCTGGTAAATTCCTCCCCTTTCAAAGACCGAACTAGCTTGTTATATCCATGAATGCAGGCACCATTGGTGCGCAGTTTTTTCAATGTCGTTGTGATCATAATTCCTCCGTGTTGATGCCTGCATTGTTGCGCACAAAATTACTGTGGTCAATACCTTGTTAAAAGTTTTTTTCTGCGTATAATCTGAACCGTCGTGCGGAACTTCAGTCACAAGCTGATAGAAGCGACTACCTTACCGAACAGTCCGCTACAGGTAAGGGCTAACACACATACGGCTTTAGCAGCCTAAACTTGGGAAGGTTTATGAATGCGCCCCGAGGCCGTAGTTGTGTTAGTGCGGTTACAAGTAGCGCATGGCCCGTTCCGACGTTCTAGCCGCTACGCCAGCTAAACACCTAAACCCCTTGCCGGGTAAGAGCAGGGGGAACAAGATAGGCGGCTGGTCGGATTCATGACCGGCATAACTCAAGTAGAGACAGCCGCCTATCTTGTTGGTGAAGTGCTAAGGCTGATTAGCTGTCAGAAGCAAGGAATACTGCATCAGTCGCAGTGACATTCTGGAAGTCCAATAGCCATCCGGGCAGTGCGGAGGTAGCCAGAAAAGCCGGAGATCAGCACCGGCCACTAACAACCTACACGCATGGCGATTAGGTCAGGTCACGCTAGAGATAACGCTGAGAGACTACTAGCGGTAAATGATCCTGTTTGCTAAAGACTAGTCGCCATCCGTGTGGGTGTATCTGTTCCAGTGGTTTCCGCTGGTGAATAGTCTGTACAGTAACAGTTGCTCACACTTGGTAATTGACTGGCTGAAGCCACGCATCAGAAATGATAACCGGGCCTCTCATAAGTCCTCACCAATTACCATGATTTCCAAAGGCTTCGCGGGCCGGAGGATGGAAGGTGAAAGCCTGTGCATGGGCGAGTAGCCAAGGCGCAAAACGTGATGCAAATAGCAGCCATCACACGCTGAACCTGGCAGGCCGGAAAGACGGCCATTTAATTGCTTATCTGTTTTGTGGTATTATTTAATTGTCGGTGTGGCAACTGACAACACAAACAGATAGGCAATAATAACCCCTGAGTATTTAGCAGGGGCATGTGTAGTTGATAATACATTTGCCTTTTATTGTTGCCGGGCAGTTTGGATGTGTTGTCAGTTGCCCATGCCAAGGGCCATGCCCCTGCTAAGTTCTTAGGGGTTTTGCTTTGGTAGTCTGGGATTCCTGCTGAACCGGAACCAGCGAAGTTGAAACGGGCAAGTTTTCAACGGACACGACTTTGACTTAGGCAAGCCGCTCGTTTGTTGCCGCCGTAACTAAGTCAAGAGGATACGGGGATTCTGGTACAGTCCAAGCCGAGATGAGTTGCCTCGAAAGAGGATGAGAGAACCGGCAACCAGGCCGCTTGAACAGCGGGTACTCTCTCAAGCTGCGTTAGTGTTCAATAAACGCAGTACCTATATGCGACCATCCTGGCTCCATACGGGGTAATAACTAAGGGCTTTCATTAGCTCTTAGGTGAGTTATTACCTTTTTTCTGCTCCCTCCTTCACCACCGGGGTAATTAACCTAAGGTAGTAATAAGGTGGAAAAAATTACCCAAAAAATTTCACCAATAAAAAAGCCCCGATTTCTCAGGGCTTCTTGGCTAGGCTAGTTTGTAGTGGGTAATATCATCTTCTTTGCCAGTAATTTCCCAGTCAAAATCTTTGGCTTTCATTGATATTGTTGGATGACATCTGTCTTGTGTCTTTATGAAGACACGAACATCATCATCCACTGGCATACATTTACCATCATAAGGAATCCATCCGTCACTGGTTTCTGAAAGATCAACGTTTCCTTTGTGGATGCGACAAAGACTATATTGGGCAACATCTTTGTTTTGATTGTTTATGATCCAATCAACCTTATCGCTAAAAGCACCATAAGTTTGACCGTTTTTTTGTTTCACCCAAATGAACACGCTTTCTTTGAACGGATTGCCTTTGCCATCATAGTCAATCCACCCGCCAGAAGTAGTTGCAACCGGCACAGGCGCAGACTCCTTCAGCCTTGCCTCAGCCTTCAACGCAGCATAAGCAATGCAGTCTTCCAAGCTGTCTTTGTGCGGCTCTTTTCTCTGCCGATCCCGCACATCCTTTAGAACCTGCATCAATAGCCATCCATCAGCCTCGCTCAATGAATGCCCTGTGATAGCGTTAAAAGCCGTGACAGTGCGCTGCATTGAACGTTCGCCATCTGGTGAATCATAAGTCTTGGCGCGGTCTTCCATGTGCGCCGCCGCGGCTTGTAGTAGTTCTTTAGCTTTCATGGTCTAACCTTAAAAGGGTACGTCAAGTTCGTCAAATTCGTCTGACTTCTTAGATGGCGCAGCCTTGCGCGGCTCTTCCCGTTTCTGCTGCGGCTTGTCGCCTGAGCCAGAACCGCCGCCTAGCATGTTCATCTCGTCAGCAACAATCTCTGTCGTGTATTTGTCCTGGCCGTCCTTATCTTGCCACTTGCGGGTTTTCAACTTGCCCTCGATATAGACCTGTGAGCCTTTTTTAAGGTACTGGCCGGCAATCTCGCCAAGCTTGCGATAGATAACAATCTTGTGCCACTCGGTAGCCTCGCGCTTCTCGCCAGATGACTTGTCATTCCATCTTTCAGTTGTGGCGATTGAGAAGTTGCAAATGGCGTCACCGCTGGCGGAATAGCGAGTTTCAGGATCACGGCCAAGGTGACCGACGAGAATGACGCGATTAACTGACGACATGATTTACCCCTTTTTTCATTGAGCGATGCAGGCGCGTATGATCTGACCGCGTCATAAGCATCAGGTTTTCGATTGCGTTGTTATGCTTGTTTTCATCAATGTGATGAACGACCTCATTGGCAATAAGGCGGCGGCCGATGTGCTTTTCCATGATTACCACGTGCTCTAACCTGTTCTTGTTAGAGCCGCGAGTAACTACTACGTATCCGCCATTCTTTTTACTAACACCTTTCGCTGTTTTGTCGCAGTACTTACGCCTGGCCGCTGCCATGTTTTCCTTCCACTGCTCAGAAAACTGACGTCGCTTACCGATCATGTGCTTGCCAAGTTTTTCTGATGATGACCGTACCCCTTCAGTGCGGCTTCTAAGCTCAACTCCTGACCCAATCAGCATTCGTCGAGCTACGGAGTAGCTGACGCAGAGAATCTTCGCAATGTCTGGGATGCTCTTTTTTTCGCATGAGTATAGCCTTTGAAGTTCGGCGGATTCAACGTTAGACACTTTATTAACACTTGCCATTACTTCACCTCACTGATTGGAATGTACAAAAGATAGTCATTGCTGCTGCACGCCGTACCTACTACGTGGTTTGCATCGTGGAACTGTCTTGATCGGAATGCGGTGTTACGGTAACAGTCATTCGCATGTTGGCAGAACTGGTTATTGATGTTCGTGTGCGCCAAACACAGTGTTATTTCTTGCATTGATAAACCTCGTTCCATGTTCTCCAATAGTCACCGAAGAACGTCATTGTGATAATCATTGGCAGCATCACCTGGCGGCGAATAATAGCCATTCGCCAAGGCATCAGTTTGTCTTTCATTTGACCCCCGTTGATCCGAATCCACCATTGCCACGGCTTGATGTTGAACTGAACTGATCCACTACTTTGAACGATGGCCGGATGACTGGAACAATCATCATCTGCGCGATACGGTCAAGAGGGTTAATGATAAACACTTCGCTTCCTCGGTTCCAGAGTGAGACTTTGATTTCGCCTTGGTAATCTGCATCTGCCAGCCCGACCAAGTTGCCAAGCACTAGGCCGCGATTGCCAAGACCTGAACGCGGGATGATTGCGCCGGCTAGCGTAAATTCAGGATTAGGCTCGTCACCTTCTGCGGAGTCAATACTGCCGATGTGTATAGCGATGCCAGTGCCAATCAACTCGCACTGGTTAGGCAGTATCTTCACCGGCTTATAAATTGCTGCGCGTAGGTCGATTGCGCCAGCGCCAGCAGTTTCGTATTCAGGAGTCTTGATACGTTCATCAAGTATTTTGATCTCTGCTTGCATCTTCTTCCCCTTGTGTTTGATTTGCTTTTAACCAAGCGTTCATCATCTTGCCAACTTCCTGCCAATTCTCAGCATGGCGGTCAATGATGTGCCATGCCGTTGCGCCGTCCATGCCTTTCCATTGATGATGGTCAATTTCCATCTTTTGGCTCCCATTTGATCGGTTGTACTAAATATCCGTAGTCGTAAGTGGCAATAATTTTTGTTCCACAGAGAATGCTTTTTTCGCCAAATTTACATGGCCTAGATTTCCCGCTAACTTTATCAACAAACAACTTGCACCGATCATGCTCAATGGCAAACAACTTGAATACGTGATGCTTGCATGTACGGCAGCACTTGATTTGTTCGGTCATGCTGCACCGCCTTTCACAAAATCAAGTGCTGCTCTGATCCTGTAGTACGTTATTTCTCCTACGCCATAAGTCATGTATGTCTCACATGCCGCCAGCAGTTCGTCACGCTGCTTCCGTAGCTCATCAATAACACCAGCCAAATTAGTAGGCTCTCCACCTTCCCCGGTTAGCTGGTAGTTAGGAATGCTAGCGCAGGAATTGACACATCTAACTAAACGAGGCACATCAAATTTATTATCTCCCCAAGGAGAACCGCAACAGCCACACCCACCAATAACACATTCTTCATTTGCTCCTTCTATTAGAATGCCAGTGGCGTCTTCGCTCATGTGGAAGTTCCACGGTTCCGGCGTATGTTGTTGTTCGCTCATGATTTCCTCACGCAAAAGAAAGTCGTTTGTAGATTTCACGGGTTCTGCGTACATCATCCTTGCAGTATTCAATAACCTTTTGCGGATCAGTCGGCCACGTATCAGCAACCATTGAACCGTCAAAGTCTCCCTTGCCTTCAATGCCAAATGCCGCACAAAGCTTATCCATACTGACGCGCTTTTCTTTGTCTGATGACCACATCAGCATAGTGTCTGCAATCGAGTTATCCCACGGCTTCGCCTTCATGGCCTTGCCAAGAGACTGGATTGGTTTTACATCATTGATAACCGAACGATGCCACAAAAAAGGCAAATCAAATCCGGCGATGTTATGACCGCAGAAAACAACAGAATCAAAGCTGTCGCCAGAATGGTGGCTGTACTTTGAGTTATCAGAAATTGAATCATTAAGGCGCTCAAGAATCATGCGCTCACTGTCATCAAATTCACTTGATAGAACCTCGCCATTATCAAATGACCAGCACACACAGGCAATCCGTCCGTACAAACCATTGAATGAAGTCTTTGACAAAAGCTCTTTCAACGCTTGGTCTTTGTTCTCATCAAGCCACGCTTGGATGGACTCTGGTTTCTTGTAGGTAGCAGGAGCCTTGATTGATTTCTCAAGCTGCGCAATCACGCTAGGATCGTTTGTCGGCAGTGTTTCAATGTCTAGATAGCAGATCATGTCATTCCCCTTGAATGCGGCTCTTGGCTGCGTCTTTGTGTTCAGTGTAAAGTGCCTTGCTTTCCAATCCAGACCACAAATCTTTAAGGTCATCCATGGTCTTGCATTCATTAAACAGAGAGATCACAACAGGATCGCACTCAGGCTTTGGTTCTTCCTTTTCTTCCACAGTCGGCAGGTCTTCGCCAGCGTAGATGTACAGCCCCAGGCCATGGCAGGCGATAGCTTTTACCAAACACCGCATCATGTTCTTGTTGATTTCAAACGCGCCAGGGTTCTCAATGGCTTTGTTGCGATGATCCATTACAGGCAAGTGCATCTTGATCGTCTTGCCAAACGCAGTGACTGAGCAATAGACCATCATGGTTTTACCAAACATCACTGGCTCATGGAATTCCCAGTTAGCCGATGGATCATGGCGCATCAACGTATCGACAGCCCACGGCCAGGATAGGTACGAAAGACCGGCCTTCTTTTCGATATGGTCTTTAACGTCAATCGCTGCTAGCTTTATATAGTTACTATTGTCCATTGTTTTGTTCCTCTTGTTGATATTGTTCCCATTGACCTAATTGTTGCCAGTACTGCATGCCGCCATCGTCTTCCATTTTGTTTCCTATAATTCCCTATAAAAGTAAGTTGGCAAACACAATTGATACTCTGTCCGGTAGTGATGCGATCCAGCAGGCATGACGCTAGGCGCATCAATCAATCCGCCAGCGCATCCGTAATCAATGTGTGACAGCGAGTCACAATCAACATAAACGCCATCTTGAAAATGATAGTTTGATCGCATGTAATCAGCAGTCAGCAAGATAACCTCCAAGCACTAAACAGATAGCTGATGCAGGTTTATCAGACTCAACCAGTACGTTGATCGGCTGACCGTTAATGCGGCCACGGACTTGATAGACTCCTGGTGCTATGGGTGATGAGATCATGCTGCACATCCATGCGCTACGCGGTAGGCGATAATTTTGTATCCTGTTTTATCACCATTAGACCAGTCCCATTGACAAGCTTTAGTGTATCTACCACAGATATCGCCACATTCAAATTTGACCATAACCAACAGTTCGCCATCAACAGGGCACTCGCCACCACCCCACTCGATCCAGCATTCATCGTCAGCAACTGGCACATGAACAGGCCGATTCACGCTGGCTATTGCGTCACGCGCGGCATTCAGTTCAGGCTGAATAACCTTCAACTCTTCAAGTTCGCGCTCCATGACAAGTACGCAGTCACGTAACGCCGCCAGCAGTTCGTCACGCTGCTTGCGAATTTTCCGGTAGTCTCTAGCTAGTCTATCGACCGGGACAGGGATTGACTCAACATCCTCAGTCGAAAGGCCCGCAAATTTATTCACGCAAGCCACGATGCGGCGAGCGTTTGATAGTGCATCAATTCCATGACCAGTGGTAGTAACGGCAACCATCATGCCTGTGCTATCACCGATTGTTTGCTCCCCGTTTGGTGGTGGTGTTCCGATTTTCCACGGCTCTGGCGTATGTTCCATGTTCAACTCCTTGTTTGTAAGTGTTCCGCCATTGTGCCATCACTGCGCACAAAGTCAATCGTTTTGTGATGAAAATTTTGCGCACAAAGTCATTGACACAGCGCGGATAAATCCGGATGATGCACATACACTTTAACGAGGACTTAACATTGAACGAGCCACGCGACATCCACAAGTTTCGAGAAGTGACCGAGCGCCAATCACGCAGCACGATCAACAGCATCACGACGGGATTTACGTTCCGATGCAATGTTTGTTTTGGCATCAAGAAGGTTGGCGGCAGAAAGTCTCTCGGTCACAAAAAAGGTTTCAAGTGCGCTGATTGCGCGGGGAAAACAAATGTATAAAAGTTTCGTAGAAGAAAAATTGAAACATGCTGCGCCTGTCGGGTTTGTTGGCGACATTGAAGGTTACGGACTGAAGCCGCATCAACTTGACTTAACAGGATGGGCATTGAAGCGTGGCCGCGCTGCTATCTTTGCTGACACTGGGCTAGGCAAGTCACGGATGCAGATTGCTTGGGCTGAACGTGTAGTTAAGCACACCGGACAGCCATTGATTATCCTGGCTCCGTTGGCTGTTGCTGAACAGACCGTTGAAGAAGGCCAGAAGATCGGCGTAAAGGTTAATCATGCCCGCGAGCAGGATCAACTAACTAGCGGCATCAACATTACAAACTATGATCGGATTCATAAGTTTGATGTGAGCAATTTTGGTGGAGTTGTGCTCGACGAATCATCCTGCATAAAACACGCCTCATCAAAAACGCTCCAAAAATTATTGGAGATGTTCGCGCACACTCCGTACAAACTCTGTGCCACTGCAACACCCGCCCCTAACGATTGGACAGAGCTAGGGACGCATGCTGAATTTCTCGGCATCCGTACTAACTCAGAGATGCTTTCAGAGTTCTTCATCCACGACGCAGCCGATACCGGAGAATGGCGTTTAAAGGGCCACGCTCGTAAAGAGTTCTGGAAGTGGGTTAGCTCATGGGGCGCAATGATCCGCAGCCCTGCTGACCTTGGGCACGATGCCAGCGAATACAATCTACCTGAACTGGTTGTTGAACAGCACACCGTTGATAGCGATGAACAGCCGCTCGATGGCATGTTGTTCGCGCTCGAAGCCAATACGCTTTCTGAACGTAGAGAGTCGCGCAAAGCATCACTGATCAATCGCGTTAAAGCGTGTGCGGATCTGGTCAATAACGACAAGCAGCCGTGGATTGTGTGGTGTGACTACAATGCCGAGGCTGACGCGCTCAAGGCTGCCATTCCTGATGCGGTAGAGATTCGCGGGCCGGATGATGCGGAAGTCAAAGAGAAACGCCTGCATGATTTTGCGCATGGAAATATCCGCGTTCTGATCACGAAAAGCTCAATCGCTGGGTTTGGTTTGAATTGGCAACATTGCTGCCGTCAGGCTTTTGTCGGCGTTACTGATTCCTTTGAGTCTTACTACCAGGCAGTTCGCCGTTCATGGCGGTTTGGTCAAACTAAACCTGTCCATGTCCATGTGTTCGCTAGCCAGTTGGAAGGCGCGGTAGTGGCTAACCTGAAGCGCAAAGAGATCGACGCACGCGAGATGTCTGAAGCACTGTCGAAAGAAACGCTTGAATCAGTGAGAGCTGAAATCTACGGCGCACGCAAAGAATCAAATCCTTACAAAGCAGAATCATCAATCATCATCCCATCTTTTTTGAAAGCATAAAAATGAACGTCATCAATCAATCAATCGGTAAAGACTACGCAATTTTTCATGGTGATTGCGTTGAAGTCATCAAAGGTATCCCGGACAAATCAATCGACTATTCAATCTTTAGCCCTCCATTCATCTCATTATTTACGTATTCAAACAGCCCGCGAGACATGTGTAATTCGCGCACTGATGAACAGTTTTATGAGCACTTTGATTACTTGATTGTCGAGTTGAAACGAGTAATGAAGCCAGGTCACAATCTCAGCTTTCATTGCATGCTGATGCCAACCAGCAAGGAGCGCGATGGGTACATCGGGCTAAAGGATTTCCGAGGCGACCTGATCCGCGCTTTTCAAAAGCATGGCTTTATCTTCGCATCTGAAGTTGTCATTTGGAAAAACCCCGTAACAGCCATGCAGCGCACTAAGGCGCTTGGCTTGCTGCACAAGACGATTGTTGAAAACGCTTGCATGTCGCGCCAGGGAATACCGGACTATTTGATTACGATGCGTGCGCCGGGTGAAATGGTGGATCGTGTTAAACACTACCGCACCACTGACGAAATGATGCGTGCTTGCAAAGAGAAAGACCTTGACCCACAGGTTGAGTCGTTGAAGGTTTTAACCGTTGATGAATGGCAGAAGTTAGCATCCCCTGTTTGGATGGACATTAACCAATCCGACACTCTTCAACATAAGTCTGCGCGTGAGCATGATGATGAACGCCATGTTTGCCCGTTGCAGCTTGAAGTTATCCGCCGTGGCGTAAAGCTATGGACTAATCCTGGCGATGTGGTTTTGTCTCCGTTTGCCGGTATCGGATCAGAAGGCTATGCATCGATTCAGTTGAACCGCAAATATATCGGTATCGAACTGAAGGAAAGCTACTACAAGCAAGCATGCCTTAACCTTGAAAACGCATCACGCACAAACATGGACTTGTTCGCATGAAATACAAAGTCGGATTTCGCACAGAGAAAGGCAAGCCGAACTACATCTACGTTGAAGCCGATACCCGTTCAGCGGCTATTGAGAAAGCAAAAGACGAGATCAAATGGTTAGGCGTTCGCGGCGAGTATCGTAGATGTATCGAGATTCCAGATGATTCAACGCTGCCGAATCTGCAACCGCAAGCTGACTAACCCGGTATCTATCAAGTACGGTTACGGGCCGGAGTGTATTAAACAAGCGGTAGTTGAACGATCGGCTCCGCTTGTTGCTCTGGTTGAGATGGATCGTATCTTGAAAGCTACGAGGATCAGGAAGGTTAGGATAGCAACACAAGTGCAGACAGATACGATGGATTTGTTTGGCGAGGAAACGGAATGAAACGAATATTTGTACTAGCCAATGATTCAGTCAGGCAACGCGCCATTGACGCAATACGCGATGCTCCTGATGGCATGGTTGTTACGATACAGGAACCTACCCGCAGCCTAGACCAGAACGCCAAGTTATGGCCGATGTTGGGAGAAGTATCTAAACAAGTTAATTGGCACGGCAACAGGCTAACGAGTGACGAGTGGAAGGATGTATTCTCCGCCGCTATCCACAAGCAAAAGGTTGTACCTGGATTAGACGGTGGATTTGTTGTATGTGGTCAATCTACGAGCAAATTTTCAAAGCGGAAGTTTGCCGAGATGATTGAGTTGATTTACGCCTTTGGCGCTGAACGTAACGTGAAATGGAGTGAATGATGGAACTTACCCGCGAAGAAATCTTAGACATTGCAGACGAAAACGAATGTTATTTGCAACTGCATAACGGTGTATGCAAGTACCCGGATAATTTGGTCAAGTTTGTTAAGGCGGTTATTGCCAAGCATGAAGAGAAGAAAGGCGGTGCGTGATGGAAAAACAAACTGGCGGTTCAGCATTCCCAACAAGGGGTTTTTTGCCTGGCATGACCCTGCGTGACTACTTCGCTGCCAAAGCGATGCAGGCTTACTGCACTGACCCGGAGACGCAATTCGACCCTGAATCAGTGGAATTGGCAGTGAGAACTTGTTACCGCATTGCCGACGCGATGCTAAAAGAGAGAGACAAACAATGAGCTTTGACCAAGACCCATACGAACAAGCCAACATAAGCGCGGCTGACTTCGCAATGATGTGCGACGAGATGAAAGAGTTGAAACAGAAAGTATCTCAGCTTGAATCAATCATTGCAGATTGCCGCGATGCTGCTGGTTTCGGAACCGATAATGACCCGATGAATGTTTCAGGATGGGCTGCATTGGCATCACCTGAAGAAGTGCCAGCGTTCATCAAGGATCAGTTTGATAGGCTTCGTAATGAGCGTCAGTGGCAACCGATGGAAACGGCGCCAAAGGACGGAACAGTAATTGTTGTTGGCCATGCACGTCAAAGCAACTTCCCCGTAAAAATTGTGTTTTTTAACAAGATACATAAGTATTGGTCGCATTACGGATCGGCAGAGCTTGGTCTTGAAAGAAACGCAACCCACTGGATGCCTTTACCAGAAGCACCAAAACACCAAGACTGACTTTTAACGGAGATTGAAATGAAAACAGAAGAGATAAAGAAAGCAGTGAAAGAAGCAAAGCGATTCATTAAGGCAGCATCCGGTTGTATTCAAGACGGAAATCAAAAGCCAATTGAGCAAACAACGATTGAATATTCAAACTCTAAAACCAAATCTGGATTAGTCCCGGCAGGGGCAGTTCGGCTTAATGCGAATATCCGTAGAGACTTGCACAAGCGGCTCAAGGATGCGGCAGCGAAGCGCCAGTATGAGATTGGCAGGGGATTTACAATCAGGGAACTAATCGAAGAACTAGTAGAGAAGCACATCTAGTTTATTTCACAATTAACGCCCGTTAAGCATCCGTTCAACGGGCGTTAATCTAGGTAGTACAATGTAGCTGCGCTGTGAGAGGCGCATTGTGGGATGGCAATAGTATCGAGTCTCTATAGACCGGCTGTCTGTTGCCCGTTTTTTGAACTGCAATGGTTCAGCCACCTACCGGAATTCTCACCTTCAGGCGGCCG
>JACCDR012078607.1_pt1 | contig 16600 bp, 11 predicted proteins | sample 7446431 | NCBI WGS metagenome assembly JACCDR01 (sample SAMN15323443, study PRJNA562643) | freshwater metagenome | isolation source: river surface water | place: USA:Blue River Watershed | collected 2017-08-17 | reverse complement strand
CGAATACAACGAAATGTTGGAATTGGTTGAGATGGAATTGCGTGAGCTGTTGGGTACTTATGATTTCCCTGCTGACGACACTCCAATCATCCCAGGTTCTGCATTGATGGCGTTGAATGGCGAAGATGACAATGGTCTTGGTACCAGCGCTGTTAGAAAATTGGTTGAAACCTTGGACTCTTACATTCCAGAGCCAGAGCGTGCTATCGACCAACCATTCTTGATGCCAGTAGAAGACGTGTTCTCAATTTCTGGTCGTGGTACTGTAGTGACTGGTCGTGTTGAGCGCGGCATCGTAAAAGTAGGCGAAGAATTGCAAATCGTTGGTATTACCGACACTCAAAAAACCACCTGTACTGGTGTTGAAATGTTCCGTAAGTTGCTCGACGAAGGTCGTGCAGGCGAGAACGTAGGTGTTCTGTTGCGTGGTACTAAGCGTGATGAAGTTCAACGTGGCCAAGTATTGTGTAAGCCAGGTTCAGTAACTCCACACACCAAGTTCACTGCAGAAGTATACGTATTGTCAAAAGATGAAGGTGGTCGTCACACGCCATTCTTCAAAGGCTACCGTCCACAGTTCTACTTCCGTACCACTGACGTAACGGGTGCTGTTGAGTTGCCAGAAGGCGTAGAAATGGTTATGCCAGGCGACAACATTCAAATGTCAGTAACCTTGATTCACCCAATCGCGATGGAAGAAGGCTTGCGCTTCGCTATCCGTGAAGGTGGTCGTACAGTAGGTGCTGGTGTTGTAGCTAAAATCATTCAGTAATTTAGTTTGGGCGGTCATCAGATTGATCGCCCAAGCTTAGTTTGTTAGTAAGTCTCTAGGCCAGTAGTTCAATTGGTAGAGCACCGGTCTCCAAAACCGGGTGTTGGCGGTTCGACCCCGTCCTGGCCTGCCAAATTCAAAAAAGGTTTGTTGTAATAATGACTGCGAATACTGAAGAAAAAATTTACCATATGGATCCATTAAAGTGGGTTCTTGTGCTGGCTATTATTGTTGCCGGCGTAGTAGGTAATTCGCACTTTTCTTCTGAGTCGATACTTTATCGCGCGCTCGGTTTGTTGGTTCTTGGTGCTTTAGCGGTTTTTATCGCCATACAAACTGCTAAAGGGGCTGCGATTTCTGAGGTTGTTCGTGGGGCGTTGGTCGAGTTGCGTAAAGTGGTTTGGCCTACTCGCCAAGAGACCAATCAAACAACATTAATTGTTGTGGCTGTGGTGTTCGTTACTTCAATTATTCTGTGGTTGTTGGACACACTATTTGGCTTTATTGTTTCTAATATAATAGGGTAGGTGTTTATGGCTAAGCGTTGGTACGTTGTGCACGCCTATTCAGGTTATGAGAAAAAGGTTGCTGCTTCGTTGAGAGAGCGTGTAGCTCTACATGGGATGGATGATAGCTTTGGCGATATATTAGTCCCGACCGAAGAAGTGGTTGAGATGCGTGGCGGGCAAAAGCGTAAAAGCGAGCGAAAGTTTTTCCCTGGTTACGTATTGGTTCAAATGGAATTGAATGATGACACGTGGCATTTAGTGAAAGATACGCCGCGTGTGATGGGTTTTATCGGCGGCAAAGGCGATCAGCCTGCGCCGATTACGGAAAAAGAAGCTGAAGCTATTCTTCGTCGTGTTGATGATTCAATTGAAAAGCCGAAACCAAAAACAATATTTGAGCCTGGTGAGATGGTTCGCGTCATTGATGGTCCTTTCAATGATTTCAATGGTGTGGTTGAAGAAGTTAATTACGATAAAAACAGACTCCGTGTTGCAGTCTTAATTTTCGGTCGTTCAACACCTGTCGAGCTAGAGTTCGGTCAGGTCGAAAAAATTTAATCTCTAGTTTTTCAACCCCCCTCTTTGCCTAGTGAAGAGGGGTTTTCGCGTCCTCAATCATTCGATTGGGGAGGGGAGCCTAAGACGATACGGTTTGCCAAAACTGAATCCGAGGCGCTAACACCCAAAGGGGAGTATTAAAATGGCAAAAAAAGTAACGGCTTACGTTAAGTTGCAAGTTGCAGCTGGCAAAGCAAACCCAAGTCCACCGGTTGGTCCAGCATTGGGTCAGCACGGTGTGAACATCATGGAATTCTGTAAAGCTTTCAATGCTCAAACTCAGGGTATGGAAGTTGGTGCACCAGTTCCAGTTATTATCAGCGTTTACAGTGACCGCAGTTTTACCTTCGTTATGAAAACACCACCGGCTTCTTTCTTGTTGAAGAAAGCTGCTGGAATCACTAGCGGTAGTGGCCGTCCTAATACCAACAAAGTAGGTAAGGTAACTCGCGCTCAGTTAGAGACTATCGCGACCACTAAAATGGCAGATTTGACTGCTGCTGATATGGATGCTGCTGTGCGTACCATTGCTGGTTCTGCGCGCTCCATGGGTCTTGAGGTAGAGGGTTTGTAATATGGCTAAATTAACTAAGCGTCAACGCGCCATCAACGAAAAAGTTGATAGCAGCAAACAATATTCAATTCAAGATGCGGTCGCTCTGTTGAAAGAACTTTCAACCGTAAAGTTCTCTGAGACTGTAGATGTTTCTATCAATCTTGGTATTGATCCACGTAAATCTGATCAGTCTGTTCGCGGTGCTACTACTCTGCCTCATGGTAATGGTAAAGACGTTCGCGTTGCTGTATTTACTCAAGGTGCTAATGCTGAGGCTGCTAAAGCAGCTGGTGCTGAGTATGTGGGTATGGATGAACTTGCTGCTGAAGTTAAAGCGGGCAAGATGGATTTCGATGTGGTTATCGCCAGCCCTGACGCAATGCGCGTTGTGGGTCAATTGGGTCAGGTTCTTGGTCCTCGCGGTCTGATGCCCAACCCAAAAACAGGCACCGTAACTCCGGATGTGGTTACTGCTGTTAAAAATGCTAAAGCTGGTCAAGTTCGTTACCGTGCAGAAAAAGGCGGTATTGTTCACGGCGGTATTGGTAAAATTTCTTTTGATGCTGTTGCAATTAAAGAAAACTTAGAAGCGTTAATCAGTGATCTGAAAAAATCCAAACCATCAACTGCAAAAGGTGTTTACCTGAAGAAGGTTGCATTGAGCACCACTATGGGTCCTGGTTTGGTAATTGATCAATCATCATTGGAAATTTAATTCTCAATGATGCAAAAGAACTTTGGGGTTCGCTAGCGCATTTGTGCTCAAAATAGCGAGCCGTCAAAGACCGTAGGTGTTGTGACTTCTTGTTTGCAACTTAATGAATCGAAAGATGACCTACGCAGATGGTGAGACCCACTTCTGTTAATGAACTTTGTTTGTTAGCGAATGACATCACCGATTCATGGTTAGTGCGTTTGCATTAACTAATAGTTAAACGATGGATGTACATCCATCAATGCAGGAGAAATCCCGTGGCATTAGGACTTGAAGGCAAAAAAGCGATTGTCGCTGAAGTCCAAGAAGCTGCAAAGAGCGCTCTGTCCGCTGTTATCGCTGATTCTCGTGGCGTAACTGTTGGAAAAATGACTGCTCTGCGTAAGCAGGCACGTGATGCTGGCGTCTGGGTAAAAGTCGTCCGTAACACGTTGGCCCGTCGCGCTGTTCAAGGTACAGCATACGAATGTCTTTCTGACAAATTCGTAGGTCCAACTTTGATTGCATTTTCAACTGAGCACCCAGGTGCAGGTGCGCGTATCCTTCAGGATTTCGCGAAAGAAAATGACAAGTTCGAGTTGAAAGCTGCTGCCTTTGAAGGTGAGTTAGTGAATGTTGCTATGTTGGCTACTTTGCCAACTTACGACGAAGCTATTGCTCGCTTGATGAGCGTGATGAAAGAAGCTTCAGCTGGCAAATTGGTGCGCACTATTGCGGCCGTTCGCGATCAGAAAGAACAACAAGCTGCTTAATCATTCGGTTGCAGTTTACATTTAGATTTAACGAGCATAATGCTCCCTTAATTAGGAATTGAGTCATGTCTCTGACTAAAGACGATATCATCAATGCCATCGCAGAAATGTCTGTTAAAGACGTTGTTGAGTTGATCACTGCAATGGAAGAAAAATTTGGCGTTAGCGCTGCTGCTGCAACTGTTGCTGTTGCTGCTGGCCCAGCTGCTGTAGCTGAAGAGCAAACTGAATTTGACGTAATTCTTTCTTCTGTTGGTGATAAGAAAGTTAACGTTATTAAAGCGGTACGTGAAATCACCGGTCTTGGCTTGAAAGAAGCTAAAGATTTGGTTGAGAGCGCACCAAAAGCAGTTAAAGAAGGCGCTTCAAAGGCCGACGCTGCTGCTGCAAAAGCAAAATTGGAAGAAGCTGGCGCTGTTGTAGAATTGAAATAATTCTGCATAGTGTCAAGCGGTCCATTTGCAGTTTGGACACTAGGCTGGTGAGCTTATGCTCGCCAGCCTTTTTCTGTTTTCAGAGCGTGTTTCGTCCAATTCTGTAATTGTCTCGACATGGTAAGCACTTTTGCGCCATTGATTGCATAAGCAATCAGAAGTTTTGAAAGTAAGTTTTTATAAAGAACGCACATGCGTTTTCATGGCTGCGATCAAGCCCGATCCGCGAACAAGCTGGGGAATACAGATGGCTTACTCATATACTGAGAAAAAACGTATCCGCAAGGATTTTGGCAAGTTGCCTCACGTAATGGATGTACCTTACCTTCTGGCGATTCAGCTAGACTCCTACAGAAAATTTACCCAAGCAGAGTCTGCGCCCAACAAACGGGAAGATATGGGGCTGCATGCGGCCTTTCGTTCAGTTTTTCCAATCGTTAGTTACTCCGGTAATGCTGCACTCGAATATGTTAGCTATGCATTAGGCAAAGCTGCATTTGATGTTAATGAGTGTATTTTGCGCGGAGTTACATATGCCGTTCCCCTGCGCGTTAAGGTTCGCTTGATTATTTATGATCGCGAATCATCAAACAAAGCCATTAAAGACATTAAAGAACAAGAAGTGTACATGGGTGAAATTCCACTCATGACTGACAATGGTACTTTTGTTATCAATGGTACCGAGCGTGTCATCGTTTCTCAGTTACACCGTTCACCCGGTGTATTCTTCGATCACGATAAAGGAAAGACACACTCTTCGGGTAAGTTGTTGTTCTCTGCTCGTATTATTCCTTACCGTGGATCTTGGTTGGATTTTGAATTTGATCCAAAAGATTTGCTTTATGTACGTATCGACCGTCGTCGTAAATTGCCAGCAACAATTTTGTTGCGCGCACTTGGTTTTAGTTCGCAAGAAATGTTGGCCATGTTTTTTGAAACCAGCTCATTTAAGTTGGGTAAAGATGGTCAATTCAGTTATGAAGTTGTGCCATCGCGCTTGCGCGGTGACGTAGCTACCTTTGATATTAAAGATAACAAAGGCAATGTGATTGTTGAGGAAGGTCGTCGAATTACGGCGCGCCACATTCGTCTGTTGGAGAAGGCTGGCGTAGATCAGATGGATGTTCCTTCTGAATATTTGCTGGGTAGAGCTTTAGCAAAAGATGTTATAGACACGCGCACCGGTGAATTGCTGTTTGAATGCAACACTGAAATAACAGCAGATATTCTTGGTAAATTAGTTGCTGCTGGCGTCGAAAAAGTAGAAACGCTCTACACCAACGAATTGGATTGCGGTCCGTTTATTTCTGAAACCTTGCGTGTTGATCCAACGCGTACCGCTTTAGAAGCATTGGTTGAAATCTATCGCATGATGCGTCCCGGCGAGCCGCCAACCAAAGAATCTGCTGAAGCATTGTTCCAGAATTTGTTCTTCTCACAAGAGCGTTATGACTTGTCTGCTGTTGGTCGCATGAAGTTTAACCGTCGTCTTGGTCGTGAATCAGAGACGGGTGAAGGTACTTTATCGAACACCGACATCGTAGATGTGATGAAAACATTGATTGCGATTCGTAACGGTCAAGGTGTTGTTGACGATATCGATCACTTAGGTAACCGTCGTGTTCGTTCTGTCGGTGAGATGGCTGAAAACCAATTCCGTGTAGGTTTGGTACGTGTTGAGCGCGCGGTTAAAGAGCGTCTCTCTATGGCAGAAAGCGAAGGCTTGATGCCACAAGATTTGATCAATGCTAAGCCTGTTGCAGCGGCGGTAAAAGAATTCTTTGGTTCTTCGCAATTGTCTCAGTTCATGGATCAAAACAACCCGTTGTCAGAAATTACGCACAAGCGTCGTGTTTCTGCTCTCGGCCCAGGTGGTTTGACACGTGAGCGTGCAGGCTTCGAAGTTCGTGACGTACACCCAACCCATTATGGTCGCGTATGTCCGATTGAAACGCCCGAAGGTCCGAACATTGGTTTGATTAACTCATTGGCTACCTACGCACGCACTAACAATTATGGTTTCCTTGAGAGTCCATACCGTCGCGTGGTGAATGGTAAAGCGACCAATGAGATTGATTTCTTGTCGGCGATTAACGAATCTGAATACGTTATTGCACAGGCATCAGCAACATTAGACGAAAACAATAATCTGACTGAAGAGTTGGTATCTGTTCGTCACATGAATGAATTTGCTCTGAAGCCAGCGTCTGAAGTCCAATACATGGACGTATCAGCGCGTCAGGTAGTATCAGTTGCTGCTTCCTTGATTCCTTTCTTGGAACACGACGATGCGAACCGTGCATTGATGGGTTCAAACATGCAACGTCAAGCCGTTCCAACATTGCGCTCACAAAAGCCATTGGTGGGTACGGGTATGGAGCGCAACGTTGCGTCTGACTCAGGCGTGTGTGTTGTTGCAAAACGTGGCGGTGTAGTTGATAGCGTTGATGCTGGTCGCGTGGTAATTAAAGTTCACGACAATGAAGTGTTGGCCGGTGATGCGGGTGTTGATATTTACAACCTCATCAAATACACCCGTTCAAACCAAAACACCTGCATCAATCAGCGCCCAATCGTCAGCATGGGTGACATTGTTTCTCGTGGTGATATTTTGGCGGATGGTCCATCGGTTGATATGGGTGAATTGGCGCTTGGTCAAAACATGCGTATCGCTTTTATGCCGTGGAATGGTTACAACTTCGAAGACTCGATTTTAGTATCAGAGCGTGTTGTTCAAGAAGATCGTTTCACCACTATTCACATTCAGGAATTAACCTGTATTGCTCGTGATACCAAATTGGGTAGCGAAGAAATTACAGCGGATATTCCCAACGTGGGCGAAAGCGCACTGAGCAAGCTCGATGAGTCGGGTATTGTTTACATCGGTGCTGAAGTCGGTGGTGGCGATATTCTGGTAGGTAAAGTTACACCAAAAGGTGAAACTCAATTAACGCCGGAAGAAAAATTGTTGCGTGCGATTTTCGGTGAAAAAGCCTCTGACGTAAAAGATACGTCATTGCGCGTTCCGTCAAGCACCAAAGGTACTGTTATCGATGTGCAGGTTTTCACCCGCGATGGTCTTGAAAAAGATCAGCGCAGCTTGGAAATCGAAAAAGCACAATTGGATGAAGTACGTAAAGATTTGAACGAAGAATACCGCATCATGGAAACCGCTACGTTCGAACGTTTGCGTTCAGCGTTGGTTGGTCAGATCGTTTCTTCGGGTAAAAATGTTAAGAAAGGCGAAGCCCTCACCCATGAAGCATTGGATGGCTTGGAAAAAGATCAGTGGTTCAAGTTGCGTATGCAAGAAGAGGCGCTCAATGAGCAAATCGATCGTGCAGAAGAGCAGCTCGCTGAACGCCGTAAAATTCTTGACGAACGTTTTGAAGATAAAAAACGCAAGCTTTCTACCGGTGATGATCTCGCACCGGGTGTGTTGAAAATCGTTAAAGTGTACTTGGCAATCAAGCGTCGTATTCAGCCGGGTGACAAGATGGCGGGTCGTCATGGTAACAAAGGGGTTATCTCGGTCATCATGCCGGTTGAAGATATGCCTTATGACGCTAACGGCGAAACTGTTGATATAGTACTCAACCCACTCGGTGTACCTTCACGTATGAACGTGGGTCAGGTACTCGAAATGCACTTGGGCATGGCCGCTAAAGGTTTGGGTGTAAAAATCAACAAGATGTTGGAGCAACAAAAAGCCGTTGCTGAAATCCGTGCATTCTTAGAAGAGATTTACAACAAAACCGGTGATGTGGCTGCGAAAGAAGATTTGGCATCTTTCACTGACAAAGAAATTATCGACTTGGCTAAAAACCTGAGCGATGGCGTTCCTATGGCAACGCCAGTATTTGATGGTGCTAAAGAGCATGAAATCAAAGCGCTGTTGCGTTTGGCCGGTTTGTCAGATACAGGCCAGTTCACTTTGTATGATGGTCGTACTGGTGATCAGTTCACTCGTCCAGTAACTGTTGGTTACATGTACATGTTGAAATTGAACCACTTGGTCGATGACAAAATGCATGCTCGTTCAACCGGTTCATACAGCTTGGTAACTCAACAACCGTTGGGTGGTAAAGCGCAGTTCGGTGGTCAGCGTTTCGGGGAGATGGAAGTGTGGGCACTGGAAGCATACGGTGCTGCTTATACCCTGCAAGAAATGCTTACTGTTAAATCGGATGACGTTGCTGGTCGTACCAAGATGTACAAAAACATCGTTGATGGTGATCACCGTATGGAGCCAGGAATGCCGGAATCCTTTAACGTATTGGTTAAAGAAATCCGCTCCTTGGGTATCAATATGGAGCTTGAGCAGGACGATTAAGTGTCGTTACCGCAAAGAGGGGTTCGCCCCTCTTTCAAGCCATAAAGCACCAGTACCACCGCAGATTACTGCCTTCGAAGTTTAATGAAGCTCCAAGAGAGCCTACAGGAGAAAGCGCCTTGAAAGACTTACTGAATTTGCTCAAGTCCCAGGGACAAGTCGAAGAGTTCGACTCGATTCGTATTAGCTTGGCATCACCTGAAATGATTCGTTCATGGTCATTCGGCGAAGTGAAAAAGCCGGAAACCATTAACTACCGTACCTTCAAGCCTGAGCGTGAAGGTTTGTTCTGTGCCAAAATTTTTGGTCCAGTAAAAGATTACGAATGCTTGTGCGGCAAGTACAAGCGCATGAAGCACCGTGGCATTATTTGTGAAAAATGTGGCGTTGAAGTAACACTCGCGAAAGTTCGTCGTGAGCGTATGGGTCACATTGAGTTGGCAAGCCCAGTTGCACACATTTGGTTTTTGAAATCATTACCGAGCCGTATTGGTTTGTTGTTGGATATGACGCTGCGTGACATCGAGCGTGTATTGTATTTCGAATCTTACGTTGTGACCGAGCCAGGTATGACGACGCTTGAGCGTGGTCAGTTGCTGACGGATGAACAATATTTTGAAGCGATGGAAGAGTTCGGTGATGAGTTCGAAGCTCAAATGGGTGCCGAAGCCATTCAAACTCTGATGCGCGCTATTGATTTGGAATCAGAAATTCAACGTTTGCGTGAAGAAATTCCAAACACCAGCAGCGAAACAAAAATCAAAAAATACTCCAAGCGCTTAAAGCTATTGGAAGCTTTCCATTTTTCTGGCAACAAGCCAGAGTGGATGGTGATGGAAGTATTGCCAGTATTGCCGCCCGATTTGCGTCCACTGGTTCCTCTGGATGGCGGCCGTTTTGCAACTTCTGATTTGAATGATTTGTACCGCCGCGTTATCAACCGTAACAACCGCTTGAAGCGTCTGTTGGATTTGAACGCACCGGACATCATCGTGCGCAACGAAAAGCGTATGTTGCAAGAGTCTGTAGATGCGCTGCTTGATAACGGTCGCCGTGGTCGTGCTATCACCGGTTCTAACAAGCGCCCATTGAAATCTTTGGCTGACATGATCAAAGGTAAGCAAGGTCGTTTCCGTCAGAACTTGTTGGGTAAGCGCGTTGACTACTCTGGTCGTTCGGTGATCGTGGTAGGTCCAACATTACGTTTGCACCAGTGCGGCCTGCCAAAGAAAATGGCATTGGAATTGTTCAAACCGTTTATTTTCAGCAAGCTCGAATTGCGTGGTTTGGCAACAACCATTAAAGCTGCTAAGAAAATGGTTGAGCGTGAAGAAGCGGTAGTATGGGATATTCTCGATGACGTAATCCGCGAGCATCCAGTACTTCTGAACCGTGCACCAACACTTCACCGTCTTGGTATTCAAGCGTTCGAACCTGTATTGATTGAAGGTAAAGCCATTCAGTTGCACCCGCTCGTTTGTTCTGCGTACAACGCCGACTTCGACGGTGACCAAATGGCGGTTCACGTTCCTCTGACTATTGAAGCTCAGTTGGAAGCGCGTGCGTTGATGATGTCAACCAACAACATTTTGTCTCCTGCATCAGGAGAGCCTGTCATTGTTCCATCTCAGGACGTGGTATTAGGCTTGTACTGGATGACTCGCGATCGCGTGAATGCGCGTGGTGAAGGCATGGTCTTTGCGGATATCGCCGAGGTTTCTCGTGCTTATTACTCGCAGCAGGTCGATCTACAAGCTCGCATAAAAGTGCGTTTGACCGAGACATTGATTGGCCCTGAAGGCGAAAGATCCAGTGAGACTAAGATAGTCGACACTACTGTGGGTCGTACTTTGCTGTGGGATATTTGCCCCGCAGGCATTCCCTTGGAAATGATCAACCGTCCAATGGTGAAGAAGGCTATTTCTGCGGTTATCAACTACTGCTACCGCGTAGTAGGTTTGAAAGCGACTGTTATTTTTGCCGACCGTTTGATGTACACCGGTTACGCTTTCTCAACGCGTTCGGGTTCATCGATTGGTGTTAACGACTTTACTATTCCTGCTGCTAAAGCAGAGATCATTGCTCGCGCTGATGCGGAAGTAAAAGAAATCGAAACCCAATATGCGTCGGGCTTGGTAACACAAGGCGAGAAGTACAACAAAGTTATCGATATTTGGTCGCGCGCTAACGACTTGGTTGCCAAATCGATGATGGAAGGTATTTCGAAAGAGGCTGTTATCAATCGTGATGGCGTTGAAGAATTGCAAACGTCTTTCAACTCTGTGTTTATGTATGCCGACTCTGGTGCGCGTGGTTCGCCCGCTCAGATTCGTCAGTTGGCAGGTATGCGTGGTTTGATGGCGCGTCCAGACGGTTCGATCATCGAGACACCTATTAAAGCTAACTTCCGCGAAGGCTTGAACGTACTTCAGTACTTCATCTCTACACACGGTGCGCGTAAAGGTTTGGCGGATACCGCTCTGAAAACCGCTAACTCGGGTTACTTAACTCGTCGTTTGGTTGACGTTGCGCAAGACTTGGTTGTGACCATGAATGACTGTGGCACTGACGAAGGTCTGACGATGTCCCCTGTTATCGAGGGCGGTGACGTTATCGAATCCTTGGGTGATCGTATCCTTGGTCGTATTATCGCGCGCGATGTTATTCGTCCAGGCAGCGATGAGATTCTGGTTCCTGCTGGCACCATGATCGATGAAGCGTGGGTTGAGCGTGTTGAAGCAATGGGTATCGACGAGGTTCTCGTGCGTTCACCTATTTCTTGTGAAGCGCGCAACGGTATTTGTTCTATGTGTTACGGCCGTGATTTGGCTCGTGGCCATCGTGTTAACGCTGGTGAAGCGGTTGGTGTTATCGCGGCACAATCAATCGGTGAGCCAGGTACTCAGCTCACCATGCGTACCTTCCACATCGGTGGTGCGGCATCGAGAGCCTCTGCGGCGGATAGCGTACAAGTTAAACAAGAAGGTAATGTTCGCCTGCTCAATGTAAAAGTTGTAAGCAATCCAGCGGGCAACCTGGTTGCTGTATCGCGTTCAGGCGAGTTGGCAATTGCCGACGGCAGTGGTCGTGAGCGTGAGCGTTACAAGATTCCATACGGTGCGTTGATTACTGTGAAAGATGGCGAAGCCGTAAAAGGTGGTCAGATCATCGCCAAGTGGGATCCACACACTCACCCTATCGTATCGGAAGTGGCGGGTACTGTTGCGTTCTCTGGCATGGAAGACGGCCTCTCAATTCGTCGTCAAACAGACGAGTTGACTGGTTTGAGCTCTATTGAGGTTCTCGACCCAGCCGAGCGTCCATCCGCAGGCAAAGATTTGCGTCCAGCGGTGACTTTGGTTGATGCGAAGGGTAAAGAGTTGTTCTTGGCGAACACCAACGTACCAGCGCACTACATGCTTCCATCTAAAGCGATTTTGAGCATTAACAATGGTGATGTAATCAATGTGGGCGACATTATTGCGCGTATTCCACAAGAGGGTTCAAAAACTCGCGACATCACCGGTGGTCTGCCACGCGTTGCTGACTTGTTCGAAGCTCGTCGTCCAAAAGAGCCGTCAATTTTGGCGGAAATCTCTGGTACCGTGAGTTTCGGTAAAGAAACTAAAGGTAAGCGTCGTCTGATTATTACCCCAACAGATGGCCAAGTGCTTGATGATGGTTCAACTCACTACGAAGTGCTGATCCCTAAACACCGTCAATTGACTGTGTTCGAAGGTGAAATGGTTGCTAAGGGTGAGGTTGTGTCGGACGGTCCAAGCAATCCGCATGACATTTTGCGTTTGCAAGGTGTTGAGGCCTTGGCTCGTTACATCACTAACGAAATTCAAGACGTATACCGCTTACAGGGCGTGAAGATTAACGATAAGCACATCGAAACTATCGTTCGTCAAATGCTGCGTAAAGTAGAAATCACCACCATGGGCGATTCTAGCTTCGTGAAAGGTGAGCAAGTTGAATTGACGAATGTGTTGGAAGAAAATGAAAAGCTGCGTGCCGAAGGCAGACAGCCTGCACAGTACGAGCGTCAATTGTTGGGTATTACCAAGGCATCTCTGGCAACTGAATCGTTTATCTCGGCGGCATCGTTCCAAGAAACAACGCGCGTACTGACTGAAGCTGCGGTAACCGGCAAGAAAGACAGTTTGCGCGGCTTGAAAGAAAACGTTGTTGTGGGTCGATTGATTCCAGCCGGTACCGGTTTGGCATATCACTCAGACCGCAAGCGTCGTCGCGAAGCAGCCATGAATGATGTGGGTGTGAGTGCTGAAGACGTTGAAGCAGCATTAACAGAGGCACTGAAATCAAGCGTTAGCTAATGCTTGAATGGTGCTGATGTTGTGGGGTGTGTTTTACATCCCTAGCAAGGCGATAACGAAAAGCAAGGCTGGCTCTGCCAGCCTTGCTTTTTTAACTCAGTAAGTTGTTATTAGTATTGACATTGCCTTGACGATGGCGGGGAGCATCTTTACAATGCGCCACCCGCTTTTTCCCTAAGCGGGAAGCAGTGAGTTTTACTTGATTTAGCTCGTGCTTTCTTTAAACCGGCCTTCATGAATGAAGGCGTATTATCTGTGGAGTTAGTTTTCATGCCGACGATCAACCAGTTGGTTCGTAAGCCAAGAAAACGTATCGTAGAAAAGAGTGACGTTCCTGCTCTGCAAGGCAATCCGCAAAAGCGCGGTGTTTGCACTCGCGTTTATACGACTACACCTAAAAAGCCAAACTCAGCATTGCGTAAAGTATGCCGTGTTCGTTTGACCAATGGCTTTGAAGTGTCTTCCTATATCGGCGGTGAAGGCCATAACTTGCAAGAGCACAGCGTGGTGCTAATCCGTGGTGGTCGTGTTAAAGACTTACCAGGTGTGCGTTACCACACTGTACGCGGTTCGCTGGATACCTCTGGCGTAGCTAAGCGTAAACAAGGTCGTTCTAAATACGGTGCTAAACGTCCTAAGTAATGGTGGGCGGGTGCTTATCCGCCATCTATCTGCTTTCGCGTTAATGTTTTCGGTTTGCAACCGAGTAAGGCTAAGCGAGCTATGGGGCAATTGGGTTCCGTGCGTCGTCTTAGAAAATCCCTGAAGAGAGGCTATTAAGATGCCAAGAAGAAGAGTCGTCGCCAAACGCGACACGCTGCCGGATCCAAAGTACGGTAACGTGACTCTGGCGAAGTTTATGAACCACGTAATGATTAGTGGTAAGAAGTCGGTAGCAGAGCGCATTATTTACGGCGCTATGGATATCGTTAAAACCAAATTGAATCGTGATCCTTTAGATGTTTTCTCTGAAGCTCTCGAGAACATCGCTCCATTGGTAGAGGTTAAATCTCGCCGTGTGGGTGGTGCGACCTATCAAGTGCCTGTCGAAGTGCGTGCTTCTCGCCGTACTGCTCTGGCAATGCGTTGGTTGGTGGATTACTCGCGTAAGCGTGGTGAGAAGTCAATGCCTGCGCGTTTGGCGGGTGAGTTGATGGATGCTGCACAAGGTAAAGGTGCTGCGGTGAAGAAGCGTGAAGACGTTCACCGTATGGCTGAAGCTAACAAGGCGTTCTCGCACTTCCGTTTCTAAGGTTGAGTTAGTTTTTAGTTGCTTGTATGAGGCAAAGGCAGCAAGGCTGCCTTTGCCTTTTAAAGAATTCGCAAATTGGGGAATGCAGTTGTGGCGCGTAAAACTCCTATCGCACGCTACCGCAATATCGGTATCTGTGCGCACGTTGATGCTGGTAAAACGACTACCACTGAGCGCGTTTTGTTTTATACCGGTTTGTCGCACAAGATTGGCGAAGTACACGATGGTGCTGCAACCACTGACTGGATGGTGCAGGAGCAAGAGCGCGGAATCACTATTACTTCTGCGGCGATTACTACCTTTTGGAAAGGTATGGGTGGTCAATTTGAAGAGCACCGTATCAATGTAATCGATACGCCCGGCCACGTTGATTTCACCATTGAGGTAGAGCGCTCGTTGCGCGTACTGGATGGTGCTGTTGTGGTGTTGTGCGGCTCGTCAGGTGTGCAGCCTCAAACTGAAACTGTTTGGCGTCAGGCCAATAAGTACCAAGTGCCCCGCTTGGTGTTTGTGAACAAAATGGATCGTACCGGTGCCAACTACATGCGTGTTGTTGAGCAGCTAAAAAGCCGTTTGGGCGCAAATGCTGTTCCGTTGCAAATGACGATTGGTGCCGAAGAGGAATTCAAAGGTGTCGTTGATTTGGTGAAGATGCAGGCCATCATCTGGAATGAAGATGATCAAGGCATGACCTTCAACTACGAGCCTATTCCTGCTGATTTGTTAGAAACTTGCCAAAAAATGCGTGAGTTTCTGGTCGAGTCTGCTGCTGAATCCAGCGAAGACTTGATGAACAAGTATTTAGAAGGTGAAGAATTAACCGAGGCGGAAATCAAAGGTGGTATTCGTGCTCGCACCTTGGCTGGCGAAGTTGTTCCTGTAATTGGTGGCTCAGCCTTTAAGAATAAAGGCGTACAAGCGATGCTTGATGCTGTTATTGATTACTTGCCTGCACCCACCGAAGTTAAAGCGATTGAGGGTGTTTTAGAGGATGGTGAAACTGTTGCTAGCCGTAAAGCGAGCGATGATGAGCCCTTTTCGGCGTTGGCTTTCAAGATTGCTACAGACCCATTTGTGGGTACATTGACCTTCTTCCGTGTTTATTCGGGCACTCTGCAATCTGGAGATACAGTCCTTAACTCGGTAAAAGGCAAAAAAGAGCGTGTTGGTCGTATGGTGCAAATGCACGCCAACAAGCGCAATGAAATTAATGAAGTGTTGGCTGGCGATATCGCTGCTGGCATTGGTTTTAAAGATTGCACAACCGGTGACACGCTTTGTGATATTAACAGTGTGATCATCCTAGAGCGCATGGAGTTCCCAGAGCCGGTAATTCATGTTGCTGTTGAGCCGAAAACCAAAGCAGACCAAGAGAAAATGGGTGTTGCTTTGAGTAAGCTGGCTCAAGAGGATCCTTCTTTCCGTGTTAGAACCGATGAGGAAACTGGTCAGACCATTATCGGTGGTATGGGTGAACTTCACTTGGATATTATTGTTGACCGCATGCGCCGTGAATTTGGTGTTGAGGCTAACATAGGTAAGCCTCAGGTGGCCTATCGCGAAGCGATTCGCAATACCTGCGAAATTGAAGGCAAGTTTGTTCGCCAGTCGGGCGGTCGTGGCCAGTATGGTCACTGTTGGATTCGCTTTTCTCCGGGCGCCGATGAAGGTGCAGAGGGCTTGGAGTTTGTGAATGAGATTGTGGGTGGTGTGGTTCCTAAGGAATTTGTCCCTGCAATTCAGAAAGGTATTGCTGAACAAATGCAAAATGGTGTTTTAGCGGGCTATCCATTGCTTGGCTTAAAGGCTGTTGTGTTTGATGGTTCATACCATGATGTTGACTCGTCAGAAATGGCGTTTAAAATCGCCGCTTCCATGGCAACCAAAAAGCTTGCGTCGCAAGGTGGTGCTGTACTGCTTGAGCCAATCATGAAGGTTGAGGTGGTCACTCCTGAAGCGAACATGGGTGATGTGGTTGGCGACTTGAACCGTCGTCGCGGTTTAATCCTCGGTATGGATGAAAGCCCGATGGGGAAGGTGATAGATGCAGAGGTTCCGCTATCCGAAATGTTCGGTTATGCGACCGCGCTGCGCTCGGCAACCCAAGGTCGTGCTACCTACACGATGGAGTTCTTGAAGTATCAAGAGGCTCCACGGAATGTCGCTGAGGAAGTGATTGCAAAAAACAAAGTTACAGACGTTGAATAATTCTACATTTCATCTTTGAGAGGAGTAGTAAAGTGGCTAAAGAGAAGTTTGAACGTAACAAGCCCCACGTCAACGTGGGTACCATCGGTCACGTTGACCACGGTAAAACCACTCTGACTGCAGCGTTAACGCGCGTATGTGCAGAAGTGTGGGGCGGCAAATTCGTCGCTT
>JACCDR011160255.1_pt1 | contig 16600 bp, 10 predicted proteins | sample 7446431 | NCBI WGS metagenome assembly JACCDR01 (sample SAMN15323443, study PRJNA562643) | freshwater metagenome | isolation source: river surface water | place: USA:Blue River Watershed | collected 2017-08-17 | reverse complement strand
CCCCTAAATACAGCATAAGAAACTGGATATCAAATACTTGTAAATTTAATAGTAGTTTTTAGAAATTTTACAATTTAGTTTATTGATGCAGGGCTTGTTCATAAAAATAAATATACCCCTAAATAAGGGAAATGAGTGAGGATTCTGCCTCACAGAACTTGTCGAAGTACTGCTAAGATAGGGCTTTGATACACGCAGTGAGACAAAATTAAATAAATTTTTTGTAAACAAGCCCTGATTCACAATCAACCTCACATTATATTAAGTAAATAAACTTGATGAAACGTATCGTTTTTGTTTTTGGAATATTAGCTATTGGTAGCCTGAGCTTTCAACAAGCTTCTGTTACACAGCCAGATCCTAAGAAAATACATCCGGGAAAAACAATTTATGACACCTATTGTCTGGCTTGTCACCAGGAAGATGGCATGGGCGTACCGGGTATGAATCCTCCGTTGGGTAAAAGTGAATGGGTCACAGGTGATAAAACCCGCGTAATCAAAGTAGTGCTGAACGGACTTGATATTCCCATTGAAATCAATGGTGAAAGTTATCAGAACATCATGGCTCCGCACGACTTCCTGACCAACCAGCAAGTAGCAGATGTTCTGTCCTATATCCGATCCAACTTTGGCAACCAGGCTTCTGCTATCACAGCAGAAGAGGTACAAAAAATACGCCTGGAAAAGAAGTAAACAGCCCCTGTGCGGGATTCCCTTTTTCGATCACTTCCAGAGACAAAACTTATAAACAATACCTTACATACGTGGCATTTGCCTGAACAACTTTGTAGCCATGGGCTTTGTTTTCTTGTGAAAGATATTCTAAAATTTTTTCGATCATCTGAATTTCAGTGTGTTAGTTGGTTTCTTTCTTTTTTATTTTCTTCTTTGTCTATTGTACGGTAATGCTTTATATAGTTTGGCAGTAGTCTGTGTATAGGTGTGTTCTTCTTCAGCATTGCGGTCGGTAGATTATTTTTCCCTTTATCCTATGGAAATCTAGGCAAAAATTACTCTTATATGAGTCATTGCGAATGGGTGCAGGTTTCTATACAAGCTACAGAAGTATTAATTTATCGGTGTTATACCTTTAGTGTTTATTTGTGGGATTCATGAAAAAAATTCTAGTAATCTTTCTTTTGGCTTGTGGCTACAGTGTCTTTGGGCAGAATTCTGGTTCATCCTTTGTAAGATCCGGAGCCATTATAGAAGAAGGCAGTAAACTGCATGACCAGGAAAAGTATGAAGAAGCTATTGCAGTCTATAAGCGTATCTCTCGCAACGATACCAATTATGCCTGGGCACTCTCCGAAACAGCTCTTTCTTATATTGCTCAGAAAAAATATCCAGAAGCTATACAAGTAGCTCAGGAAGGACTCACATTGCAGTCTCGCATGCAACTAGATCTGCTGTTGCGGCTGGCTCATGCCTATGATGAAGCTAAAAACTATACGCAGGCCATGCGTGTGTATAACGAAGGAATCCAAACATTCCCCTATTCCTATCAGCTTTATTTTGAACGTGGCGTTTCGCAATTGCGTCAGAACCAGACAGCGGCGGCGGTACAGTCTTTTCAACAGGCTATTGAACGCAACTACTACCATGCACCCAGCCACAGAGCCTTAGGTATGCTCTGCATTGCTGCTGACTACAAAGCTCAAGGCGCCTTGTCCTTGATGACCTACTTGCTCCTAGACCCGTACAGCGAGCAGTCTGCCAAAATACTTAACTACATGGAAAAATACCTGACACAGGAAATTCCAGTCCCAGATTCTTTAAAAAACCTAGGCATTACAGATGCATTGGCAGACGTTAACCGCATTATTCAATCAAAAATTGCCCTAGACAACCGATATGAATACAAATCAGCCCTGCATTATACAGTAGTGAAGCAAATGCAGGTGTTACTCGAAAAATTGCCTGCTACTGCTGTCAGTGATGATTTTTGGATGCAGAAATATGTGTCGTTTTATAAAACGGCCTGGCACACAAACTACTTTGAGCCAATGACGTATTTTCTTATGGCCTCTGTAGATGAGAAAGCCAGTAAACGATACAAGAAGCAAGATAAAAGTCTGACAAAATTCCGGTTATGGGCCAGTGAACAAACCCTGCACCTACGGGCGTATAAAACAGCCTCTATCAATGGTGTTCGTAAAACCTACTATCATACCTATTATGCCAGCGGCCGATTGCGGGGGATCTGTGAAAACTATGATGCCGCAACAGACCAAGTGTCTGGCAACTGTGAATTTTATCATGAGTCAGGCTATCTTCTTAGCAAAGGGGCTTTTGATGCATCGGGTGCTTCTGTTGGAGAATGGAAATACTACGATGAAACAGGTATACTGAGTTCAATTGAAGTCTATCAGGCAGGTAAGAAAAATACCTTTACTTACGAGTCGTATTATACCAATGGCGTGAAGAAACTTTCAACGGCTATGCAGGACGGAAAAGTGGATGGTATGCTGACCAAGTATTCTCCTGCAGGGGCAAAAGTTTCTGATATTCCATTAAAAAATGGAAGCCGTAATGGAATATCAAAGGAATACTATCTAGATGGCACCCTCAAATCCGAAGGAATCTATACTGAGGGTGAGAAAGATGGCGTATTCAAGGAGTATCATCCCAACAAAGTGCTAAGTGTAGAACAGGTCTATAAAAAAGGCAAAGAAGATGGTTTGTATCGAAGCTATTACCTGTCAGGCAAACTCAATGCCGAGGGAAATATGGTCAATGATGCCATGAATGGTTTATGGAAATGGTACCATGCCAATGGTAAACTGCTCAAAGAAGGAAGCTATGTAGCTGGAAAAGAACAGGGAGCCTGGAAATTTTACTATGACACTGGCATAGTTGAAAGCGAAGTATCTTTTATTGAAGGGAAAATAAATGGTATTGTCCGAAACTTTGACGAGGATGGAAAACTGTATGTAGAAAATACTTATGAGAAGGGAAAACAGAAAAATATTCGGTATTTTGACAAACAGGGAAAACAGATTGTTGAATTTGTAGCCAAGGGAGGTAGCATGATGATGACGGGCTACTACGCCAATGGAGTACGTATGTCGGAGGGAAAAATGGTTGATAACAAAGCCGAAGGCCCGTGGAAGTTTTACCACAAAACTGGATGGCTGATTCGTGAAGCTACCTATAAAAATAACGAGATAGACGGGCTAGAGAAAAGATACTATCCGGATGGTTCTATCGAATCTGAAACCTATTACCAAGAGGGTGTAGAAGATGGTTTGTACAAATATTATTTTCCAAATAAGCTGCTATCAGTAGAAGGCTGGCAAGTCAATGGAAAGGCAGAAGGCGAATGGAAGTATTATTATAAAAACGGGAATCTCAAGCAGAAAATCTTCTTCATGAATGATAACAAGACAGGCTATGTAGAATATTACAATCCGGATGGCAAAAAAAGTCAGGAAGAACATTTCATCGAAGAAGAATTATTGGATCAAGCTATGTTGTATGACAGTACAGGAAAGGTCTACCACAAGGTGCGTTTGGAAAAAGGAAATGGAGAGTTAACGTATTTGTATCCCACAGGCAAAAAAAGCTATGTAGTTTTCTTTCATAATGGAGAACAAGAAGGAGAAGCAAAAGGTTATTATCCAACAGGTAAACCACAGTTTATACAAGCCTATCAGTATCGGCGGCTACAGGGGCCACACATAGCATATCACTACAATGGAAATCTGGCTACCCGGGCGTATTATAAGTTTGGCAGACTGGACAGCCTCTATCAAACCTTTGATGAGAATGGAAAGAAGTCCTATGAATGCTGGTATACAGAAGGAGAGGGACAAGGAAAAATACAATGGTTTTATCCAGATGGAAAAATTGAAACAGAGGGTTTGCAAAAAGATGATAGGCGAGAAGGCTATTTTACTTACTATAGCCCAGAAGGAACGGTTAGCTACCGCCTCAACTACCACCAAGATATAGCTATTTCATATTCCTATCAGAATGCACAAGGACAATGGGTACCTGAAATTCCTATAGTCAATGGCTCTGGTATAGTTAAAGCCTACTTTTCAAATGGAAATGTATCTTTTGAAGGTGGATTTGATAAAGGATTACGACACGGCCCGCAACGCTACTATTATGCTAACGGAAAACTGGAACATGAAGGCAATTTATTTTATGGACTTGCCCAAGGGGAACGGAAAGAATTTTATCCAGATGGCACCCTTCGGAAAGTTATACCATTGGTTTTTGACGCAGTAGATGGTACAGTGAAGGAATATAATGAGAAAGGTGTCCTGATCCAGCAAACACCTTACGTCATTGACTACATACACGGCAACCAACAAATGTATAATGCGGCTGGCCAACTGATCCAAATCCGAAAATTTATCTATGATGAAAACTATGACTAGAAAAACAATTCTTGTGTGGGCTTGCCTGATTGCCAGTCCTGTGGCATGGGCACAACTGAAGGTAAATTATGGCGAAATGAAAAGCAAATATCCCAATGATGAGGTGTTATTGCTTAACCAGATCGAAAAAATTGATATTGGGATCTCAGGTGATAAACTTTCCATTGAAGTTGAGCACCAAGAAGACAACATGTTTCTCAATGAACGAGCTAGCTACTATGCCGAAAAGAAAATTCATTATTCTGACTTCTTTGAGGAAATCTACGACATTGAGGCATTTAGCTATATTCCAGAAGGAAGTAAGTTTCAGAAACGGAAGGTTAGTTCTATCAAGACAGAAAAACCTTCTTCCGCAGGCATTTTCTATGACGATACCTATGTGAAGTCATTTACCTATGAAGGTGCCAAGATCGGAGCCATGGGTTCGGTACATTACAAACGTAAAATCAAAGATCCACACGTAATTGGAGGGTTTATGTTTGGGCATTATATGCCTGTCCAACATGCAGAGTTTTCGGTTACTTTTCCCGAATCGGTCAAACTGAAATACAAAACCTACGGAGATGTATCGGGCATAGAGTTTCAGCAAACTACTTCCAAAGGCAAAACAACCTATACCTGGCGTGCCAATGATCTCAAGGCCCATCCCTATGAGTCACGTTCGCAGAATATCCGGTACTCTGCCCCACAAGTGTTTTTATTCGTCGAAAACTATTCCATCGGCAATAAAACTACTGAGGTTCTAGCTGATGAGCAGAAACTTTTTAACTTCTATGTTGGTCTGGTAAAAGATGTTAATAAAAAGCCTGATGCTGCCCTGAAAGCCTTTGCCGACTCACTGACACGCGGCAAAACAGAACTCGAAAAAATCAAAACTGTTTACTATTGGGTACAAGACCATGTCAAATATATAGCCTTTGAAGACGGATTGGGAGGACTCATACCCCGCCCAGCTAAAACAGTCTACGAAAAACGGTACGGCGACTGCAAGGATATGGCCAGTATTATTACTACCCTCCTGACCCTATCCGGAGTAGAGGCACATCTGGTGTGGATTGGTACACGTGACATTCCTTTTAAATATAGTGAAAACCCTTCCTTGTCTGCGGATAACCACATGATTGCTGCCGTTAAACAGAATGGCAACTGGGTGTTTCTGGATGCCACCGCCGACAAGATTGACTATGGCCTGCCTACCCCTCATATCCAAGGGAAACAAGCCATGGTGATGCTCTCTGAAAATACGTTTTCAGTGGTAGATGTGCCAGTAGTAGACAAAACAAGCAACTGGCGAAAAGATACCATAGATATACAGCTACAAGGCACCAGTTTGTCTGGAAAAGGTCATAGCCTATACGAAGGATTGTGGAAAATGGAACAAACCTATCAACTGGCTGCCTATTCAGAAAAAGAACGGGAAGAATACTACAAATCTATGTTTAGTCGTGGCAATAATAAATGCAAACTCGGCACAGTTACTACAACCGAGCTGAAAGCCCGCGAAACACCCCTGTCATTTACGTATACCTTTAGTGTGCCTGATTTTGCTCGTCAGATTGGTAATGAGATCTTTCTCAATCCGCACCTGAGTAAACCCTGGGAATCTAGCCGAATCGAAGAATCTCGTAAGACAGCCATTGAATATGAATTTAAAACGTCAGATCAGCATACAACTGTTCTACATATTCCCGACGGATATATGCTAGACTATGTGCCCAAAGACAAAGCTTTCACAACAGATGAGTTTGGTTTTTCTATCCGATATGTAGTGAAAGGTAGTACACTAATTATTACCAATGAACTGTATATGAATACATTACTAGTGAAAAAAGAAAAATTCTCAACATGGAATCAAATGGTAAGTATCTTGAGTGATGCCTACCGTGAAAGTATATCACTGAAAAAAAAGTAAGCTGATTCCCATCAAACAGTACTGGTATTCTGGATTAGAAGCTGTCTAAAATTAATTTTAGACAGCTTCTTAAAAGTTGAAACTATTTATCTGAAATCTCTAAACCGTATTTTCTGACGCATGCCTATTCCTGTATTGACTCGTTCATTTTTAGTACTGTATTTTCTGGGTTGTCTCCACACAGCTTCCTTTGCACAAGCCCAGGATCTGGAATTTACTGCCCGCAAGATAGATGGAAAAGTAAGCTCCGCACTCGTTACCTTAACTACCGAAGAAAAAAAAGAGACAGGTGTTGTTTTACAAGATCAAACCTTTGTAGAATATACCCGTGAAGGCAAAGATAACCTGGTTCGCTATTATGCCATTCATCGCCGTGTCCATCTGAACGATTCCAAAGCTGTGGAGATGTATAACAAAATTATTCTGCCTGTCCGCTCCACCTCCGACCTGCTAGCTGTTCGTGCAACAGCTATTACTCCCAGCGGAGCAGTAAAAGAGGTAGGAATGGAGTCTGTCAAAGAAATTGAAGAAGAAGGACGACGCTATAAATTGCTGGCTGTAGAAGGTTTGGAAGTAGGAGGGGAGATTGACTATTATTTCATTCTAAAAGGCAACAGCACATTGTCTGGCTCAGATGTACTGCAAAAAGAATTGCCTGTCCGTTCCAGTAGTTTGCATATTGTAGCTCCTAAACACCTCATCTTTGAAGGAAAGGTCTACAATACAAAGACTTATCAGGCAGATACCCTAGAAACCAACGAAAAACGTATACTCTCCTTTGAGTTTAATGGCATTCCGGCATTGTACGAAGAAAAATATGCCGCCAGTGATGCCAACCGGATACGTGTTGAATACAAACTAGCCTATAACGATTTTCGGGGAGCTGATCGTCTATTGAGCTGGAATGAAGCAGGCAAACGGTATTACCAGAGTCTGCATTATGGTGAAGAGGCTTCTGCCAAGGCCATTTCTAAATTCTTGCAGAAAGAAAAAATAGCCCCTTTGCCTCAAGAAAAAGCTATTCGTGCCATCGAAAACTATATCAAAACCAATATAGCTGTCAAGCCTGAAGCTGCAGAAGATATTGCTGAAGGAGTACTAAAGAAAAAATTTGGCGATGAACCTTCCGTGATGCGGCTTTATATTGCTCTCTTGGGGGCTCTACACATTGACCATACCATTGTAGTGGGTTGTAGCCGTTATGAACAACAGTTTGACAGAGACTTTGAAACCTGGAATTACCTAGACCAATACTTGATTTATTTTCCGGGTACACATACTTTCCTAGATCCTCTGTCTATCGTATACCGGTATGGGATGTATAGCCAGGCATTAGAAGGGACTGATGCCTTGTTTATCAGTACTGAATCTCTGGGAAATTTCAAGTCTGGGGTTTCTTCGATAGACAAAATTCCAGTTGCTTCGTTCAATGAAAACAAAGATAAAACAGTGATAGACGTAAGTTTTGATACCGAAGCCGAAGAACTAAAGCTAAAAATCAATAAAGAGTTGTCTGGACATATGGCTAGTGGGATACGCCCAGTATATTTTCTCTCCAATGCCGAAGACCGAGCCAAACTGGAGTCTGAATACCTGAAAGCTTATCTGAAAGACGATGCAGTGCTGTCTAATGTAGTGATTCAGAACTTTAATATTAATTCAGAAGAAATCAATGCGCCTTTTGTCATGAAAGCCGATGCCACATTAAAGAGTTCTATTGAAAAGCTGGGCAACAGAACCTTGCTTAAAGTTGGAGAACTGATTGGGCCACAAGTAGAGATGTATGATGAACGTGTACGGCAGCAGCCAGTGGATGTGGGAATGGCCCATAGTTACATACGCACCATTCAGATACACGTTCCGGATGGATATAAACTGACTGGCCTAGAAAACCTGAAAAGAGAACTGGCCTATGGTGAAGATAAATCTCTTGCCTTTGTTTCAGGCTACACACTCAATGGCAACCTGCTTACCATAGAAGTAAACGAGTATTACAAACAAATTTCCTATCCGCTTAGTGAATACGAAAACTTCCGTAAGGTAATCAATGCTTCTGCGGATTTTAACAAAATTACACTGCTGCTAGAGAAAAAATAACTCACGTTGAAAACAACAAACACCCTTCAGAATAAAAGCTACTTGACAGCTGATCTGAAGGGTGTTTGTTGTATATGTATTGGTCAATCTGCCATAGGCAGCAATGCTATTTCTATCAAACTTCTGAAGGAGCGAAGATACTCTCTACAGGTGCTTTTACTTTTTGGGCTACTGGCTGATTTGTAAGATAAGTATACCAATCCATCATATAAGAGGAATGATCCTGGGTAGGAAAAGTATCATCCTGAGGATTAAGTAACGAATGGTACAGTTTATCATAATACATAGCTGCCGCTTGTTCAGAGAATTTGGCCAGGGCTATGCTCCGGCAACTCTCTGAAAGATAGGAAGGATTGGCATGATTAAGTATCCATAGAATGCCATTTCCCAGATCTTCGGCCTTGTATGGTTGGGCCAGATAGCCATTTGTCTGATGTTTAATAATATCGGGTATACCGCCAATATTAAAGGCTACTACAGGTGTGCCACAAGCAATAGGTTCGGTGGCTGTCTGAGGTAGGTTCTCCATGCGTGACGGAACCACCATAACATCTGCTGCAGCATACAAAAGAGCCATTTTTGCTTCTTCATTAATTTTACCAACATACATGCGGGGAAAATCTATGTTCAACGTATCTTCTGCTTCTGACATACCAAATATAACAGCCATCAGGTCGTTGCCCTCATAGGTATTGCGAACATATGTAAGGCCATCTAGCAACAGATCGTAGCCTTTGTTCCGGTCTTCCATGGAACGTAAGGCTCCAAAGAGGATAATTTTTTTATCCAATGGGAGGTTCAACTTCTGACGGGCCTGCTGTTTATTGATGGGTTTAAAAATATCAATTGGAAGCGGATTCGGAATGGTATGGATGTTGAGGTGACCCATAAGCCGACTTTTCTTGGCTTGAGCCCCTTGCCACCGACTTGGAGTAACGATATGAAAGTTTTTATCTTTCCAAAATTTCTGTTTTCTGTTCCAGTTCCATTGATTCCAGCTCCATTTGGCTGTTTGTGTATAGCCTGAGGTAAAATCCATATCTTCCAGTCCATTGGGATGGTGTTCAGCTCCACAGAATGCCCACGAGTCATGGAGTGTCCATACAATAGGTTTTTTTATTAGGGAGATTTCACGGATGCTAATCATCTCTTTCCCGACCCAATGCAGGTTGACTACATCTGCATCTGACTTATTAATAATATGATGAACAAAGCTGGGGAAGATATTCAGAGAATGATGAATAGGATTAGATGTTTTCTGCATTCTAACCAGTTTTTGAGCTATTTTATTCTTAACCAAAAACTCCAGTTGTCGCCATCCGGGTGAAAGGGCACGAACAAAAGAATAGTTAGTAATTTTCTTTGCCACGAGCATCTGAGCATTGATGCCTGCTTTACGCTGGGCTTTACAAATACGCAGAGCAGCTTTGTCTGCTCCACCTTCTGCATCAGAGTATGAGATATGTAAAATGTTCATATGGTAACTATTCTTTTGAATTTATTTGACCAAAAAACTTCAATAAACATTTGATTACTCAGCTTATGTGCATTTTCATAGAGATATATCCTGGGTAAGGCTGTTAGGAAATTCTTGTGCGCAGGGAAGATATTGCCTGCACGCGTAGTAACAGCAGTATAAAATCCTATTTCATGTGCCAGAGCAAACTCTCTTTCTCCAGCCTGTTGCCTTTCACCAAATGGATACGCAAAATGTGTTATCTTTCTCTTTAACTTTTTTTCCAATTCATTTTTAGACTGCTCCATTTCGTATGCTGCTTCTGCGTAGGGCAGTGTACGAAGAGCTGGGTGATTCAGTGTATGGGCTCCTATGGTTACCCACGGATTGTCAGCCAGTTGCTGTATTTCCTCCCAACTCATACACAGACCTTCCGTTGCCTGTGGTGTTTGGGTTTGTATTTCTGCACGGGTTATTTTTCCTTGCAATACGTTAGCACGAATAGCCATAAACGCCTTCCATTTTTCCTCAGGTGTCTGGCTGATAAAATGACTACCATCCGTAAATACCAGCCGCTCGTGTTTTGTAACCAGCTGTTCTAGATTGTACCACCAAAGATCTGCTGTCTGTTCAGGAAAGCAGGTTGTAATGTATACCACAAAAGGCACATTCTCAGAAGAAAAAACAGGAAGAGCCTGCGTTAGATTGTCACGATACCCATCATCCAGTGTAAAGACAATCACTTTCTTTGCAGACTTTCCTTGAGTTAAGATAGCTGTTAATTCATCCAACGATATAAAAGAATACCCCTTCTTGCGCAATATTCCGATGACCTGAGCCAAATAGTCAGGAGAAACTTTTAGATCTTCATTGGGTGTGAGTTTAGGATACCTAACATTTTCTACCCGATGGAGCATAAATATGGTACCGATCCCACGTGTATAGGCCTCTGCTACCAACTGCACAAAAAAATTATACTTAATTAATTTTTTCAACTGTTACTTATTGTAAAAAAAGATTAAACGTAATGCCTTGTGAATAAAGCACTTTTTTCGCAAAAAAAAGTATATTTTAATTTACTTTTTTTAATTTTGCATGAGTACTGTTGTGAAAATTATACATTTATACAGGTATACTTGACAAAGAGTAGTCTTCTGTAGCAGTATTATGTGTAAATAAGCTGTTAGTTGATGCATTTTGGAAGTGGAAAGTAGTATTAATAAAATGAATATGCAAGCAATCTGGGTATAATTCCAAGAAAATATTGGGCTGTGTGTCAAAATGTATGATGGAAAAAAAAGCTACTCCTTGTCGTACATCCACTTTTTATCCCGTGTGGTTATTGATTAGATATAATGACGATCCATTCTATCTAATAAGATGACTCAAAGGAATAAAGCCTATGTGTAAATGTCTGATAATCAATAAATAAAAATCGTCATGTGTTTTGGAATACAACCAAAAAATGTAGTTTTTAAGAGGAATCATTTTTTATACTGTTTGTAATTCCTACTGTCTGACGGAACGATGAGGGGAAGAAAAGAATCTATTTTTGTTGACCCACAAAGACTTCTGCAATCAATAAATCTTCAGGTGTAGTGATTTTGATATTGTGATAGCTGCCCTCAACTAGATGGATTGCATATCCAGCAGCTTCAGCTACAGATGCATCATCCGAAAAATCGGGATGGGGAGCTTGGGCAAAGGCTTTTTTGAGTAAAGCTACCTGAAAGGTCTGGGGTGTTTGTACCAGTCGGATGGTTTGGCGGTCTATTGCTTGGTTGCCTGTGGTAGCTACCACCCGAACCGAATCTTTAGATGCCACCGCTACTACACCTGTTCCATAGATAGCAGCGGCTTCAAAACTGTGTCCAATCACTTCTGTAGGCACAAACGGACGTACTCCATCGTGAATAGCTACCAGACCTTCCGTACCTACAATGGCCTGTAAACCATTTTGAACTGATAAAAAACGGGTTTGTCCACCTGCAACGATGGTGTGCACTACCTGAAAGTCGTATGCTGCACACAATTGATGCCAAGCAGGAATCTGACTTTCAGGCAATACCAGAATAATTTGAAGCGTAGCCGAAAAGCTTCGGAAACGTTGAATAGTATGCATCAGTACAGGCAGCCCCCCTACAGGAATAAACTGCTTAGGTACCTGACTCTGCATGCGTGTGCCACTGCCGCCGGCTACAATGATGGCATATAAATGATGGGTCATTTGTGATGGTTATCTATCAGGTGATAGGTTTCTCCGAACATAGAGTTTAATACGCCTTCACTAGCCAGAAAATCGTGTGGAAAGCCCAGCTCTATCCGACTGATTACATGGAGACGGAGCAAATGATCATCAGGCAGGGTAAAGCCCAAGCAGCCTAGGGAATCGGTTAACTGGTTGGCCTGCCGTGCCCCAACAATCGGAATCACAACTTGATTTTTCTGGCGTACCCAGTTTAAGGCTACCTGTGCTGGAGGTACACCTAGCTCGGCGGCTATTTCTACGACTACTTTTGTAATAGCAGTACTTCGTTCGTTCAGGCGGACACTATTGTCAGGGACACGGCCTTTTTCTCCTTTCAGGTATTTTCCAGTCAGGGCACCACCGCCCAGTGATCCCCAGGGTGTAATAGCCAGGTCAAACATTTTGGCCATTGGCAGTAAGTCTCGCTCTGGGGTTCGTTGCAGCAAGCTGTACTCAATCTGAAGCCCTGCAAAGGATGTCCAGCCACGTAGCTCGGCTAATGTATTCGCATGAGATATAATCCAGGCAGGTGTATCCGAAATGCCAATATAATGTACCAATCCCTGCCGCACCAGATCGTCCAGTCCACGCAATACTTCTTCTACGGGAGTCGTACTGTCCCATGCATGCATCCAGAGTATGTCTAGGTAGTCTGTTTGCAGGCGTTTGAGACTGTCTTTGACTGAACGCATCAGGTTTTTTCGGTGATTGCCTGTAAAGTTTGGATCACCTTTGCGGTCAAATAGAGTATATTTAGTGGCTACAACAAAGTGATCACGATCAGTATGGATAAATTCACCTACCATTCGTTCACTACTGCCTTCGGTATATCGGTTGGCTGTATCTATAAAATTTCCACCTGCTTCGGCATACCTATCGAATACACCTTTAGATGATTCATAATCGGCTCCCCATCCCCACTCGGTGCCAAAAGTCATAGTTCCCAGACAAAGTTCAGAAACACGCAAACCACTTTTTCCAAATAATTTATAACGCATAACTAGAAATTAGAAATAAATATAAGACATAAGTCCAAGACCTTGTGACTTTTATGGTACAATATGTAGTGGTTTATGTCCTCGGCAACCCCCTTCTGTCTAGGTATTTTTAACGGGCGGCTAAGGTACAAAAAGTTTTCTCATCTGGCTTTTATTCAGCCATTTCAGAGAATAATTTTATTTGGAACTCCAGATAGAACGAATGCTTCATATTAATTATACAATCTCGCACCAGATTCATCCATAACTCACGTTAATACTACAAAAATAGTATATAAAGATAGAAAAATATCATTTTTTTTATTTGTTTTTCCTTGTACTTACCAACAGAACGCCCGCCAGCACCAGTATGGTACCGATAATTTCAGGGGTATGAATAATCTCTCCCAGAAAAAAATATCCCAGAATAATTGTAGATACAGGCCCTACACTGGCAATAATAGCCGCTCGTCCGGCTCCAATAAGCTGAATACCCACAGCTATCAGAAACGTAGGAATAACCGTTGAGAAAATGGCAATAGACAGGCTGTATCCATAAATAACGGGCGGATAATGCCACAGTGACTGTGGATAGGCAATCAGGTAATGTATAATAATTGCGATAGAGGAAACGATCATAGAATAGGCATTGAACCGGGAAGCTCCAAACTTAGGAATCAGGCGGCCACTGCCTACCAGATACACAGCGTATGTAAAGGCACTGCCAAAAATTAGCACGACTCCTAACCAGATGTGGGGTTGTGTGGCAAACGAATGCCGCAGAAATACGATTCCAATACCTGCATAGCTGAGCAGCAGGGCTACAATTTCTACCCAACCTATTTTCTTTTGATAGACCACCCACGAAATTAAGACCACCAACGTGGGATAGATGAACAGAATTAACCTTTCTTGGCCTGCTGTAACATACTGTAACCCCCAGAAATCCAGGATACTTGCTGCATAATAGCCCAATACGCCCAGCCCTATCAGTTTCCAGTAATCGGAGAGGAGCAAGGGGGTGGTTATTTTCCCCTGGTTTTTTTGCAGCATATACACAGCTACTCCTATAAAAAATGGCAACGCAAACAGCATACGGAGGCAAAGTAGCGAAACTGGGTCAACGGGATAGTGAAAGGCTAACTTGATGAGTATAGCTTTGGCCGAAAATAAAAGGGCTGCTATAAAGACCGCCAAGGACCCGATCCATTGGGCATAGAGGGGTTCTTGAAGAATAATTTTTAATTTTTGTATGGTTTTGATAATCATTTTGTTAGGGGTATCGGTCTTTTTTAGTAAGACATACGGATTATTTCCAAAGTTCCGGCAAATTTTTACTATTTTCGCCGCTTCGAAAACGAATGGGGAGAAGATATTCCCATAAGTAGTAGATTTCAATGGATAAATCAACTATCATACTAAGTTTGATGGTACGGACGTACCTGTACTACTATTTGTTTTTTGTTTAGAAGTCTTGTTTTTTTGTCTGTTTACGTAATATTCAGCTAACTATTTTTCTATATTATCTTTTCGTATAACTCATGAATTTTCAGCGTATTAATAACCTGACCGGCTGGGTAATATTTATCATTGCAGCAATTGTGTATACCCTTACTGTTGAGCCGACAGCTAGTTTCTGGGACTGTGGTGAATTTATAGCGGCTTCGTATAAACTTCAGGTACCCCATCCACCTGGTGACCCGTTTTTTCTGATGGTCAATCGCATGTTTTCGATGCTGGCTGGAGGAGATGTACAGAAAGTAGCTTTTTGGATCAATATGCAGTCGGTGCTGTGTAGTGCGGGAGCATCCCTGTTTCTGTTCTGGACTATCACCTTGCTAGGTCGGAAGGCCTTGCATAAAAAATTTGAACAACTGACAGATGGCGAAAGTATTATGCTCATTGGAGCTGGCATTGTCGGTTCGTTGGCCTATACTTTTTCTGATTCAGCTTGGTTTTCGGCCGTAGAAGCAGAGGTATATGCCATGTCTTCTTTCTTTACTGCTTTTGTATTTTGGGCTATTTTTAAATGGGAACTGATTGAAGATGAAGCTACTGCCAACCGTTGGCTGATTTTTATTGCTTATATGATTGGCTTGTCTACAGGCGTTCACTTGTTAAATCTAGTGGCCATGCCTGCCCTTGGACTGGTGTACTATTTTAAAAACTACAAGCCTTCGGTTGGGGGAGTAATTGCAGCTCTTGCCATCAGTAGCTTTATCATTGGCTTTATCATGCTGGGCGTAATTCCTGGCTTGCCAAGTCTGGCTGGTAGCATGGAAATTATGTTTGTAAATAATTTGGGATTGCCTTTCTATTCGGGTATTATCTTTTTTATTCTCTTGTTTCTGGGAGCTTTGGGATTTGGTATTTACTACTCGCAAATCCAACAAAAGGTTTTACTCAATACGATTCTGCTGGCCTTTGCTTTTATTGTCATTGGTTATATGTCGTATGGACTGGCATTGGTTCGGTCAAATTTTGATCCGCCCATCAATGAAAACAACCCCAGTGATGTAATCAGTTTTGTATCGTATCTGAAACGTGAGCAGTATGGTGAACGTCCGTTGTTGTTTGGTCCTACATTTACAAGCCAACTCACAGACATCAAGAAAACAACGCCTGTGTATATGAAAGGCAAGGATAAGTATGAAATTTATGACTACAAGCGGGAATATGAGTACGAGGAAAAAGGACAAATGCTGCTGCCACGTTTGTATAGCCGTGGAGACAATCATCCGGAATTATATCGTAACTGGCTAGGCTTAGGTGCCAAAGATACGCCAGACTTTGGAGATAACCTCCGGTTTTTATTTACCTACCAGATGGGGCACATGTATTTCAGGTATTTTGGATGGAATTTTATCGGGCGTGAAAGCGACATAGAAGGGGCTGCAACCTTAAATCCTGTAAAAGCCTTCAAACCTGCTTCGCCAGAAGTTAAATCCAATGCTGCCCGTAATAATTTCTGGGCATTACCACTGATTTTGGGTGTGATCGGGCTTATTTTCCAGTTTACACGCAATGCACAAGGATTCTGGACTACGTTTATATTGTTCCTGCTGACAGGCTTAGCCCTGATTGTGTATCTGAACTCCCCACCTGTGGAGCCCCGCGAACGGGATTATATTTATGTAGGATCATTTTATGCGTTTTGTATCTGGATAGGTTTTAGCGTTATTGCTATTTCCCATTACCTACGTATATACCTACGCAATGCAGCTCCGGCCGTAGCTACGGTGCTGGGCTTATGTGCACCTGCTATCATGTTTGCCGTTAACTGGGACGATCACGATCGCTCGAAACGCTTTCATGCTGTAGACTCGGCCGACAACCTGCTAACGTACTGTGCGCCACATGCCATTCTATTTACCGGTGGAGATAACGATACTTACCCTCTCTGGTATGCTCAAGAGGTAGAACAGATACGTCGCGATGTAAGGGTTTGTAATCTAAGTTTACTGAATACCGACTGGTATATAAACCAGATGCGTCGTCAGGCTTATGAGTCGGCACCTTT
>JACCDR011840655.1_pt1 | contig 16601 bp, 14 predicted proteins | sample 7446431 | NCBI WGS metagenome assembly JACCDR01 (sample SAMN15323443, study PRJNA562643) | freshwater metagenome | isolation source: river surface water | place: USA:Blue River Watershed | collected 2017-08-17 | reverse complement strand
CCTTCTTTTTTATCTTTTTTCTTTTGTTTTATCCCCCGTCTCCGCCTCTCCTCTCATTTTATATACCACCTTATTTCCTCCATCGAACTTTATATATTCAAGCCTTGTTAAAAACTGACTAAATGACGGAGCAATGAGAGGATCCCTCAAAACTGTTGAAATATTTTCTAGTATTGGAGTTAAATCACCTCCCCTATCAACAAAAACTTTGGCACCTTTGGCCAAGTCAATAATTATGTGATTTGAGGTACTTGCCATACGAACCCTCACAGGATCAATATCAAGTTTCTGTACTTGATTCATAAAATACGCAAGATGTGTGAACTGTTTAGGTTCAAGTAATTGCACCCCTAGAGGTTGCTCTATAGATTCGTCGCTATAAACAAGCATCCGGGATGAACTCGCAACATGATCGGGTACTGAAGCAAAAATAAAACCTTGTTCATCGACAGAAAAACAATCTACGTACATATCTTTACAAAAGAGCGCATTCTCCATCCTCTCTGTTACCGTGACAACAAGTGTATTAAAAGCACTACGTGATACCTGCGCGGTTTTAATAAGTGGTATGGTCAATAATTCTTTTTCAAGAGTTTCTCTGGGATATATGAGCGCATTTGATCGTGAAAATAATCCCCCATATGCACCAGCTAGATTTATAGCGACAACATTTTCTATATCAGCATGTTTAACACGAACATCGCCTCGTACCAATACATTGGTGAGTGTAAAAGCATCTCTATAGCTAAGCCATGAAAAAAACGATACCGTGAGAGCACACACCGCCATCACCGAAAGGCAAACAACAAGCAGATTTCGACGCTTCTTTTGTATGAGCTTTATCTGCTTTACCTTTACCTGACTACGCATATTAGCGAGAGATTACGTCTTTACCTACGTATTTCTTCAAAACTTCCGGTACTGAGATACTGCCGTCTGCCTGCTGATTATTTTCGAGGAGAGGTACGAGGATACGTGGGCCTGCGAGAGCGGTATTGTTGAGTGAGTGAGCAAATTTGAGTTTGCCATCACTGTCACGATAACGGATATTCAAACGACGTGTCTGAAAATCATGGAAATATGAACATGAGTGAGTTTCTCTATAAGTATTTTGTGAAGGTACCCATGCTTCGAGATCGTATTTCTTTACCTGACCCAATCCGAGATCACCTGAACAGTTTACTACTGTGTGATACGGGAGATTCAAAGCCTCGAGAATTTCTTCTGAGTTTCTACGGAGATCTTCATGATGTTTAACTGACTCTTCGTGGCTCGCTTCACATATAATAATCTGTTCGAGTTTATAGAACTCATGTACACGAATGAGACCCTTGGTGTCTTTACTATGACTTCCTGCTTCTCGTCTAAAACACGTAGAAAAAGCAAGGACTTTGATAGGTAGTTGTGATTTATCGAGTACCTTGTCAGCATAATACGCCATAGCACCCACCTCACCTGTACCTGAGAGATAATCACTGTCTTGTGTCTTGTACAAATCTTCTTCACCCTGAGGGAGATACCCTGTACCGTAGAGAGTTTGTTTACGTACGAGTGAAGGCACCATCATAGGTATAAAACCTTTTTTTATAAAGTGCTCCATCACAAACTGCCAGAGACCAAAGCTCATAGTTACCGCTTCGTTCTGGAGATAGTATCCACGAAAACCAGCTACTTCGGCACCTTTTTCAAAATCAGCGAGACCGAGCTTTTCGGTGAGTTCAATGTGATTTTTTGGAGTAAAGGTAAAGGCTGGCTTTGTACCCCACGCATGAACTTCTTTATTATCTGCATCACTTGCACCTTCAGGAACTGACATATCAGGAATATTTGGCACCTGAAGCATGAGACCCTGCCAGTTTTTTATAACCTCTTTGAGAGATTCTTCTTCTTGCTGGAGCTCTACTTTGAGCTTTTTCATAGCATCAAGGAGAGTTGATTTTTCTTCGGCGCTCGCTTGAGGTAGTTTTGTTGAAACAGTGTTTTGTTCTGCACGCTTACCTTCTATAGAAGTCTGGAGAGCTCGACGTGTATCATCGAGAGCAATGAGTGCATCAATATCAATCGACACATGCTTTTTCTGTGCGCCAGCTTTTATAAGGTCTTTATTGTCTCTGATGAATTTTATGTCTAACATTTTAGGTTTTCTTTAACCTCTTCATACTACAATAAACTGCATATGAATTCCATCTATACACTCTCTCGGGAACAATTCCCTCTCTTATTAAAGGAAATATACAAACCCCCAAGCAGATTATTTGTCCGTGGAACCCTCCCTGACAGTTCTCACGTATTCCTCACTATTGTTGGTTCGAGAAACCACACAGACTATGGTAAAGAAGTAGTACGTGAACTCATAGCAGGACTCCGTGGTTTACCCGTAGTGATTGTCTCAGGTATGGCCTATGGTATAGATGCTATCGCCCACAGAGAAGCACTCAAAAACAAACTACTCACCGTAGCTATCCCTGGATCAGGTCTTGATGCCACAGTCCTCTACCCTCGAGAGCATAGAGAGCTCGCGGATACTATACTCAGATCAGGCGGATGTCTCATATCACCATTTGAAAACACCACTCGCGCAGCACGGTGGACATTTCCTGAACGTAACAGAATCATGGCAGGCATATCACACGCAACTCTTGTTATAGAATCAGAACTACGAGGAGGCACACTCATTACCTCGAGCTATGCAGGTGAATATAATAGACAGGTGTGTGCCGTACCTGGACCTATCTTTTCTAAAAAGAGTACCGGGCCTCATATGCTCATCAAAAAAGGTGCGACACCTATCACGTCCGTAGCTGATTTACGTGAAGCACTCGGTTTCAAACAAGAAACATCACTATATATAGATACGTCAGACATTTCTCGTCATGAAAAACTCGTATTAGATACACTCACAGAACCCCTTGATAGAGATGAACTCTGTGAAAAAACTCACCTCGATCCATCCGAACTCTCTATCGCTCTTTCACTCCTTGAAATGCGCAATCTCATACGTGAAATACTCGGAAAAATAATGCGTGTTTGACCGCTTAAAAATATACAAAATATTTGCTAAATAATTTCTCTTCATGTAATACTTCATCTATATATGTCAAAACTACTTATCGTAGAGTCTCCAGCAAAAGCAAAGACAATTGGAAAATATTTAGGCACAGACTATACCGTCGTTGCTTCTGTTGGTCATGTACGCGATTTGCCAAAATCAAATAAAAAAGCGATAGACATGAAGCACTTTACTCCTCACTATGAGATTAGTGTAGGTAAAGAAAAAGTACTCTCTGATATCGAACGACTCGCCAAAAAATCGAGCGAAATACTCCTCGCAACCGACCCCGACCGTGAAGGAGAAGCTATTGCATGGCATATTACTGAAGCTATTTCTTTTGGTAAGAAACCTGTACGACGCGTGGTATTTCATGAAATTACTAAAGACGCAATCATAGAAGCATTGAATCATCCTCGTGATATCGATCAGCACCTCCGCCAAGCTCAGGAAGCTCGTCGTGTATTAGACAGACTCGTAGGATATGATCTCTCTGGTGTGATTTGGAAAAAGGTCCGCTATGGACTCTCTGCTGGTCGAGTACAATCACCCGCTCTCCGTATCATTATGGAACGAGAGCGTGAAATACGTGCGTTTAAACCAGAAACATACTGGGTACTCTCTGCTACCACAGAAACCAAGGGTAAAGCACGTCTCGCACTCACCTGCTCTACTGAGCCGCGAGATAAAAAAGAAGTTGATCGAATTATAGAAACTGGAAAAAAAGAACCTTGGAACATTATTTCTGTTGAAGAAACTGAAGCAAAACGATCGCCTCGCGCACCTTTTACCACATCAACCCTCCAGCAAGCGGCTTCCACCCGCCTTGGTTTTTCTCCGTCACGCACAATGTCTGTTGCGCAACGTCTCTACGAAGCAGGTCTCATTACCTACATGCGTACCGACTCAACAAATCTCTCACAACAAGCTCTCGGACAGATATATAGTTATATAGAGAAAAATTACGGCAAAGATTCAGTGAGTCCTCGTACCTTTAGTACCAAATCTAAAAATGCTCAAGAAGCGCACGAAGCAATCCGTCCTACAACTATCAGTAAAGTAAAAGCAGGGGCAAATCCTGAACAGATCGCTCTCTATAATCTGATCTGGTCTCGTGCTGTTGCCTCACAAATGATTGATGCACGCATGCTCCGTACAAAAATAACAGCAAATACCGTATCAAAGAGTATTCCTGATTTTTCTGCAAATGGTACCCGTCTCCTCACACCAGGCTGGCTCGCTGTAGACCCGAGCGCACGAGGCGAAGATGTTGAATTACCTCAAGTATCAGGAGGAGAAACAATATCTCTCATATCTCTAGATTCTCTCGAAAAACAAACCGAACCACCAGGTAGATATTCAGAAGCAGGCCTCATTAAAGAACTCGAGAAACGAGGCATTGGCCGCCCTTCTACCTACGCATCTATTCTCCGTACCCTCGAAGAGCGTGAATACGTAGTCAAAGAGAACAAAGCTCTCAAACCAACTGATACAGGTGATGTGGTAAGTAGCTTTCTCGAAGAGAACTTTGGCAATTACATAAGTGATACCTTTACCGCTGAAATGGAAGACAAGCTCGATCTCATCGCGGACGGTACGGTGAAATATGAAAAGACACTCTCTGACTTTTATATTCCTTTTATTAAAGATGTTAAAGAAAAAGATGCTCTCGCTAAAGCAACCAATCTCGGAGATGCTGATGTAAAGTTTTCATGTCCTGTCTGTGGATCAAATATGACCATAAAACTCGGACGTGCAGGTAAATTCCTCTCATGTTCTCGCTATCCAGACTGTAATGGTGCACTTATGCTCGATGGTACAGAAGTACCCAAAGACCGTGTTATAGGAATACACCCTGAAACCAATCTCGAGATTACCGTCAAAACAGGTCGCTATGGTCCCTATGTACAAATGGGAGAGACTGTTAAAGCACCCAAAAAACCTCGCAAGAAAAAACCAACAAAAAAAGAATTAGCACAACAGGAGGCTGATCTCAAAGCTGGTATAACACCGCAGACGCCAGTATCAGAACCTGAACCTGTATCTCAAAAGGCTAAAATGGCTTCTATTCCAAAAGAAATTAATCCGGCAGAGATTACTCTCGCTCAAGCAGTACACCTCCTCACCCTCCCGCGACGCCTCGGAACACACCCTGTAACAAGCAAAGTAATTACCGCAAACGTTGGACGTTTTGGTCCTTACGTAGTACACGATGGTGATTTTAGGTCTGTAAAGAAACCTGATGATGTCTATACCATTACTCTCGAACGTGCTCTCGAAATATTGAGTGAAGAAAAGAAAAAACGCGGTTTTCGAGCAAAGAAAAAATAGACTTTGACAATTAATTGGTCTATCGGTACATTAGGAATCGATGATCTCCCATACTGTTCCTTCTACCCTCGCAGTTCGTGCTATCGCCACCCCACAGGTGTTCAATCGTGAAGATTTCCATCAATGGGTTAACCTGAAAAAGGGATCCATTGGCACCCTCGAAGAAGTTCCCGATTGTTGGCGTGCTGATCTGTTCAAACGAGGTTTGATTGTTCGGATACCGTCTGGAGTTTTGACCCTGTGCACTGAATCACGAGTTGTTCCCCTGCAATCACTCGAACTGGAAAAAATCAAACAAGGTGTCATGGTGTTTTTTGTCGAGACCACAATTCTTGACGCAGCATAAACAACTGCAAAAATTAAAGCCGCGCCCTCCGGGCGCGGCTTTTTATTGTTTTAAAGAGAGAAATTCTTCATCGAATAGAGGTCTTCGGTATTTTCATCTTCTTTCTTTTCTTCTTTAGAACGGTCATCCACAGGAATAGTTGGTTCTGGAGGTATATTGGCATCAACAGGCGTAACAGGATTTAATTTCTGACCTTTTACCATATTCATAATTGCCTTGAGATCTTCGGGAGAAAAGAAATCAATAGTAATTTTTCCTCCTTTTTGTTTTTGTTCGATAGATACTCGTGTACCAAATGTCTCGGAGAGTTTTTGTTCCATCTCGAGCATTTCAGGATCAAATGAGCGCTCTTTTTTACGTGCTTTTTCAACTGCTATTTTACGCGCAATCATCTCTGTCTCACGAACAGTGAGACGTTTGAACATGATTTCTTTAAAGAGAGTTGACTGCTCATCTGGTCTATCAGTAAGCATCATGAGCGGTCGTGCATGACCTTCGGATATTTTACCTGCTGACAAAGCATCGAGAATATCTGACGGGAGCATGAGAAGCCTGATTGAGTTCGATACATACTCACGAGACTTTCCTATTTTCTGAGCTACTTGAACATGTTTCAAACCAAACTCTCGTACGAGCTGTTCGAACGAACGTGCACGCTCAACAGGGTTCAAATCTTCACGTTGAAGGTTTTCAATGATAGCGAGCTCGAGTTTGACTCGGGCATCATCAGTATTCGCACGAATAATAGCTGGCACCTGCTGGAGACCAAGGAGTTTTGAAGCACGTAAACGACGCTCTCCTGAAATAAGTTCATACTGCACAGCAATACCTCCATCTTCTTTTTGAATCTCCGCACGGGTAACAACGAGTGGCTGGAGCAAACCGTACATACGAATAGACTCAGAGAGATCACGCAAAGCAGCTTCATCAAACTCTCTACGAGGCTGATAAGGGTTTGGTTGTATCTTTTCTGTTTCTATCCAAAAAATTGAATCGCCGTAAAATTGGGATGCCATGTAAAAATAAAGTTATATAGAGATTTTATCACACCTCTTTAAAAATTGAGAAAAAGCTGTTTTTGGTGTAGATTTCAATGGTACAGAACTTAAAGCCGGAGTGGCGGAATGGCAGACGCGCACGACTCAAAATCGTGTATCGAAAGGTGTGAGGGTTCAAGTCCCTCCTCCGGCACCACATATATATGAACGAAGAAAACAACAACGTCGTATTCGAAGAATCAATGAGACCTCGTACTCAATATAGTACCGGAGAAACTTCTTCAAAAATCTCTGACAGTATTTTGAAATACTCAGGTGGTCTTATAAAAGATAGAAAACAAGCGACAACAGCGCTCATTGTCATAAGTATTGCCTGTTTTATAATCGCTTTTATTGTCACTACAACATCTGGCACCAAAGCAGAGCTCAAAGCTCCCCCTGGTATGAAAATAGTAGATACGGGCGATGAACCACCTCGACTCGTACCTCTTAATGAATAAAACCATGTACACCTACTTTCACAAAAAACGTACGCGCGGTTTTACCCTCATAGAGCTTCTTGTTGTTGTGGCTATAATATCTCTCATATCGAGTGTAGTACTTGCTAGCTTAAATACCGCGCGTGCAAAAGCCCGAGACACAAAAAGAAAACAAGACATGGTTCAACTACGCAACGCTCTCGAAAGCTATTACCTCGATTACGGAAGTTATCCTCTCGCATATGGGAGTAACTGGGGTGGTGTAAGCACATCACCTTGCGGTACCAACGGCCAGGTAAGTGGTGCTAATGCATATATACAAAACCTCACACCTCAATATATACAGACACTCCCTGTAGACCCTGTAACTCCTGGGAGCTGTAATGGATACCTCTATTATTCAAACGGTACACAATACAAACTACTCGTACATCAATCAGCAGAGAGTTATCCGTCTGCCGGTCAACCGTTTTATGATCCCGCTCGACCAACATGGGCATGGATGGTATGTAATGGACCGACGAGCTGGTGTAACACTCAATAATACACATGAGTGATTCTCTCCCTCGTATTATTGTAATCTGTGGCCCTACCGCTACAGGCAAGAGTGATCTCGCAGTCGAGCTCGCTCTCCGCTTTAACGGTGAAGTTATTTCTGCTGATTCTCGACAGGTGTATCAAGGCCTCGATATTGGTTCAGGTAAAATAACTGCCTCAGAAATGAAAGGTGTCCTTCATCATCTCCTTGATGTCATGAATCCAAAAAAAGTTTACAGTGTGGAACTGTTTAAACAAGAAGCAGAGAAAAAAATTACTGATATCATCGCCCGAGGCAAACTCCCTATTATTGCTGGTGGTACTGGTTTTTATATAGACGCCGTTGTCTCAGGTATGGATCTGCCACCTGTTAAAGCAGATAAAACACTCCGTAAAAATCTCAGCACAAAAACAACTGAAGAGTTAATGGCCATGATACAGAAACTTGATCCTGTGAGAGCACAGACACTCGATCCTCATAATAAAGTACGCATCATTCGAGCGATTGAAATAGCCCAGACTCTCGGTAAAGTTCCTGAGGTAACACATACAAAACGTTATAACCCTCTCTTTATCGGGCTCACTCTCGACACAGAAACACTAAAAAACAAAATACACACACGACTCATGAAACGTATGGATATGGGTATGGTAGAAGAGATCATGCACCTCCGAGAACAGGGTTTGAGCTGGAAAAGATTTCATGAATTCGGGCTCGAATACCGACATCTCGCACTTTACGTGCAAAACAAAGTTTCAAAAGAAGCAATGCTCGAACGACTCGAAATAGAGATCGCGCAGTATGCGAAACGTCAGATGCAATGGTTTAAAAGAAACAAAGATATTCAGTGGTTCAAACCCGACGAGACAGAACATATAGTAAAAACAGTTGAACTTTTTCTCAGAGGTTAGCGTTTCTTTTTCTTGAGATACATTTTTCCTTGTAACTTATCAGGCAACAGGCTCTCCGTATCGTACATTTTGTATCCCTTTTTATACCCCAAATCTGTCATAAGTTTAGTTGGTGCATTACGAATCTTGAGAGGAATGGGCAAGTTGCCATACGTACGAACATCTGCCAGAGCTTGATTATATGCATCATACGCACTCCGGTCTTTTGTAGCCTGAGCCAAATATGCAACACCGTGAGCGAGATTAATACCCGCTTCAGGCAAGCCAATAGTTTCGACCGCACGAAATACTTCGTTAGCAACCACGAGGGCGGTCGGCTGAGCCAAGCCAATATCCTCTGAAGCAAAAATAACCATACGTCGTGCAATAAACTTTGGATCTTCACCACCTTCAACCATACGAGCGAGGTAGTAGAGAGCAGCGTTAGCATCACCAGCACGCATTGATTTTATAAAAGCAGAGATCGTATCGTAGTGTTCCTCCCCTTTTTTATCAAAACGTATAAACATCTTTTCAAAAGAGTTTTTGAGATGTTCAAGTGTAACAGTCCCGTAAAGTTTTGCAGAACTCTCGAGAGCGGTTAATGCCATACGAGCGTCGCCGTTTGCCATAGACACGAGCCATTCGAGAGCATCAGCAGGAATCTTTAGTTTTGATCGTTTGAGTATTGATACAAGCTCTTTATCACTGAGACTTTTTAATACAAAAACACGAGCCCGAGACAAGAGTGCAGATACTACTTCAAAACTAGGATTTTCAGTCGTCGCACCAATGAGCGTAAGTCTCCCTGATTCAACAAATGGGAGTAAATAGTCTTGTTGAGCTTTATTAAAACGATGAATCTCATCTAAAAATAAAAGCTTTGGACGAACATCAAGAAGCGTTGATTCATCCATAATTCTCCTGATGTCGTCTTTGCCTGCTGATACTGCAGATAATTCGTAAAACCGCGCGCCGAGAGCGTCAGCATATATACGCGCGAGAGTTGTTTTACCCACTCCTGGTGGACCCCAGAGAATAAAAGAAAAAAGGTGTTTGTCCTCAATTGCTTTACGCAACGGTTTATTAGGACCAACTAAATGTTCCTGACCGATAAAGTCTTTGAGGGTTTTGGGACGGATTTTTGATGCGAGAGGCTCTGACATAATGAGCACAGTATAGTACGTTTAAAGACGTATAAAAATTCCAATTTTTGTGATTGTGTGATATAAAAGTTGTTATTGGGCCTGTAGTTTCAATGGTAAAACATCGCACTCCAAACGCGAGGTTCCCCGTTCGAGTCGGGGCGGGCCCGCAAAATAGCTTTGTCGCGTGCCATAAATTCTTGAGCAATCATTCTTAATTCCCTAGACACCGTTACATCATGATAACGAAGATTAGCGCATCCAGGATAACCTGGTTTTTTATTTAAACCAGAACTTTTCTTTTCATAAGGTTTTATAAATTGCTTTAGTGGAATATTCATCTCTTTAGACCAAAATTGTAATTGTTTATCTTTATCATGATATGAATGTAGATGTACCTGAACTCTAAATCTCGACTCATCTAAAGAGAAAGATGTTCTCAGAGTATTTAAAAATAACTTCATGAGCACTGGATCAGAATTCATAAAAGAAACACCCTTATACGGTGATTTTGTACCTTCACAAACGTACAAGAGTGCACACATAATCTTTATTATTTTTGTATCAAGAAAAACATCAGCTACCATATTTTTAGCGTCCTCTCGTGCTTTATTTTCTTTATCAATTCTTTGATTTCGAACAATATTTTGAGTATATATTTGTCCCTTTTTTATTTTTAAATTTAATCTCTGTTTTAATTTTCTTGTCATCACAACATTTCTCACCCACGTTGAAGCAGAACTTTTTGACACGCCTAATTCAGCAACTATTTCGTTGAGAGAATAGCCTTTCTTCCTCAAAAATATCGCCTGCATTTTTAATTCCTTTTTCACACAAAAACAGTAACATGGCAGGATAAAGAAAATATAAAAAACCACCTTATCGGTGGTTTTTCATTTGAAACTATTTCTTTGATTCCTTGAATACAACGCGCTTGCGGAGCTTTTTGTCGTATTTCTTGAGCTCGATTTTTCGCTCTACCTTACGCTTGTTTTTGCGAGTGTGGTAGACCTCTCCGGTTGTTTTATTTCTGAGGATGATGAGTTGGTCCTGTGACATGTGTTTTAATCAAAATATTGTGTATGGATAGTATCATAAAGCTCTCAAAACCGCAAATATTCCCTCTTTGAGGCCTTTTAGACACTGATACGAGGTATAAGCGGGTTTATACGCGTAACGAGCTCATAATTGATTGTACTAGCCTTTTGAGCTACTTCATCGGCTGTAATAGACTCTGCCCCTTGATTACCGATAATTACTACCTCGGAACCGATAGTTACCCGAGGACTATCGGTCACATCTACAATCGTCATATCCATAGACACTCGCCCTACGATCGGCACCTTTTTACCTCCAATGAGCACCGAACCTGTATTAGAAAGCGCTCGTGGTAATCCATGCCAATAACCGACAGGGATAATTGCGAGACGTGAGTTACGAGAGAGCTCGTGAGTAAGGTCGTATCCAACACGTGCTCCTTTTTGTACGAGCTTTACCTCTCCCACTATCGTTTTCCAAGTGAGTGCTGGTACAAGTGTTGTATCTTTTGCCCAACGTTTGATTTCGCGTGAAGGCCAAAGTCCATAGGTCGCAATACCCACTCGCACCATATCGAAATGAAATTCTTTTGAAAAGAGGAGGGCTGAACTCGCACCTGCATGAGTGATAGGTGTAATCTTTTTTAAAGCAAAGAGTGTGATAATTCGTTTAAATGTATCTCGTTGCATACGTGAATAATCTTCTCTGAGAGGGTCTTCCATTGTTGCAAAATGAGTATACATTCCTTCAATTACTGCAGGAAAACTTGCACGAGAAATAATGCGAATAGATTGTTGGATATGTGATTCCATAATTCCCTGCCTATGGAGACCGGTATCAAACTTGATGTGAATTTTGAGAGGTTTTGTAAAAGACATATCTGAAATATCCTGAAGCACATCGAGTGACGATACAGTCAGTGAGATATTTTTTACCGCAGCTGTTTTGTACCATTCCGGAAGCGTATAACCCAACACCAATATAGGCACCTTGATACCTTCTTTACGTAATACGAGTGCTTCAGATATTTCATCAACACCGAGCCATGTAGCACCACCGAGAATAGCTGCACGAGCACTCGCAACAATGCCATGACCATAAGCATTTGATTTTACAACTGCCATAAGCATAGTTTCCCCTGTAATGAGAGTACGGAGCGTACACATATTATTAGTAATTGCGCGATAGTTTATTTCCAGCCATGTTCTGTCTGCTCCTTTTTTCATAGAAAGAATATACCATACAAAGGCTTATTATATAGAAAAAATTGTTGCTGGATATCAAAAATATGGTAGATTACTACATGCACCAGTATGCGCCGATCGAATAGCGGCTATTTCAAGAGACTGTAAATCTCTCGCCCACTGGGCATCGGGGGTTCGAGTCCCTCTCGGCGCACAAAATAAAACTACCGGCAGTGCCGGTAGTTTTATTTTGTGCGCCTTATACCGCCATATCCTCTAATCTCTTTATACGATCCATAACAGGAGGATGCGTTGAAAACAACGATGCAACAAACGAAGGTTTAAAAGGATTTACTATAAACATATGTGCGGTTGCTTCATATTTTGGTTCTTCGAGAAGAGAATTCTTTAATGAAGAGTCATGAAGTTTTTTCAGTGCATTAGCAAGACTCTTTGGTGCACCAGAAATCCGTGAAGCAGTCTCATCAGCTATATATTCTCGAGATCTTGAAACAGCTAAATGAAGAAGTGTTGCCACAAAAGGAGTGATAATCAAAATCGCAAAAGTACCAAGCGGACTCCCACCCCTTTCATCACGAGATCCTCCGGTAAAAGCACCTGCCATATACGCCATCTGAGCTATATATGAGAGAGCGCCTGCAAGTGTCGCTGCAATACTTGAAATCAAAATATCTCGATTCTTTATATGAGCTATTTCGTGAGCGATGACACCCCGGAGCTCATCAGGACTCAAGAGGTTTATGATACCGCTCGTGAGTGCAACCACAGCATGTTTTTCATCTCTACCTGTAGCGAATGCATTTGGCGTAGGTAATGATACGAGATAGAGCTTTGGTGTTGGTATTGATGCTTTAACTGAAAGCTCTTGAACCATCTGATGTATGTGCTGGTACTCGCTTGATGGTATCTCTTTTGCTTTATACAAAGCGAGAACAATTTTGTCAGAGAACCAATATGAACCAAAGTTCATAAGAACCGAAAGTATGAGAGCTACGAATATACCATTCTGCCCTCCTACGTAATAACCAATACCGAGAACGAGCGCGGTTAAAACCCCTAAAATAAATGTTGTTTTAAGTGTGTTCATAGTAAAAGTATATAGAGCTTTTAAGCAACTTTCTCTACTTCAAATTCTTCACTAGTCTTTGCCACAGGAACTTTTTTACCTTTCTTGACTTCAAACGTAAATTCTCCGTTTTTCATACCAACTGCAATAGAACCACCTTTGGTTACACCTTGAGAGATCATGAACCCTGCAATAGGAGTGAGAATCTTTTCTTGGATAAGGCGCTTGAGTGGTCGTGCACCGTACTGAGGATTATATCCCTCACGAGCGAGATATTCATAGACAGACGGAGCGATATCGAGAGCAATTTCTTTTTCGAGAAGGCGTTTTACCACCATATCAATCTGAATTCTCACAATGTCTTTAATAGACTCTTGTGAAAGAACATCAAAGAGGATAATTGAATCAAGTCGGTTCAAGAATTCTGGTCTAAAATAGTCTTTCAAGCTATCCATAACCTTACTCTTTACATCGTTGTATTTTGACTTGTCGCTCGAATCTGAAGCGAAACCAATTTTCTCCATCTTGTCGATAAACTGAGCACCGATATTTGAGGTGAGGATAATCACGGTGTTTTTAAAGTTCACCACACGGCCCTTGGTATCAGTGAGGCGTCCGTTGTCGAGCACCTGAAGGAGAATGTTAAAGACCTCAGGATGAGCTTTTTCAACTTCATCAAAGAGAATAACCGAGTATGGTCGATGACGAACCATTTCAGTGAGCGCACCACCCTCTTCGTAACCAACATAACCTGGAGGCGCACCAATGAGTTTTGATGTTGAATGTTTCTCCATGAATTCAGACATATCAACACGAATGAGAGCTTTGTCATCATTGAACATAAACTCCGCGAGAGCTTTGGTGAGCTCTGTCTTTCCTACACCTGTTGGACCGAGGAAAAGGAATGAGCCTAGAGGCCTCTGAGGATCAGCGATGCCTGCGCGTGCACGACGAATAGTGTCGGCAATCTTTTGTACTGCCTCTCTCTGACCAACAACACGTTTTGAGAGCTCGGCTTCCATGCGCATGAGTTTCTGAGCTTCTTCTTCGAGCATGCGAGACACAGGAATACCTGTCCATTTTGAAACAATATCAGCTATATCCTGTTCATTAATCTCTTCTTTGAGAATCCTACGTGAAGATTGAAGTTTCTTAAGTTTCTTTACCTTACCATCGAGTTCTTTTTCGAGGAGTGGTATTTTACCGTAACGAATTTCTGCAGCTTTGGTGAGATCAGCCTTGAGTTCAGCTGCTTCTGCCTCGAGACGAAGTTTTTCGAGATCTTTTTTATGTGCCTTGATAGCAGTGAGGAGTTCTTTTTCACCTTTCCATTTGATTTCAAGCTCACTGGTTTGCTCTTTAATATCAGCTATTTCTTTTTCAATAGCCTTGATACGAGCCCGAGGAGCTTTTACTTCTTCTTTATTATCCTTAACTGAATCAACTTCTTTTTTGAGAGCTTCACGTTCGATTTCGAGGCGCATTACACGGCGATGAGTTTCTTCGAGGAGTGGAGGTTTTGATTCGAGAGATATTTTGAGTGCCGAAGCGGCTTCGTCAATGAGATCCACTGTTTTATCAGGCAAAAAACGATCTGATATATACCGTGAAGAGAGGTTTACCGCAGCAACAATCGCATCATCAGTGATACGCACACCGTGATAGAGCTCATATTTTTCTTTGAGACCGCGCAATATAGCTATTGCATCTTCAACTGATGGTTCTGAGACCATAACCGGCTGGAAACGACGCGTGAGCGCAGGGTCTTTCTCAATATATTTTTGATACTCTTTGAGTGTTGTCGCACCGATAGCACGGAGCTCTCCACGAGCGAGAGCTGGTTTCAAGAGATTTGATGCATCCATCGAACCTTCAGAAGCACCAGCACCTACAATCGTATGGATTTCATCAATAAAGAGAATCACCTTTCCTTCTGATCTCTCTACTTCTTTCATAATATTTTTCAAACGCTCTTCGAATTCACCACGGTATTTGGTACCGGCAACAAGGAGGCCGAGATCGAGAAGCACAAGTTCTTTACCCTTGAGTGATTCAGGTACATCTCCTTGTGACATACGTACGGCAAGACCTTCAACGATAGCGGTCTTTCCCACACCCGCTTCACCGATGAGAATAGGGTTATTTTTTGTACGGCGAGAAAGGATCTGAATAATACGATTGATTTCTTGGTCACGACCAATAACAGGGTCGAGTTTGTTTTCGAGAGCAAGTTTTGTGAGACTCTTGGTGTATTTGAGGAGAGCACGAGGTTTTTTTGAGGCAACAGGCTCAGTGCTTTTTGATTCACGAATCTCTTCGAGAACTTTAACAACATTCGCTTTTGAGATTTTAAACTTTGCCAAAATCTCATTTGCAGGTGATGCAATATCAAGGAGAGCAATAAAGAGATGCTCGGTTGAAATAAATTCATCTTTGAGAGCTGCTGCAACTTTACCTGAATTTTCCATCGCCTGAGCGAGTTCCGGAGTGAGATATATCTGATATGACTGTGAAAGTGTTGCACCTGCCCCTGCTCCCTCTATTTGTTCAGCAATAGAATCAGAGAGCAATATGATATCTACCTCCAATTTTTCAAGGATTGCAGTAACAACGGATTCTTCTTGGAGAATGAGTGCTGAGAGGAGGTGGAGAGGGTTTACATGATTTTGACCTCGCTCTATGGCTATCTCATGGGCCCTCCTTATGGCCTCTTTTGCTTTTGTTGTGAAATGATTAAGAGGTGGCATGTATAGATAGAAATTAGGCGGTATATATGTATTCCGCTTCCGACATACTACGATAAAAAAGGCTAACCAACAATAGTTTTTAATGATCTAATAATACGATCAATTGAGCGACGAGAAATAGTTGGTGCAAATGTAAATCTGAGAGTTTTTGAAGCACGGAAATCAGGGCCACCGAGGGCTTTGACAACGTATGATTCAGATTCCCCTACGAGACACGAACTTTTGGTTGAACATGCTATGCCGAGAGCGTCGAGCTGTAATACGGTAAACTCAGGGTCGTCTATTTCAGGGAGAGAAATATTTATATTATGAGGAATGCGTTTTTCGAGAGAGCCGTTTATGAGGGCTGTGGGGATATGACGCGAGAGTTCTTTTGAGAAATAAGCTAACCTGGCGCGCGAGCTCCGCTCGCGCGCCTCTCTCCCCTCCTGCGCTAATTCGAGCGCACGGGTAAAACCTGCAATCAAAATAGTACTCTCAGTCGTAGGTCTCATACCTCGTTCCTGACCACCCCCTACCATGAGAGGTTTACACGGCACATGACGACGCATTATGAGAGCGCCTATACCTTTTGGTCCCTGCATTTTATGCGCATCAAGTGTCATTACATCAGCGCGCAAACCTTCTATCTCACACGAGAGCCAGAGAGGTGCTTGCGAAGCATCTACATGGAAAACTGGAAACTGGATATCTGATTCCTGTTTCTGTGCACGAATTTTACGTATACCCGCACCAATTTTTGATACTGGTTGTATAGTACCTATTTCAT
>JACCDR011100582.1_pt1 | contig 16601 bp, 13 predicted proteins | sample 7446431 | NCBI WGS metagenome assembly JACCDR01 (sample SAMN15323443, study PRJNA562643) | freshwater metagenome | isolation source: river surface water | place: USA:Blue River Watershed | collected 2017-08-17 | reverse complement strand
CGCGATGGAGCAGCCTGGTAGCTCGTTGGGCTCATAACCCAAAGGTCGTAGGTTCAAATCCTACTCGCGCAACCACTTTAAAACGCCCGCTGAATTTATTCAGTGGGCGTTTTTCTTGGAAAATTCATACATGGAAATCACGCGTGTCGAGGCTTTGTCAGAACGCATCGTGCAAAGCTATGCATGGGGTGATGCCGTGTGGCATGTCTGGGGCCCGCAGAAGACGCGGCAAGATGGCGTTGAACACGATGTAGACACGGGTGATGGTCAAGCTGTGCCAAGCCCTTTGGTGCTGCTGCACGGGGGCTCAGGCAGTTGGACGCACTGGCTGCGTAATGTGGAACACTTTGCCCAGCATTGTGACGTGTGGGCGCTAGACATCCCAGGCTTTGGTGATTCCAGTTTGCCCAGTGGCGTCACAGATGCTGATGGCTTGGTGCCCTACATCGCAGACATGCTCAATCAAACCTTTCAAGGCAGCGCTGTGGATGTCATGGGCTTTTCCTTTGGCGGTATGACAGCAGGTTTAGTGGCCGCGGAATATCCTGCATTGATTCGCCAGCTGATTTTGGTGGGTACGCCAGGCTTGGGTTTGCATGGAAAAGAGCTGGCCATGCGTGGCATGACCCCAAGCATGGATGAGGTAGCGCAGCGCGAAGTGCACAGACACAACCTCAATGCGATGATGTTTGCGCACCCTGAGAGTGTCACGGAAGAGGTGATCGATCTGCAAGAAGCCAATGTGAGGCGTGACCGATTGCGCCGCCGACGCATTGCACGCACCCAGATCTTGGCCCAAGCGCAAGCACGATGGACGTGCTCCGTACATGGGGTATGGGCTGAGTTTGATGCTTTGTACAAAGACACTTTGCAACAAGTGCCACAAGTGCTCTCAAACATGGCGTCATTCAGTATCGTGCCCAATGCAGGACATTGGGTGATGTTTGAAAACCCAGATGCATTTCATGCGGTTGTAGATCCATTGCTAGGACATGGAAAGAAAACTGGTTGACGCAGCGCGCCATGAGCGCACAATGAACACATGCTGTACAAATTCAAATCGAAAGCCACAGGCGACCTCATCATGTTGGAGCCCCAAGGCAAACACATCCTCAAACTCATCGGCAAAGAATCGGGTGCCAAAGGCATCATCCTGCCCAATGAAATGTTGGCTGCAATTGATGCCTTGAACGCTGCTGTGTTGCAAGAAGAGTTGGCGATACAAGCCGCAAAAGATGCAAGCAATGGCGAGGGCAATGATGCGGCGGCAGCGCCAATCACCGACGGCCCACGCACCATTAGTTTGAAACAACGCGTCGTGCCCTTCATCGACATGTTGCGACGCGCGCATGCCGAAGACAAAGAGGTTGTTTGGGGTGTTTGACGGCGAGGCCAAGCAGCATGCCTATGAAGCACTGACACCCGATGTGGTGCTGGATGCCCTGTCCGATTTAGGCCTTGAAGTCGATGGCCGTCTCACGGCCATGAGCTCTTACGAAAACCGTGTCTACCAAGCCATGTTGGATGACAACAGTTCGGTGGTTGCCAAGTTTTACAGGCCAGAGCGCTGGAGCGATGCGCAAATACTCGAAGAGCACAGCTTTGCGGCAGAGCTGATGGCAGAAGAAGTGCCATTGGTGGGGCCGCTCAATTTGGACGGCAAGACTTTGCACCATGCCCATGGCTTTGCATTCAGTGTCAGCCCGCGCAGAGGCGGGCGCATGCCAGAGTTAGACGATGCAGAAGTGTTGGAATGGATCGGCCGTTTCATCGCGCGCATTCACAACGTGGGTGCGCAGCGTGACTTCTTGTCGCGTCCCACGTTAGATGTGAACTCATTCGCCATTGACTCGCGCGATTGGTTGATGGCGCACAGCATCATTCCGATGGATCAACAAACCGAATGGTTGGCGGTGTGCAATCAAGCCATTGAGATTGCTGAAGAAAAATTTGCTGCGCATCCTGCACATCACATTCGCCTGCATGGCGATTGCCACCCAGGCAATATTTTGTGGACGCCTACAGACTTACCCAACGGTGGCCCACACTTTGTAGACCTAGACGATGCCCGCATGGGGCCCGCTATTCAAGACTTGTGGATGTTGCTCAGTGGTGAGCGGGCACAACGCACGCAACAGCTATCGATGTTGCTAGAGGGTTACGAGCAAATGCGTGAACTCAATCGCAGTGAATTGGCGTTGATCGAACCCTTGCGTACTTTGCGTTTGATCCACTACAGCGCATGGCTGGCAAGACGCAAAGACGACCCAGCCTTCGTGCAGTACTTTTCATGGTTTGGCAGCAGCGACTATTGGGCAGGGCAAACACACATGTTGGTCGAGCAGTGCGAAGCTATGCAAGAAGAGCCGCTTTACGCATAAAACAACGGGTTCGTTTACTTGCTTGCGGCGCTTTCAGCAGATGCTGCACTGGCGCGTTGTGCAAACTCAGCCCGCAAGGCTTTGAGTTTTTCGCGTGGGTCTTCCTTGACCGTGTCTTTGTTCAAGTCCATCTCTGCAATGAAGCGGCTGGGCATGGCCGCAATCATCTCGCGGCCTTTTTTGCGTTTGCGGGTCCAGCTCACGGTCAAGGTGCGTTGGGCACGGGTGATGCCCACGTACATCAGGCGGCGTTCTTCTTGTAGTCGCACGGCGATGTTGTCATTGGTGTGTTCGTCGCCCGGCTCATCATCTAAACGGAAGGGCAGCATGCCTTCTGTGACTCCCACCAGCATGACGTGAGGCCACTCCAGACCTTTGGAAGCGTGCAGGGTGGAGAGTGTGACCACGTTTTGGTCTTTTTCGCGCTCGGTCAAAGTAGAGAGCAAGGCGATGGTTTGTGCCACTTCCAGTAAGTTTTTCGCTTCATTGCCCAGGGTCACACCTGCCGTGTCGTCAATTTGGCCGCCACAACGCTGGGCCATCCAGTCGCAAAACTCCATCACGTTGGCCCACTTAGACGCCGCGGCTTTCTCGCTTTCTTCTGCGTCGTAAAGGTGCTTTTCATAGCCAATGTCTTTGAGCCAATCGGTCAAAAAGGCGCGTGCATCGTCGGCACCCGTGGTGAGGCGGGCGCGAAACTCTAGGTCGTTCACATAACGGCCAAACTCGTGCAAGCTACCCAATGCACGTGCGTTGAGCACAGAAGGCAAGCTGTTACTGAACAGCGCCTCAAACATGCTGAGCTTGTATTTGCTGGCGAATGCACCGAGAGCGGCGAGGGTTTGGTGACCAATGCCGCGCTTTGGCGTGGTGACAGCGCGCAAAAAAGCAGGGTCATCATCGTTGTTGACCCACAGGCGTAACCAAGCGCACAGATCGCGAATTTCAGCACGGTCAAAAAAGCTTTGGCCGCCCGACACCTTGTATGGAATTTGCGCTTTACGCATGGCAATTTCAATCACGCGGGCTTGGTGGTTGGCGCGGTAAAGGATGGCAAAGTCTTGCAACTCACGGTGGCCGCTGCCGCTGGCGTCTGTCCCTGCTCGCAAGGATTGGATGCGCGCCACCACGCGTTCGGCTTCGTGCTCTTCATTGTCGGCATCGACCACGCGCACGGGTTCACCTTCACCAAGTTCTGAAAACAAGGTTTTGGGAAACAGCTTGGGGTTGAGCTGAATCACATTGTTGGCCGCGCGCAGGATGGCGCTGGTGGAGCGGTAGTTTTGCTCCAGCTTGATGACTTTTAAGGTCGGAAAGTCCTGCGGTAGCTTGCGCAGATTGTCTAGCGTGGCGCCACGCCAACCGTAGATGGATTGGTCATCGTCACCCACTGCCGTGAAGCGCGCGCTGTTGTGGTCTGGCCCCACCAAACATTTGAGCACTTCGTATTGGGTGGCGTTGGTGTCTTGGTATTCGTCCACCAGCACATGGCCGAGCTGAGCCTGCCACTTGGCGCGTACTTCCTCGTGCTCTTGCAACAGTTTCAACGGCATGCCAATGAGGTCGTCAAAATCCACGCTTTGGTAGGCGCTCAGGCGTTCTTCATAGCGGGCCATGATTTTGGCGATGGTGCGTTCGTTGTCGTCCTTGGCCAGTGCCAACGCTTGGGCTGAGTTCAGGCCCATGTTCTTCCATAGGCTGATGGTCCATTGCCATTGACGTGCGGTGGCAATGTCGGTTGTGCCGCCAGCGTCTTTCAAGATGCCCGTCACGTCAGCGCTGTCCATGATGCTGAACTGGGGTTTGAGCCCTAGCACGCCACCATCTTGGCGCAGCATGCGCACGCCCAGCGCGTGGAAGGTGCAAATCAACACATCGTTGGCAGCTTTGCCAATCAGGCCCTTGGCGCGCTCGCGCATTTCGGCGGCGGCTTTGTTGGTAAAGGTGATCGCGGCAATGCGCTTGGGCTCAAGCCCTGTTTGGATGAGGTGGCCTATCTTGTGCGTGATGACGCGCGTTTTGCCCGAGCCTGCCCCCGCCAACACCAGACAAGGGCCGTGCAAGAAATTGACGGCTTCTTGTTGCGCGAGATTCAGACCAGCAGACATTCAGGAGACAGGGATTGCAAAGCCTTCAATGATACCGACCAACCCACAAGGCAAAATAGCGGCGTGCTGAACATTCTTCTCGTTACTTTCCCCTTCTTTGCGTTGGTGCTGGCTGGCTTTGTGGCAGCGCACCGCCGCATGCTGCCGTTGGACGCAATTCCTGGCTTGAACGGCTTCGTGCTGTTTTTTGCGTTGCCGTGCATGTTGTACCGCTTTGGTGCCAGCACGCCGATCGTGCAGCTGCTGGATGCCACGCTGTTTTTTGCATACTTGCTGTGCGCTTTGCTGATGGTGGGCTTTGTGGTGGCCGTGAGCTTGAATCGGCGAATCGGCTGGAACGATGCTTCATTTGGTGCGTTGGTGGGGGCTTTCCCAAATACTGGATTTATGGGGGTGCCCTTGTTGGTGGCCTTGCTAGGCGCATCAGCGGCAGGTCCAGCCATCGTGACCATCGTGGTGGACATGGTCATCACCACGTCGTTGTGCATTGCCCTGTCTCGTCTAGATGGGGCAGATGAACATGGCGCAAGCAAGGCGGCCACAAGCGCGCTGAAAGGCGTATTGACCAACCCAATGCCATGGGCGATCAGTTTGGGTGGTTTGTCCTCAGCGATGGATTGGCAATTGGTTGGGCCTGTTGCCAAAACGGTCGGTTTGCTCGCTGATGCCGCGTCACCCGTGGCGCTGTTCACCATTGGTGCGGTGCTGGCGCGTTCACAAATTCGAGTGAAAGAAAGCGGTCATCCGCCCATTCTGTGGCGTGACTTTTTACCTGTGGCGATTTTTAAATTGGTGCTGCATCCTGTGCTGGTGCTGCTCGTGTTGGCCGCGGCGGTGCAAATGGGTTTTGTGATCGAGCGATTCACCATGATCGTGGTGGTCCTGGTGGCGGCATTGCCAAGTGCCAGCAATGTGGCTTTGTTGTCCGAGCGTTTTGGTGCGGACACGGGGCGCATTGCCATGATTATTTTGGTCACCACAGCGGCAGCGTTTTTCACCTTCTCAGGTGCGGTAGCTGTGCTGCACGGCTAAGCGATTTAAATTGCCAGAGGGTCGACGTCGACGGCCCAGCGAATGACCTGCCGATGTGCGCTGCGCATGGTGTGTAAATCAGTCTGCCAATGCGCCAAGAAGTGCTGCAGCGCTTTGCGCGAGGTGCATTCAATCAACATCTGTGCGCGTTCGATGTTGGCCACGCGCTGAATCGTCATAGGCACAGCGGGATACAAATCCACCAACAGCTCATCGGCCAATGCTGCACCTGCTTCGCGTGCCGCATTCAAAAAGCCTTGTGCGGCTTCTTGGCTACGTGCCTCAGCCCGCACCAGGGCTTGGAAGCTGAAGGGTGGCAAGGTGGCTTGTTCGCGCTCTTTGAGTTGCTGTTCGGCGAAGGCGGGGTAGTCGTGCTGTTTGAGCGCTTCAAACAGCGGATGCAGCGGGTGGAAGCTTTGCACCCACATCTCGCAGGGACTGACCAAGCTCATGCTGGCATCGCGTCCAGCTCGACCTGCGGCTTGCATGAGTAAGCTAAACAAACGCTCAGGCGCACGGAAGTCGCTAGAGAACAAAGCACCATCGGGGTTGAGCGCCGCCACCAAGGTGACGCGCCTGAAGTCGTGGCCCTTCGCAATCATTTGTGTGCCCACCAGCACATCTACCGCACCTGCATGCACCTCGGCCAGCTGACGTTCGAGTTCTCCTTTGAGGCGGGTGCTGTCGGCATCAATGCGGGCAATGCGGATGTGCTCGCCATCGGGTCTGCGCACATCGGCCAGCAGTTCGGCCAAGTGTTCTTCGAGTTGCTCGGTGCCGCGCCCCAAAGGGCTGATGTCTAGGTTGCCGCAGCTTGGGCAAGCGCGTGGCACGGGCTGCGTGAAGCCGCAGTGGTGGCAGCGCAATGTGCGGTCAAGTTTGTGGAACACGCGGTAGGCGCTGCAATGCGGGCATTCGCTTTTCCAGCCGCAGTCATTGCAGCTGAGCACGGGTGCGTAGCCACGGCGGTTGAGCAGTACCAAGATTTGTTCGCCACGCGTCACGCGTTCACGCATGGCGTCGAGTAGGTGGTTGGAAAACACCGTCTTGTAAGGCTGGCGGTTCATGTCCACGCGGCGGACCAAAGGCAATGCGCCCTGGCCCACGCGTGAGGGCATGGTCAAGCGCATGTAGCGACCTGCAGGCTCTGCGTCCGTGGCAGGGCGGCTGTGATGCCAGCTTTCCAATGAGGGGGTGGCCGAACCCAAAATGACTTTGGCGCCTTCGAGTTGTCCGCGATACACAGCTAAATCGCGTGCTGAGTAACGTGCGCCTTCTTGCTGCTTGTAGCTGGGGTCGTGTTCTTCATCCACCACGATGAGCTGTAAATGCGGCATCGACGCAAACACGGCCATGCGCGTGCCCAACACAATGCGTGCTTCGCCGTTGTGTGCCGCGAGCCAGTTTTTCAGGCGTTGTGCGTGGGTGAGGCTGCTGTGCATGGACACCAAACAGTCGGCACCCCACTGGGGGCAAAAGCGGGCGCGAAAACGTTCTTCGAGTTGGGGCGTGAGGTTGATCTCGGGCACCATCACCAAAATTTGCGCTTGGGGGTTGTCTTCTAGCACCGTTTGCGCCGCGCGCAAGTACACCTCGGTCTTGCCGCTGCCCGTGTTGCCAAACAATAAGAATGGTCCTTTGTTGGCTGCAATATCTGCCAGCACTTGGGCTTGCTCGTCGGTCGGTGTGGGAACGGTTTGATTGGCACCCTCATAGGCCATCACGGCCTTGGGTTTGCGCTTTAAGCGCCGCGCCCATTGTTCGGTGCTGAGGTCGCGCAGTTGGCTCGGCAGAGCGGCCAACGCCACTTCGCCCGCACTGCGTTGGTAGTAGTGAGCGGCAAACTGCACCAGCTGGCGCCAGTGGGCGCTCAGTGGTGGCACGCCTTCGAGCACGCTGGCGATGGCGCGCAATTGCAGTGGGGCTAAGGTTGGTAACTCGGCTTCCACACTGCTGCTTTGGGCGTGCGCTTTGGCCTCGTCCCAGACCACGCCGAGCAACTCTCGACTGCCCAGTGGCACGCGCACCAAGGTGCCAGGCGTATGCGCAGCATCACTTTCGTACGTGAGTGCACCACCAATCCCGCTGTGCGCGGGGGTGTGAACCATCACTGAAATTTGGTGTGACATGTCAAGCGTTAAGTTGGGGTGTTTTGCTCAGGTGTTTTGGCAGAAAAGGCTATAAGTCGTTGATTTAAAAAGGCTTCATGGCAAACCCAGATTTTCTGTGGATAACTTTGTTGATATCTACAGTTGAGTAGCTCAGAAGGCGCATGAATCAAGGCTTGGAACAAACTGCCTCAAAAAAATGCAACCCAAGAAGTTCATATAAATCAATGACTTAGGAGAAATTAAAGTTTTCTGAAATACGGCAAAAGAAAAAACCAACTTGGTGCGCAGGATCAACTTTTTTGTGCATAAGTGTCAAGTTGAAATAAAACTTTTTATCGCTTGACACTTCATCTGTTGGGTAGTTTTTTAAGATTTTCTCAATGCACGCGAGTGACTGTGCACGGTTTCGACCAACACGCCGACGCTCTCTGGCGGTGTGTATTGGCTGATGCCGTGGCCCAAGTTGAAAATTTGGGTGGGGCCCGTGGTGGATGTGTCGGTGTGTGGTTTGCCAAAAGCGTCAAGCACGCGGCGCGCTTCTGCTGCAATGGCGTCTGCTGGTGCAAACAACGAATTAGGGTCGAGGTTGCCTTGTAAGGCTTTGCCTGGGCCGCCTACGTCGCCGCCGACTTGAGCGCGAGCTTTTGCGAGGTTGACCGTCCAGTCCACACCCAATACTTCGCAGTCGAGGTCGGCCATTTCAGGTAACCACAAACCACCGCCTTTGGTGAACACCAAGCGAGGAATCACGGCGCCATCGTGTGAGCGCTTGAGTTGTGCCAACACGCGCTTGGTGTAGGCCAGGCTGAATTGTTGGAACATGCCATCGGCCAGCACGCCGCCCCAGCTGTCAAAAATCATCACGGCCTGTGCGCCCGCTTCGATTTGGGTGTTGAGGTACAGGGCCACTGCGTCGGCATTGATTTCCAAAATGCGGTGCATCAGGTCGGGGCGGCTGTACATCAAGCTTTTGACTTGACGGTAGTCGTCTGAGCCAGCGCCTTCGACCATGTAACAAGCCAAAGTCCAAGGGCTGCCAGAGAAGCCAATCAGGGGCACACGACCGTTGAGCGCTTTGCGAATAGAGGTGACTGCGTCAAACACATAGCGCAGCTTGGCCATGTCGGGTACGGCCAGCTCATTCACAGCGGCTTCGTTGCGCACGTTCTTGGCGAACTTGGGCCCTTCGCCTTGAGCGAACGAGAGGCCTAAGCCCATCGCATCTGGCACCGTCAAGATGTCGCTGAACAAAATGGCGGCATCGAGCGGGTAGCGCTCAAGCGGCTGCAGGGTGACTTCAGTGGCGAAGTCGGTGTTGGTGGCCAAACCCATGAAGCTGCCAGCTTTGGCGCGCGTGGCGCAGTACTCTGGCAAGTAACGTCCCGCTTGGCGCATGAGCCAGACAGGGGTGTGGTCGGTGGCTTGGCGCATACAGGCGCGCAAAAAGGTGTCGTTTTGGAGTGGTGCAAACATGGCGACATTGTCGCCGAGGACGGGCTTAGCCCAGTTGACGGTGCTCAACCATCAGGCAAAGGTTTTGCACCACGACCAAGCCTGCGTCGGTGGCTTGTTTGGCAGCGGCATCGTGGACCACCCCAATTTGCAGCCACAACGACTTGGCCCCTATGGCAATGGCCTCTGCCGCAATGGGAGGGATGTCTTCAGAGTTGCGAAAACAGTTCACCATGTCGATAGGCGCGTGCTGCGCTGCTTCGGTGAGTGTGGCGTAGGCTTTTTCCCCCAACACTTCGTGCGCGTTGGGGTTGATGGGCACGATGCGAAAGCCGTGGCCTTGCATGTATTTGGCCACCCGAAAACTGTCGCGATGCGGTTTGGGTGAGAGGCCCACCACCGCAATGGTTTTGCAGTTGGCAAGGCTTTGGCGAATGGCAGCTTGTGACATGCTTATTTGCGGGTGACGATCGCGGGTGAACTGGGTTTGGCAGGCCATGCGAAGTCTGTGGCAGGTTTTGTTGGAGTGGCGGCGGGCAAGGTGGCCAGCGCTTCTTTCATCTTGTTCACACTAAGTAACTCTGACAACACCAGCGGCGCTTTGCCCGGCGCATACAGCACATACACAGGCACGCCACTGCGGCCCAAGGCGCTGAGCGCGGCGGTGATGGCGGGGTCACGGCGCGTCCAGTCGGCGCGCATGAGGGTGACTTGGTGCGTGGCAAAGTCTGCCAACACCTCGCTGTTGGAAAGCGTGGATTTTTTGTTGATTTGGCAGGTCACGCACCATGCGGCAGTGAAGTCCACAAACACGGGGCGACCTTGGGCCAGGCTTTGCGCCACGGCGGCTTCGGACCATGGTTGCCAAGCTTGGCTGGTGTGGTCTGGGCTATTGGATGGCAACGCACTTGTGGGCGTGGTGGCATTCGTTGGCGCATTCAATTCATCTGCAAAGCTGAATGCACCCCATGCCATGGCCGCAGCCAGCAGCCAAGCTAAACCTCGCGCAGCAGGCGTGTGTTGCTTGAGTGACCAAATGAACGCTGCGAGCAACAGCAAACCACCTAGCGCAAACATGGCAGCATCTAGGCTGGTTTGTTGGCCTAGCACCCACAGCAGCCACACCACGGTCGCCAACATGGGGAAGGCCAAGAGTTGGCGCAGCGTGACCATCCAAGGGCCAGGGTGTGGCAACAGACGGGCCACCGCAGGGATAAAGCTGGCCAGCAAGTAAGGCGCGGCAAGCCCCAAGCCCATGGCGACAAAAATACTCAGCGCTTGCCAAGTGGGCAAGGTCATTGCGAGCCCCAAAGATGCCCCCATGAACGGTGCAGTGCATGGCGATGCCACGGCTACCGCCAGCACGCCAGAAAGGGCGGCGTCCATGACGGGATGTTTGTATTGAAAGCTGGCCACGCGTGAAGGCAAGATTTGCCCAAACTCAAACAGGCCAAATAAATTCAGGGCAATGAGTGTGAAGAAGGCAGCCAACACGCTCACGACAGCGGGCGATTGCAACTGAAAGCCCCAGCCCAATTGCTCGCCTGCGGCACGTAACGCCAGCACACCCGTCCCTAAGGCCAAGAAACTCAGTACCACCCCTGCGGTGTAGGCCATGCCTGCCACGCGGTGTGCTCGGTGTGCGCGGCTGTGTTGCGCGAAGCCCAGCAGTTTGATGGCCAACACAGGCAGTACGCAGGGCATGAGGTTAAGGATGAGGCCACCCACAAAAGCGCCCAGAAGTGCCAGCACAAACCCCAAAGCCCCTTCGTCGTGAACGACAGGTGCGACGGCGGGCGCTGTGTCAGCTGTCAGTTCGGATACGGCTGGCCAAGCCTGTGTGATGGCGGCAGACACTTCAAAGCCTTGTCGTGCAGAGCCTTCGCCCGAGGTGAGTAAAAAACTCAGTTGTTTCGGATCGTCCAATCGCAAATTGCTCAGCGGCAGTTGCGCGGTCCACACGCCTTCTTGCCAAGACTGGCTGGCACGTGGGTGTTGTTCTGCGGCAGACGCCAGCACCTCAGGCACATTTGGAAACACGCTCAGGGTTTGGCCTTGTAGGTCGGTAGGCAGACCGCTGACACGCAGCACCAAGCGTTGCGCGTCAAAGTGGGTCGCAGCTTTGGCGTTAGGTAAGACTTGGGGTTGCTGCCGCTGCAAGGCGTCAAACGCCGCCGCGTGTGGTGCGTAACTGCTGTGCACGGGAATGCGCAAAGCAAAGTCACCTTCTTGCGGGATGCATTCAAGTCGGCACACCAGCCAGTTGGCGTTTACTTGCAGGTCTAATGTTTGCAAGGTATCGGGCTTGTATTGCTTGGTCACCGTCAGCGGTACGGCCAGCAACACGGTTTTGTCGTAGCCGTAGTTGGTGAGGTGGCCTGCCTTGAGCTTGTGCGGCAGCGGCCATTGCATATCACCCGCCGTGATGCCCGCTGGGAGGTTGAGTTCAATTTGCGTGGGCAGCCCCGAGTCGCCAGGGTTGCGCCAATAGGTGTGCCACTCGGGCTGATGCGTGAGCTGCAAGCCCACCCACATGGCTTGCCCCGACTGTACGCCTTGCGGTGCGTGGGCCACCAGTTCGGCGCGCAATTGCGGTGTGCTGACCACGGCGCTAGGCGCACCTTGCGCCCATGCAGCGCCGAGCAGGCCGATGGCCAACAAAACACGTGAGAAGAATTTCAACATGCCTTGGATGTTACCGAGCTATGGCGTCAACCACTTTGCGTTGGGGCAATGCCAAGGAAAGTAAGATGGCGTTCATGACGGCGAACTCCAGCACACACACTGCCCAAGCCTTGGCCTCGCACCGTTGGGCCGAGCTCAACACGCGCGACTTCGCAGCGCTTGACCCCGCACGCACCGTGGCCGTGTTGCCACTTGGTGCGACCGAACAGCATGGGCCGCATTTGCCGTTGTCGGTGGACACGGTGCTGGTCGATGGCGTGGTCAATGCAGCTCTATCGCATTTGGCGGCGACTGACCCAGTGTTGGTTCTGCCCACGCAAAACTTGGGACTAAGTACAGAACACACTGCCTTTGCCGGCACGTTGCATGTGTCGCCACAAACCTTGATTCAGCTCTGGTGCGACATTGGCGCATCGGTGGCGCGTGCGGGCGTGAAGAAGCTGCTGATGTTCAATGCCCACGGCGGCAATGTGGGGCTGATGGATGTGGTCGCCCGCGAGTTGCGCGCACAGCATGGCCTGATTGTTTACAGCAGCAGTTGGTACAACCTGCCTTTGGATGAGGGCGTGATGGGCCAGTTCTCGGCAGATGAGCACCGCTTTGGCGTGCATGCGGGCGACATGGAAACCTCGATGATGCTGGCGTTGTCGCCCAAGCGTGTGAACATGGCCGAGGCGAAAAACTTTGCATCCACCTCGCAAGACCGCGCCAAGCTGTATGCGGTGTTGGGCAATGGCAAAAGTGCCAAGCTTGGTTGGCACATGCAGGATTACAACCCGCAAGGCGCAGCGGGTGACGCGTCTGCAGCTACGGTTGCCAAAGGCGAGGCACTTGTTGCTAGCGCGGGCGAACAGTTAGCGCTGTTGCTCAAAGAGCTGGTCGCGTTGCCGCTGAGCACCGTACGTGTTTGAAGCATGTTTGGGCGAGAGCCAAGGTAAACGCAAGCGAAGATCAAGCTTAAGCTTAAGCGAACGTCACCCAGTTTTTGTGGCTGGGCGTCTCTAAGTGAGGCAAGCAGTTAAAGCTCTGTAGGCTGTGCCGCTTCGGGTTGAAGCTGAATTCAGTCACCGCTGTGTTGCGTAAGCGCATGTTCAACTCAATGCTGGTTTCTGGGCTGGTGTGCAACACATGTGCGACCGCCGTGGCGATTGGCCCACCACTAGACACCAACAGCACATGTCCCACGTGTTGCTGGCGAATTGCGTCGAGCACAGACGTGACGCCATGCGCAAATTCGGCGTAGCTAGGCATTCCTTGCGGGCTGACCACACCAGCCATCCATTGCGTGAGGCCATCGCGTAGCAAGCGGAAATATTGTTTGTAGCTTTCGGGGGCGGTGGGTTTGACCAATTCACCGGGCTGAATGGCGCGAATCACGGCTTCGGCGTCGTACTCATTGAGAGTGGGCCATATGACAGCCTCATGTGCCGTGCCCATGCCTGCTTGAATGCCAGCCAAGGTTTGCGCGTGGCGCTTCATCGATCCAGTGATGACCGTATCAAAGTGAAGGCCTAGCGATCGCCAGTGCTCGCCAAGGCGTTGGCTTTGCTGCTGCCCCAATGGGCTGAGCTGGTCGTAGTCGGTAGCACCTAAGGAGGCTTGCCCGTGTCGCACTAAGTAAAGGTGTCCCATTTTCGTGATGCATGTTGTTTGTGCTCATTCTGAAGAGGAATGGCAAGGCTGACAGTCGCGGCAGAGACCGCAAGTCACCTCTGTTGCGTCTCACGGTACGCCGATTTTCAAGACGCTTGCAGGGTCAGGGCCGAGCGAACCATCCACACTACGGTGGCCAAAAGCGCCAAAGCCATGGTGCGGTTGAACCACTGCAGCCGTTGGGCCGTGTCGTTGGGGCCGCGCAGCCAGTGGCGCAAGCTGGCGCCTATCCACGCATAGGTCAGATTGCTGCTAAGACCAAAAAACATAAAGATGGGCAGGGTTTCCAGCAGGCGTGCCACTGTGTCGTCGTGACCAATGACCCAGCCACTCACGACGGACAAGGCCAAGAACCAAGCTTTGATGTTGATGAATTGCAGCATCACACCTTGTTTGAAGCCCACGATGGGGCCCATGGCCGCCTCACTCAAATGCTGCGTGTGTGCTAGTTTCCATGCCAGCCACAACAAATACAAAACGCCTGCAGCCAGCAGCCCCCAGCGCAGGGGTGGGTAGCCCAGCACCATCACGCCTAAGCCTGCGGCGTTGAGCACGAGTAACAGGCCCCAGCCCGCAGGCACGGCGCACACAAATGGCAGCGCGCGACGCAAGCCGTGGTTGGCTGCGATCGTGGCTGACAGTGCGGTGTTGGGGCCTGGTGTGAAGGTGCCCACGGTGGCGAGGGCAATCAAGGCAAATAATTCTTCGCTGCTCATGCAGGCGAGGATAGTTGCTCCCAGCGTTCAAGGGCTGTCATCAGCGCGTCTTCAATCTCGGTATCGCGCTTGTGCAGTTGCGCAATTTTGGCGGGGTCGCTGGCGTACAGGCCGCTGTCGTTCAGTGCGGCTTGTGTTTCTTTTTGCTCGGCTTCTAGCGAGGCAATGAGTTCGGGTAAAGCATCTAGTTCGCGCTGTTCTTTGTAGCTGAGTTTGCGTGCCTTCGCTGCAGGCTGTGCTGCTGGTGCTTTGGGCGGTTCAGCGGTTGCGCTTTTGGCCGCTGGTGCGGCAGGCTTGGCTTGTGGGGCCAAGCTGCGTGCGCGTTCAGATTGGATCAGCCAGTCTTGCACGCCGCCTTCGTATTCGCGCCAGAAACCGGGCTTGTCGTCGGTGCCTTCAAACACCAAGGTGCTGGTGGCCACGTTGTCGAGGAAGGTGCGGTCATGGCTGACGATGAACACCGTGCCGTCGTAGTTTTGCAGCAACTCTTCCAGCAACTCCAGCGTGTCGATGTCTAAATCGTTGGTCGGTTCGTCCAGCACCAACACGTTGGCTGGGCGCGCAAACAAGCGGGCTAGCAATAAGCGGTTGCGTTCGCCACCAGACAGTGAGCGCACGGGCGATGTGGCGCGTGCGGGCGAGAACAAGAAGTCGTCTAAGTAGCTTTTGACGTGCTTGCGTTGCGTGCCGATTTCAATCCACTCACTACCGGGGCTGATGAAGTCTTCCAGCGAGGCATCCATGTCCAGCGCGTTGCGCATTTGGTCAAAGTAGGCCACTTGCAAGTTGGCACCTTGGCGAATCTTGCCGCTGTCGGCTTCGAGTTCACCCAGAATCATTTTCAACAGCGTGGATTTGCCTACGCCGTTGGGACCAATCAAGCCCACTTTGTCACCGCGCAAGAAGGTGGCAGAGAAGTTCTTCGCGATGACTTTGCCGCCGAAGGCTTTGTCTACTTCGGTGAGCTCTGCCACGATTTTCCCAGTGGGGGCGCCACTGGCCACGTCCAACTTGACGCGGCCCACAGCATCGCGACGTGCTTCGCGCTGTTTGCGCAGGGCTTCTAACCGTGCAATACGACTTTGGCTGCGTGTGCGTCGTGCTTCCACGCCTTTGCGAATCCACACCTCTTCACCCGCCAGTAGCTTGTCGGCCTTGGCGTTGATGACAGCTTCTTGTGCGGCTTGTTCTTCTTTTTGCAACTGGTACTGCGAGAAGTTGCCTGGGTAGGTCATCAAATGACCACGGTCTAATTCCACAATGCGTGTGGCCACTTTGTCGAGGAACGAACGGTCATGGGTGATGGTGATGATGCTGCCCTTGAAGTCAATCAAGAGTTGCTCCAGCCATTCAATGCTGTCGAGGTCTAAGTGGTTGGTGGGCTCGTCTAGCAAGAGCACATCAGGTGAGGTGACCAGCGCTTGCGCCAGTGCAACGCGCTTGAGTGTGCCGCCTGACAGTGCATGGATGCGTGCGTCTGGATCCAGGTGGAGGCGATGCAATGTTTCTTGTACGCGTTGCTCCCAGTTCCAGCCGTCAAACATTTCAATTTCGTTTTGCATGGCTGTGAGATCGCCCTCGCCTGCAGAGTACTGTTCGATCAGATGAATCACACGTGCAAGCCCTGCACTGACAGATTCAAAGACGGATGCGGCACTGTTGAGTTGCGGCTCTTGCGCCACATAGGTTACGCGCAAACCTTGTTGAACACGCAGGTCGCCATCGTCAGGCTTTTCAAGCCCGCCCAAGATGCGTAACAAAGAGGATTTGCCTGCGCCATTGCGGCCAATCAGGCCAACGCGCTCAGCGGTTTCAAGAGAAAACTCTGCGTGGTCCAGCAGAGCAACATGCCCAAATGCGAGTTGGGCGTTCTGTAAAGTAATCAAAGACATGCCGCATTATCAAGCGCGCACTTGGGGGTCTCTCTACCTAAGCAGGCAGCGACCCCTTGTCGACAGGGCTATACAGACGCATTGCGAAGTTTTTTGAAAATAGTTGCGCGAAGCCAAAAAGTAGTGCTATACTGTCGGGCTCCGCTGATGAGAACTGTTAAGGGTTAACCCGAAACGTGATTGGTGGGTGGTAGAAAAGATTTTTTAAAATTTCTTCGAAATGTTCAAAAATCCGATGTATACTGCAAGGCTTCGCTGATCGCAGCGTAGTTGCTCAAGTAGTTGAGTGGTTCATTAAAAACATACAGCCGAGAAGCGTGGGCGTTTGATGGTGATTGCCAAGTTCGTTAGGAACTTAGCTTTAGTTAGCTAACAAACGCTCATGAAGTAAAAAAGATGTGAAATTCGTCAAAGAAAATCACGTCGATTCCAATTTATGAGTTGGTCGAAAGACCGAAAAAATTATCAAGATCGAACTATAGAGTTTGATCCTGGCTCAGATTGAACGCTGGCGGAATGCTTTACACATGCAAGTCGAACGGCAGCACGGACTTCGGTCTGGTGGCGAGTG
>JACCDR012136046.1_pt1 | contig 16603 bp, 12 predicted proteins | sample 7446431 | NCBI WGS metagenome assembly JACCDR01 (sample SAMN15323443, study PRJNA562643) | freshwater metagenome | isolation source: river surface water | place: USA:Blue River Watershed | collected 2017-08-17 | reverse complement strand
CCAAAAATGTGCCCAAATACTTTTAAATCAATCCCAATTGGACCTAGATCAATTTTTAAATAACCCCCTATGCTTGAAAATGGCTAGATTAGAGGCTATTCATATTTGACAGTGGCGCACATATTGAGTATAAGGTTATTTTTTAATGCTCATTTTTATCCTAAATTTTCCAATGAAAAAAATCTGTATGATTACCTTAGCAATGCTGTATGTATTGCTGTATTCTTGTAAGATCACCGAAGAAGCGGTGCCAACTACAGTTTCTTCAGACGTAGCCAAAAAGCTCAAAGCTGCTGGTTTTGACCTGAGCGAAGGCTTTCGCAAGTTTGAAGATGGCTATCTGGTTGAATATGATATTTATCTGACTGAAAAACAGATTGATGCCTTAGCCAAAGAAGGTTCTCCCAAAGGTGGACGAACCAACCATTACCGGACTAATAATCTGGTCAGTTCACCACGTGTACTGTCAGTCTTTATGGATACTGGGTTTGATACCTATATGCAAACCTCATTTGACAATGCTTTGGCTCGTTACAATGCACAGAATCTGGGAATCACCTTTCAGCGGGCTGCCAGTGCAGCGGGGGCTGATATTAGCATTTTTTCTTTTTTCGAGGCTCCTATTGGAGGTCGTCTAACGTTAGGCTATAGTGCGGGTTTCCCATCCGGTGGTAATCCAGCTAGCCCCATTCGGCTCAATACCTATGCCTATAACTCCTCTTCTCGCCGGGTAGATGCGGCTACGGTGATTGCCCATGAAATTGGTCATGCCATTGGCTTCCGTCATACCGACTATATGAATCGTACCTTTAGCTGTGGAGTAGAACCGTTTAATCCGAATGAAGGCGATGCTGGAGTGGGTGCTGTACATATTTCTGGTACACCGACCACGCCATCGGCTAATTCTTGGATGCTGGCTTGTTCCAGCAATACTGATAGACCCTTTACTACAGAAGATCAAACAGCTTTAAGGCAGGTATATGGTCTTGGAAGCCTCAATGTATATGCCATCAAAAAATATGGAACAGGAGCAGGTTCTACAGAAGTACATATATTGAATGGGGAAAATGGATTTAAGAGTTTTTTGTTAAATACAGGAACAATCTTTCATTCAACAAATGATGATTATGAATTCTTAAGAGAAGATATGAATAGAGATGGATATCAGGATATTATATTAATTAAGAAAAAGTACACAGGTACGAACAGTACAGAAATACATGTACTCAATGGCGCAACAGGTTTTCAGAGCTTTCTTATCCAAACAGGCACAGCCCTTCATGAAACAGATCAGAATTTTACGTTTGGTGTAGGAGATTACAATCGGGATGGAATAAAAGATATTTATGCCATCAAAAAATCGAATAGTGGTACGAATAGAACGGAAATACACGTTCTCAATGGTGCAAGTGGCTATCAAAACTATCTCTTGAATACAGGTTCAGTGCTGGATGAAACCCATGGCGAGTTTGATTTTGAGATAGGAGATATTAATAATGATGGATACTTGGATGTAATAGGCTTCCTGAAAAGAAATACGGGTTCCAACTCTATCGAAATACATGCATTGAGTGGTCGTACTAATTTCCAGAGTTTTGCAGTACAGACAGGAACTGTTCTGCCAGAGGTTGCTGCTAATAACGTAGAGTTTGGTACTGGAGACCTGAATAGGGACGGAATACTAGATGTATTTTTGTTCTTGAAATCAGCTACAGGTACGAACAGTACAGAAATACATGTACTCAATGGCGCAACAGGTTTTCAGAGCTTTCTTATCCAAACAGGCACAGCCCTTCATGAAACAGGAAAAGATTTTCAATTACTAGTTGGAAGGTAGATAGTTGCATCCTTCTACAAAATATCTCAGAGAATCTAATCATGTAGTATATCTAAAAACCCCATTCTGACACAGAATGGGGTTTTTTATTCCAATTGATGACGTAATGTGTGATTTTCTTTTTTCGTTCCCGGTATTGTTTTTGGAGAACAAACTCAATAGCAAATAATTCTAATTTGTATTTTTTGGCGTATTCTTTAAATACTTTTTTGAGACAAGTCAGGTAGGTTTTATGGAAGCAGATTTATCCCGAAACCCATCTGAACCAACTGGATGTAGCCTTTTGCCGCAGCCTGGATGAGGCAGTGGAAGAGTAAGATTTATTCTGGCTATATGTGATTGATTATACGTGAAAGGCTGTTCCAAAGGAACAGCCTTTTTTGGTTACATATACTTTTTCTGCTAGCAACGAAGCAATAAGCTGACTACCAGTATATTAAATATAACGATTAATCATATTTTCCAGATACTCTTGTTTGCCGCTGAATAGCTTTGGCTCACCGTTTTCGATGGCAAAAGCCCGTAAGTCTTCCAGAGATAATTTTCCTTCTTCAAATTCTTTGCCTTTTCCACTATTATACGAGCTATATCGGCTGGCTCTTATTTTGGTATAATCTGACTCACGCAAGATCGTATCTGCAATGAGTAAGGCCCTGGCAAAGGCATCCATGCCACCAATGTGTGCATAAAACAGATCTTCAGGATCGGTGCTGTTGCGGCGTATTTTGGCATCAAAGTTAATGCCGCCACCTGCAAAACCACCTGCTTCCATAATAACCAACATGGCTTCTACCAGTTCAGTAATATTATTTGGGAACTGGTCTGTATCCCATCCATTCTGATAATCTCCACGGTTGGCATCCATCGAACCCAGCAGTCCGGCATCAGCAGCTACCTGCAATTCATGTGTAAAGGTATGTCCGGCAAGCGTGGCATGGTTTACTTCAATGTTCAAGCTAAAATCTGCTAGCAAATCGTGTTGTCTTAAAAAGCCAATGACGGTTTCACAATCATAATCGTATTGATGTTTGCTAGGCTCGCATGGTTTAGGTTCAATAAAAAACTTTCCTTTAAAACCATTTTTTCGGGCATAATCTTTGGCGGTATGTAAAAAACGGGCTAGGTGCTCTTTTTCCCGTTTCATATCCGTATTGAGCAAACTCATATAACCTTCCCGACCTCCCCAGAACACATAATTTTCGCCATCTAAAGCTATGGTTGCGTCTAAAGCTGCTTTTACCTGAGCAGCTCCATGGGTCAGCACATGAAAATCTGGATTGGTAGAGGCTCCGTTCATGTATCTTCTGTGGGAAAATAGGTTGGCTGTTCCCCATAGTAATTTTACACCACTTGCTTTTTGTTTTTCCTTCAGGTAGCTTGTCAAGGCTTGGAGTCTTCGGTCATTTTCTGTAATGTCGTTGGTATAGTCTACCACATCCACGTCATGAAAACAGTAATAGGGTAGTCCGAGTTTGGTGATAAATTCAAAGGCAGCATCTGCTTTGTCTTTGGCCCGTTCGATGGCATCGGCTTGCTGGTTCCAGGCAAAGAGGTGGGTGGCTTCTCCAAACGGATCTGCACCACTGCCACAGAAGCTATGCCAGTAGGCACAGGCAAAACGCAAGATCTCTTTCATGGGCTTTCCAGCTACGATTCGATCGGCATCATACCAACGAAAGGCTAACGGATTGTCAGATTCGAGGCCTTCATAGGCAATAGAAGGGATTCCTTTAAAAAATTCTTTTTGACCAAGTGTGATGGGCATATTTGTATGTTTAGAGGTGTACAATAAATAATTAAGTAGTTTATAATTAAGTAAGACTATTCTTTGTATCGCCTGCTGGGAGTTGCCTAAGGGAAGATTTTCGTATAATCAGTTCAGAACGGACAATGATGGTATGGGTATGAGCCATAGTAGTAATTCCGTTCAGGTGGTTCATTAAATGTTGGGCTGCAATTTCACCAATCTCTGTTCCTGGATAATGGATGGTAGTGATTGGAGGTTCGACGATTCTACTGACAGCATCGTTATTAAAACCCACAATGGCAATGTCTTCTGGGATTCGTATTCCATTCTCCTTTAATGTTCGCATACAGACAGCCGCAGAAAAATCGTTGGTAATGAAGATTCCGTCTGGCAAGGGATTCATCTGCAACAGATTCAAGGTTGCATCTATACAGCCTTGTTCACTTAAATCTTCTACCCGAATGTATGAGTCATTGATAGGGATATGGTTATCACGCAAGGCATCTGTGTAACCTTTCAGGCGTTGGGCATATACATTTCTCTTCAGATTGGCTGTGATCAGGGCAATCCGACTACATTTTTGATCAATCAGATGTTGGGTGGCTTGGTAGCCACATTTATAATTGTCAATGATCACTTTCATGTGTTCGGTTTGGTCTTCTACCCGATCAAAGAAGATCACAGGAATTTCTTTTTCCTCAAAGGGCTTGTAATGAGCTAAAGACTGTGTATCAAAAGCCAGAGACGCAATAATTCCATCTACTCTTTTTTGAAAAAGACTCTGGGTATTGAGTACTTCTTTGGTAAAGCTTTCATATGAGTTGGTGATAATTAGACTATAGCCAGTCTCTGAAAGTACTTTTTCTATGCCTGCCAGAACAGAAGTGATAAAGCTACTATTAAGCTCATGCACAATCACTCCAATGGTATGGGTCTGTTGTTTTCGGAGGTTAGTAGCAAACAGATTGGGGCGGTATCCCAATTCTTTGGCTACTTCCTTTATTTTTTTCCGGGTATTTTTATTGATCGTTACATGGTCTTGCAATCCCCTACTAACGGTTGTAGTGGAGATATTCAACTTCTTGGCAATATCATAAATGGTTATTTCTTTTTTATGTTTCATGCAATCGGTTGTAATTGTAACAGCAAATATAATTAGATTGATAGAAAATAAAATTATAGAGAGATATATTTTTTTATAAGACTTGAATAAGTAAAATGACTTAGGTCATGTTTTGTTTTTCAAGTTGCTGATAATTAGTGTTTTAAAAATAAATAAATTAGTTAAGTACTTTTCAGAAAACAGCATTGTGGAGCAAGTAGCCTTAAAAGCAGGTGTGATTGGGGCAAAATATAATTAGGGGATATCTTGGCAAATAATATTTTGTAAAGTACTTATTATGTGAAATATTATTTTTATAATGCGCTTAATTTTGATGTGATGGAGGAATGACTTAAATAAAAATACAATCGTTTGTAATTTTCAAAACACTCTCAAAAACTAGTAGTGAAACAAAATTCTTGGTTGTGATTTAAAATGTAGGTTGTGCTTCAAAATGTATGATAGATTTTCAGTGTGACTATCAGTAGTTTATGTGCGTAATTATTCTTTTGTCTTCCCTACGGGATCTTCGCACACAGACGATGGTCGCTGTATTTGTGCGAAGTTTCCTCCGGGAAGACAAAAAAAGGCGTTCAAACAGAAAGGAAACTTTTTTACGCATCATACATTTTGAAACACAGCCAATAAAAAGTGGGTTTACTACCAGTAATAGCCTTTTGCGTCATCATACATTGTGAAACACAACCCACGCATCAATAATATACATGATTCCCATCATATATCCATAAAGGCAAATAAGAGTACTCATCCAAAAGTCTTATTTTTTTGTTTTTCGGACTACCAAACATTGCTTTGGAAGAAAATATTTCTAATACACTCTCTAATAGGGTTTCACCTCTGATCTTATATATTTCATTAATTGGAGATACCAGTTCCGAAACTACAGCACCTTTTTTGCTATAGTTAACCAATGTTCTGTATTTTATCTCGCTTTTATCCAACTTAAGCGTACGATCAGGGTTCAACTTTTTATCTAGAATCATAATAGTCGAAATATAATCTGTAGACTTAAAGTACGGATGTATAGAATAAGTCTCTCCAATAAAATAACACTTATTTTTATATCTAAAAATGAATCCAAGCTTGATCGTACTATCTGCTTTAGAATGCTGTTTATCATCAAACTCATCAATAAACAAAATTTTTAACGGCGGAGCATTTACAACACAGAATTCGAAATTATCAAACTCCAACAACGAATGTTTTGATATTTTCGTAATTTCTCCTCTAGAATCTCTTTCTACTTTAAAATAAGTACCATCACTGGAATCTGTTTCTGTCAAAGGCTGAAAATTTTCAAAGTCAAATTCTTTATACAAACCTATGGTTGCTGCATTGGAACAGGGAACATTGATATTTAAACGGGCTAATTCTAAAATTTCTTCTAATTTGATTACGGAAGTGTCCGAAAAAGAGGTTTTTACAGGTTCTTTATTATTCCTACTTTTAGAATCTACCATTTTTTCAGATAGTTTATTTTCCTGTGTCTTCATACAGCTGTAAAATAAGAGACCTATAATTAGATAGTGAATGAATGAGTACATATGTTTTTTATATTTTAAGTACACTGTTTAATAAGTTTTCTTATATGTAAGATTATCAGGATTGACCTTTGTATAGTGAGCATTTAAGTTTTCATGGGTCTTCTTTGACCTGCGGTTATGCTCATTATTGAAGGATTAGCGTCATTAATATTGTGCCCAAATTTATGGGTTACTACCCGTAGTCTCATGTTATTTCCATAAGGATTCATCTCTCTCAACTTATCCCACTGTTCTGGACTATTCATCTATCCAAATCTTGGTAGATAAGATTTGGATAGATGAATAAAACTATGATCTGAAAGACCTATACTTCCTTAGCAGTAATTTCGAATACGACTGGTCTATCTTTCGTATCTTTTGCTTGATCCTAATATAGAATGAAAAAAAGGCATATTGAAGGGATTTATTCCTTTAATATGCCTTTTTAGACTAGAAAAGCTGTTACTATCTACATCCGATCCGGTACATCAATGCCCAGCAGACGCATGCCTTTTTTGATAATCCGGCCTGTCACCTCAGACAGGGCTACCCGGAAGCTCATTTGCTCAACTGTATCAGCCTTGAAAATAGATACTTCCGTAAAGAAACGACTATACTCTCTGCTTAGCTCATACACATAGTTGGCAATCACAGACGGCGTATGCTCCATAGCCGCTTTGCGTATGATTTCTGGGAAATCGTTGATCGCCGCAATCAAGTTCTTCTCTACTATGTGCAACTCTGTCAGTCCAGAATAGTCTACCAGTGTATGTTCTTTACTAGTCCGCAGGATAGAAGAAATCCGGGCGTGGTTAAACTGAATAAAAGTAGCTGTATGTCCGTGTAAATCAATAGATTCTTCTGGGTTGAAGAGCATCCGCTTGACGGGGTCTACTTTGAGCAGAAAATACTTCAATGCACCTACACCCACCATTTCAAAGAGTCGGTTTTGTTCGTCTACTGGAAACTCGTCTACCTTACTCAGCTCTTGAGACCGTTTGCGGGCTTCTGTGATCATTTCGTTCATCAGTTCGTCTGCATCTACCACCGTGCCTTCGCGTGACTTCATGCGGCCTGAGGGCAGGTCTACCATGCCATAAGAGAGGTGATACAAGCCATCGGCATAGGTACGTCCCAGCTTTTTCAGAATGGCAAACAAAACCTTAAAATGATAATCTTGCTCATTGCCAACCACATATACTGACTGATTCATCGGGAAATCTTGGTATTTTAGATCGGCTAGTCCTAGGTCTTGCGTAATGTATACCGAGGTGCCATCACCACGTAGCAGCAGTTTTTCGTCTAGTCCTTCGTTGGTCAGGTCTACCCATACCGAGCCGTTTTCTTTGGTAAAGAAAATCCCTTTTTCTAGTCCTTCCTGTACCATTTCCTTGCCTAGTAGGTAGGTATTGGATTCGTAGTAAAATTGATCGAAGGTCACGCCCATCTGTTTGTAGGTATCGTCAAAGCCAGCATACACCCAGCTATTCATGGTTTTCCAGAGGTTCACAGTTTCCGTGTCGCCTTGTTCCCATTTGAGCAGCATTTGCTGGGCTTGTTGCATGAGTTCGGTTTTGTTTTGGGCAATGCCTTTAATTTCACCTTGCTCGTCACTGATGCTGCCTTCCAGACGATTAATTTTTCGCAGAAGACTCAGCACATCTTTGTCTGTTCCTTTGAGACTATCCAGCTCGTCCAGTTTTTTGAGAGTATCAGCGGTTTTTGGAATTCCTGTTTCCCACGCATCCAAAGCCTCTTTTACTTCTGGTCTAATGTTTTCTATTTTAATTTTCTGTATTTCTGTTTTTAGGACAGTAATTTGATGGGTTAGCTTATTAATCGTTTCCTGGGATTGGGCAATTTTTATTTGTTCGGCAGCGGTAAAGGATGTAAAAATGCCTTGGTTTACCTCGTCCTGCAGTGGTTTGGTCTGGTTTCTGAGGTTTTTGTCAAATTCGACATAGTATTTTCCCACCAGGTGGTCGCCTTTTTCGCCAGAGCTTTCGGGTGTTTCACCGTTGCCAAACTGCTGATACGCCAGCATGGATTTACAGATATGAATACCCCGGTCGTTGACGATGTTGGTTCTCATGACCTGATAGCCATTGGCCCGCAGGATTTCGGCCAGTGAATAGCCCAGAAAGTTGTTTCGCAGGTGCCCTAGGTGCAACGGCTTGTTGGTGTTGGGCGACGAGTATTCGACCATTACCTTTTGTCCGTTGGCTGGTTGGGTGCCATAATCGGGCTGCTGGCGGATGTCGCCAAAGAGTTGTATCCAGACCGCATCTGCTAGCACCAGATTCAGGAATCCCTGCACGGCATTGAACCGATGCACCACCTTCGAATGGCTAATCAGGTATTCACCCAGTTGGGTGGCTACTTCGGCCGGATTTTTACGCACCTGTTTGGCTACTTGAAACGTAACAAAGGTATGAGAGCCTTCAAAATCCTTGCGAGTAGCCTGTAGAAGAACATCTTCGGCAGGTACGGTTAGTGTAAAAATATCGGTCAGGGCCTGACTGATAAGGGTCTGTAGGGTTTGTTCGATCGTCATGATTGATAGCACATCGTTTCCTGTTCTCCTGTATGGTGAATAGGCATGGAAAATTGTATTTGCCTTATGGGCTGGGTAGATTTCTTTTTTGAGGTGCAAAGATTACATTTTTTTTAGAGCCTGAGTGGATTTTTTCCGAAAAAAAATGTCTCTGACTCGTTTGTTTTTTATGCATCGAAGACCAGAATCAAAACCTGTCGGGAAATCGCATTGTAGATGTATGGAAAATATAGTTAATTATTGAAATTTTCTGTATCTTAGCTTGCCATTTTATGAAGTAGAGAAACCTCTGGAAAACGGTACAGGGCAGGAGACCTCCTAGAAAAGACCGACTTAACTATATGCATTCTCGAATAAAGCCAGTTCAGATAGGCATCAGATGTTGACCTTTGGGTCACTTTCATCACCAATAGGATGATGAAATAAAATTTGCCAAAATGAAGCGGAAGTAAATCTTTTCTACTGTATTCACGTATATATAGAAAATTTCCCTGATGATAAAAACCAACAAACTTTACAAAACCACACCAATACACACGAAAAATGGAACTAATAGTAAAGAAAGCAGTCAAGAAATTCAAAAAAACCATTAACAGCCTTACCAATCAGCCAAGGCCTGTCGGAATGGTTGGGATGAACTGGGAAAATGCACAGAATGTATATGGATCCCGACCAGATGTAGAAGTGCATCGGTATTTTCGTCCAGATGATGACATGCACGAAGCTCCAGGTCATCTGGCAGACGAAGGCGGTTTTAGTGCTAAATTTTATACATTTCCACAGGATGCTTCTGATTATGAAGCCATTCTGTTGGATGCCCGTAATCCAGGGTTTACCTTTCAGCACAACCACCTGATTGACGACTTGGGACGGGTGGTATACGAACCAGATGTTCAGTATGCCGAGCTACCAATTCAGCATGAATTCTTGAAAAAATGTACGCATGTCAAAGGAAGTGTGGCGTACTTGTCCAATACGGTGGTGAACCACTATGGACACTGGTTGCAACTGCAACTACCGCTGCTACTTTCCTATTGGGACACGTTCGGAAAAGACAACATTGATTATTACTATATTGGCGATTGCCCGATTCCCGGCTTTATCGTTGCTACCTTCGAGCGGCTGGGACTCCGGCGCGAACAGATCCTCAACTATCCCTGCCAGCCTGACCGCTCGCTGATAGCCATCAAATACCGGGTCATTGATAAGGTCAATACCATGCGGGATGGCATTGAGATGGATAAATACTCGTTCGAGTTTCTAAAAACAAATCTTTTTCAGCCAGATCCTGCTGCTTTTGAAGACAAATACAAGCGGATCTTTGTACTACGGGGCAATGTGACAGGTCGGCGGGAGCAAAACCTGGACGAAATTAAGGCTGTGCTAGAACCCTACGGGTTTACCTACCTGAGTATGGAAGGCCGAACTATGCAAGAACAGGCCAATATCTTCGGCAATGCTGATCTGATTGTAGGGGTACATGGTTCTGCCTTTCATAATGTGCTGTATTCCAAGCCTGGTACAAAAGTCATCGAAATATTTCCGTATGACTACCCAGAAGCGGCTAACTACTATATTGCTCGCCTGAACCAGTGCGACTACTACTATACCATTGGTGAACCTATGAATAGTTCGGATGTCAATAGTAGTTTTCTGGTTCGGAATAGTGCAGACATTGTGGTCAATACCAATAAACTACTGCGTTTGCTCAAGCAGGCCTTGCAGGAAGGATAAGCGAAGAAATTAAAATTGTACAGGATACAGGGGATTTCCGGACGGGAAGCCCTTTCTTGTTTATAGGCTGTGGCAGAGACGGCGTATATTTTTTCTTCTTTTCTCGAAAAACAAATGTAAAAACCAGTTAAATTTTGTCATTTTTTATATATTTGCAGCGTTTTTTTATACGTTCTTTCATCAAATCTACGTGAGATACATTCATTTTCTAAAATAAGGAACGGAAGGCTCACAAACGAAGTTATCAGACAGATATTTGATCTGTCCAAACATGGAATCAATCTAAATATTTCAGATAGTTTTTTCATTGACCTTTTACCTCTAACTGATGAACACAGTCGCCAAGCGGTCGAAAAGACCAGTCCCCAAGATTAAAATGCCGCCAATGAAAAGCTACATTGACCTGGTAGAGCAGACGTTTGATTTTCCGGAAGAAATAAAAGTCAAACATAATGAGTTGTTTTTCAATGGGGTACCCTTAATGGATATAATCCGGGAGTATGGAACACCGCTCAAACTTACCTATCTGCCTAAAATTAGTGAGCATATTCAGTATGCCAAAGAGATTTTTAATGCAGCTATCAAGAAATTCAAATACGAAGGAAATTACACTTATTGCTATTGCACCAAATCTTCTCATTTTAAATTTGTACTGGAAGAAGCTCTAAGCAATGACATTCATATCGAAACATCTTCCGCCTACGATATTCCAATTATCCGGGCCTTGCATGCGGAAGGACTGTTTGACAAACATCGGTTTGTTGTCTGTAATGGCTACAAACGGCCGTTGTATACACAGTACATCAGCGAGTTGCTCAATGATGGCTTCGTAAACTGTATTCCTGTACTGGACAACCTGACCGAACTGGATGTATATGAGAAGCTGGTAAATGTACCCATGAAACTCGGTATCCGGGTAGCCGCTGACGAAGAGCCGAACTTTGAGTTCTATACCTCTCGCCTGGGTATTCGCTACAGTGACATCACCGAGTTTTATAAGGAACGCATTGAAGGGAATCCAAAATATGCCCTGAAAATGCTGCATTTCTTTATTAATACTGGTGTTAAAGATACTGCCTACTATTGGAGTGAACTGAGCCGGTTTGTGTATAAATACTGCGAACTCAAGAAAATCTGCCCCGAACTGGACACGATTGACATTGGAGGAGGCTTCCCGATTCAGACATCACTACAGTTTGAATACGATTTTGAATACATGGCCGAGCAGGTCATCGAAAACATTCAGTGGATATGTGAGAAAAACAATGTGCCTGTGCCGCATATCTTTACCGAGTTTGGTAGCTTTACTGTGGGCGAGAGTGGTGCCGTGATTTACTCCATCTTGGATCAGAAGCTACAGAATGACAAAGAATTGTGGTACATGATCGATGGCTCGTTTATCACCCAGCTGCCTGACACCTGGGGCATGAGCCAGAAATATATTATGCTGGCCATTAATAACTGGGACAATCCGTATCATAAAGTAAATCTGGGCGGACTGACCTGTGATAGTCTGGATTATTATAACTCAGAAGCTCACATTTCTGAAGTATTCTTACCGCAGATTGAAGCAGGCGAAGAATTGTATATTGGCTTCTTCCATACGGGTGCCTACCAAGAGTCCATTGGAGGCTATGGTGGTATTCAACATTGCCTTATTCCTGCTCCCAAGCATGTTATCATAGACCGGGACGAGGATGGCAAGATTACCACACGGCTTTTTGCACCTGAACAAACCAGTGAGGCCATGCTAAAAATTCTTGGTTATAAATAGGTTACAAAGTTTACATACTATTTTACAAACATATATATCACGAAAAAATATTACATCTTTTTTTTCGTTACCAGAAAAGATGTTCAGTGACGTGTTCCAGTTATTGGAAATTATTTTGTTACATTTGGTAAATAAAAAATATGTAAATGAAATTATCTATGAGAAAGGTATTATTCATCGGATTGGTAGCCTTAACTACCCTTTCTTCTTGCGCCAGAAAATACACCTGCCCGACATATTCGAAGGCAAATGGTACAGAAAATATGAACGAAAGCATGACGAAAGCGGATAAGGGCAATAATTAATTGCCCTTATTCTGTACCCTTTTCCGATCAGGTATGTTTTTTCCTGAAAAGGTTTGTATACCTACGGAGAACTACTAGACCTATAGACAGCAAGCAGACCCATCAGGGCTGTGCTGGAAGTAGTGTTTGGATATTCTCCTTTTATACAAGTAAAAATCTGAGTACTAGTCTTTTGAGTACAGAAAAATTCGCTTGGTAGACATTAGGTTTGCCATGCTTTCTTTCTAACGGCCCAGTGGTTCTTTTTCAGTTCGTAACCTTTGGTTCAAGCTGCGAAGAAAGCCATTGCTACTGAGAAAATTATTCAAACACATTTAGTTAAGAAACTGTAGACAGCTTCTTAACTAAATGTGTTTTATGCTTTTTGGTCTTGCTGAAGAATATAGTGTGTTGCTTCGGACAGGGTTTGGGCTGTATAAGTAGCCAGTGGTGAAATAGACTCAGCATGCGGCAGCTGAATCAGTATCCCACGTATGCCTTGCTTATGTCCCGCCTCAATGTCACGGGCACGGTCGCCAATCATCCACGATTGCCTAGGGTCAATGCCAAAGCGGGCAATGGCTTTTTCCAGCATTAGCGAATCAGGTTTACGGCTCAGCGAGGCCGTAGTATAGTCTGGATGATGGGGGGAAAAGTATAAAGCATCTAATATATTGCCACAAGCCTGCTGAAGCTTCTCATGACACTGCCATACCTGTTGGCGGGTATACTTACCCATAGCAATGCCCGCCTGATTGGTGACAACCACCAGTAAAAAACCAGCTTGTTTCAGTTTCTGAAGGGATTCGGGCATTCCGTGTGGTACAATTATTTTTTCCGGCTCATATACATACGTTCCCATCTCTTCATTCAGCACGCCGTCACGGTCTAAAAATACGCATTTGGTCATGAAAAATAGATTTCTGATGAGCAGCAAAAGTACATATTTTTCTACGCCTGTTTTACTTTTATCTGTATTTTTCGCACACAATTAGGCAAGAATGTATGGGTGCATACAGAAAACAGAATGATTCAACTTATTTTTTTCATTTAACCATTTTTAAAAATATGCATAAGTTTTTTCTGATAAGTGGGGCTATACTAGGAGCTTTGGGTGTATGTCTGGGAGCTTTTGGTGCCCATGCGTTACACGCTACCTTGGAGGCATCACAGCGGCTGGATACCTACGAAACTGCCGTTAAATACCAATTTTATCATGCGTTTGCACTGGTTATTACAGGGATTCTGTTTTCGTTTCTCCGAAGTCAGTGGCTGATCTATGCTGGGTATTCTTTCTTGATTGGTACTATAATCTTTTCTGGTTCACTGTATATCCTTTGCTTAACGGGCATCCGCTGGTTGGGAGCTATTACCCCTGTGGGTGGCCTGGCTATGATTATCGGATGGGTCTTACTGGCTGTAGCTGCCTCCAAGATCAAATCCGTGTAATCCAACAATCCATTTAAGCTGTGATTATTTCTTGGGAAGGACATTGCCTTTGATGTAGAGGCGTTCGGTGCCCGTGGCCACATTGGAGAGAATGGTAATTGTTTTGTTTTGCTGATTGATAGACTCATGGCTATCAAACGTAACCACAATCTCTCCATTCTGACCTGGCGGAATAGGTGTTTTGGGCCATTCGGCCACGGTACATCCGCAGGTAGGCTGTATACTGCTGATAATCAATGGATCTTTGCCTGTATTCCTGAACGTAAATGCATGCGTAACCTTTTGCCCTTGTACAATATCTCCAAAGTCGAACCAGCGGTTAGTGAAGGTAAAAGCGGCTTGGCTGCGGGTAATGGTAGGGTTAGATACGGCAATGTTGCTGATCGGCTTGACCGGTTTTATGACAGGCTTTTTCTTTGTATACTTGGATTTGGAACGAGAGGCACTGGTTTTGGCTTTAGACTTGGATTTGCTTTTTTGAGCATTTGCCGATGAGAAAACCAATAAAAAGCAAAATAGCAGGCTCAGTACCTGTAGATAATTTCTTGTATGCATAGTAGCTGTCATTCAAACCCGTATACTTTTTGTACAACATTTCTCCAAACAACGTTCCAAAGGGTTCTGTTATTTGGGAAAAAAATGTGTATGAAAGTTCATAAAAAACACCTCCTCTGTGGCCCGTGTCACTGCGGTATACAGCCAGCGGAGAAAGTCTGTGTTCATGTTTTCTTCTGTCAGATACCCTTGGTCAATAAACACGGCGGCCCATTGTCCCCCCTGCGACTTATGACATGTAAGGGCATAGGCAAATTTTACTTGTAAAGCATTGAGATACGGGTCTTTACGAATGGCTTCCATGCGTTCGGTTTTACGAGGAATGTGGGCATAGTCTTTTACTACACTCTCGTATAGTTTCTTGTTTTCTTCCTGACTCATGGCTGCAGAGGCCGTATGTAAGGTATCTAGAATGATTTTAGCCTCGAAAGATGGATATTCGGGATAGTCTGTTAGGGTGAGTTGCAGATTGGCATAGCGGAAGCCATGCATTTCTTCGAAACCCTTTATTTTCTGAATTTCTACAAAGTCACCATTGGCAATAAATCCTGCTGGAGCATCTTCACCTAGAATGGTGTAGTTATTCCGCACCACCATTAACAGGTCTCCTACATCTATTTCACTTTCCGTAAAATCAATCTGGCGACGGATGTACTGGTTGTATTGCACTGCTGCCCAGTTAGACCGGGTAACGATGATGGTATTTTCTCGGCCATGTTTTTCATACGCATAGCGGAGTCCATCTTCGAGGCGGTCTCCCGTCATCTTGAAGCAGTCTTTGTAGCCTTTGGTTTGGAGTAGTACTTCTACTTTTTGTTCCAGCAAGTTGTTGCGTATGTGCGTGGCATTGAGTAGGATACCTGAATGTTCGTCCTGCCTGACTACCTCGGTTAGTTCTTTGTCCCACACCGTAATATCCAGTTGACGGTTTAGATAGTCTTTGTCCAAGGCAGGGCTGAGGGTTTTGCCAACCGGAGGCAACTGGGCTGCATCACCAACAAGCAGCAGTTTATTGCCACTTCCTTCAAAGACATATTCGATCAGATCCGTCAGTAGGCGGCGGCCACCACCAAAGTCTGCCTCGTCGTCAATCATGGAGGCTTCGTCTACGATAAAAAGAGTGTTGGTGAAGTAGTTAGGTTGTTTCTCAAACACCATATTGCCTGTATATGGGTCTGCTTTCTGCCAGTAGATTTTCTTGTGGATGGTCCACGATTTTTTGCCCGAATACTGAGCCATTACCTTCGCCGCCCGACCCGTAGGAGCCATAAGCATTGTTTTGTAGCCTGATTTTTTGATTACTTTGACGAGTGTACTCAGAATCGTCGTTTTTCCGGTTCCAGCATATCCCCGAAGCAAGAATACAGGCAACAAAGCTTCTTTGTTAGCAATAAATTCTTCCAGCATGTCAAACAATTCCGACTGTCCGGATGTAGGCGTATGCGGAAATTTTTGTTGTAACAGTCCGGATAAAGAAACAGTAGCAGGCATGAATAGGTTGGGCTGAATGAATAAAGCAAAACTACCCACGTGCAGGCAGTTTGGTGTAAAGATACAAAAAACGAATCGAAGAACGAAAAAAGGAGTGAGGAGGTTTGCCGAAAGAAGACAGGTAGGATAGATGATTTTTGACGGTATTGTCAAGGCTAGGTAGGACTGGTGAAATCAACATACAGCTGTGTACAAAGAACATCGGGAAATGTGTACATTTGTGCCAGAGAAACAATTATATACTTCTATATGAAAGCTAAATACGTCAATCCATTTACGGACTTTGGATTTAAGAAAATCTTTGGAGAAGAAGCAAGTAAGCCACTTTTGCTTGACTTTCTGAATGCATTATTGCCGCAGAGCAACACGATCCAAGACCTGACTTTCAAGAATGCAGAACAGCTAGGGCAAACAGAAATAGACAGAAAAGCTATTTACGACATTTATTGCGAGGCCAAAAATGGAGAGAAATTTATAGTAGAACTCCAAAAAGCTAAGCAGAATCACTTCAAAGAAAGAACCATCTATTATT
>JACCDR011774555.1_pt1 | contig 16603 bp, 24 predicted proteins | sample 7446431 | NCBI WGS metagenome assembly JACCDR01 (sample SAMN15323443, study PRJNA562643) | freshwater metagenome | isolation source: river surface water | place: USA:Blue River Watershed | collected 2017-08-17 | reverse complement strand
CAGGCCCGTGCTGCCATGGCAGAGGAAGCGGAAGGGAAGTGGATAGTGTTCCACCCGCATTTCCACCACGCCGCTGCGCACGGTGATCGGCCGCTTGATCGGCAGGAAGCGCCACATTTCTGACTCCGGACAGGCCCGGGCCTTGTGCTCCTTCCACAGATCTGCCGGAATAACCGACTTGCCGCCAAAGGCGCGGCGCAGTTGGGGGCGGATGTTATACTGGGCCAGCGCGGTCACCGTGCCGGCGGCGCTTTCCCCCATGGTCCACCACGCCTTCAGCGCATGATCCACGCCCTTCAGTGCGGCGCGATAGAGTTGGGAAGCGCGGTCAAACTCGCCACGATACGCCCCAATGCTGGTGGACTTGTGTTTCAGGAAATCCTGATAGGGACCGAAACAGTTTTCCAGCCCGCCCTTCCCGCGGCTGCTGTGCTTCTGGGCCACGCGGAACAGATGGCCATCGAATCCGCCAAACCGGAAATCATCCCCCAGCAGCCAGCTGGGCGGGGCCTTGATGCCGTAAATAAAGTTATTATCCCACACGCCTTTTTCAAAGCGCCAGATCAGCGGCAGGCCATACAGCGTCACGATATCCTTCAGGTGATCGGCGATGTCTTCCACGCGGTAGGCATCCCGCCGGCGGCCGATCTTCGTGCAGCCCAACAGGGCGTGGGAAAACACATCGCCCGTCAGCAGACTCTGACGGCCCACGGTTTCCCGGCCCAGTTCCGCATCCCAATAACGGAACGGCTCATTGTCTGACATGTCGTCAGATTCCCAGATGCTCCCCGGCATGACCTGGTGCATCACGCCCTGTTCATCCTGCCAGATCATGGCGCGGCGGGCGGATGGGGTGACCGATAGCAAACCTTTCCCTCCCCGCAGGAAGGCATCTTCCGCCGTGGAAGTCCGGGCCGCCGTGCGCACCGCACTGGGCCAGCTGGCCCGCCGGTGCGCCGCCCGCGCTTCCGTCTGGATCTGGACCAGCTGCGCCAGCGTCTCCGGCCGGGCCGGCAGCAGTTCCGGGAATTCCCGTTCCCCCAGAGGCTTGGCGCTTTCCTCCATCCACCGCCCCACGCCCCCATCCATGCTGCCTGCCAGCAGGGCGTGACCCCGCAGCCCCAGCGTTTCTTCCCGGGTCAGTTCCAGCTTTTTAGGACGGCCTGTAGGCTTGCCATCCTTCAGCCCGGCCAGACCGGACTTCTTTTCCGCCGCGTCCCAACGGTAATACGTGGTACGCGGCACACCGGCCCGCAGGCAGGCTTTGGCGATGTCATCGCCCGCCGCAAGGGCGGCGCGGATCTTGGCTAGCGTATTCGCTTTCACAGCAGCTGAGGGCACGGCGGGGGAAGAGTTGCGGGACACGGAAATTAGATAGTGTAAAGGATCTCGGATCCATGAACCGCCGTGCTGGTGGTCCATCGTTGTGCGCAGGGATTCAGATAGCGATTGAGCTCATCCCAATGCAGGCCGGGTTTGCCCCAGATCCTGACTCCATGATCCCACAGCCAGCGCCGGACTTGGGTGATAGATGGGCCGTGACGGCCCCCGCCTTCCCGGGTGGCACAATACCAAGCCCTTCGGAAGTCGTATCCATATCTGAGCATGATGTCCCGGATTCTGATCAGAACGTGAACCCGCCAGCGCCAGTGATAGGCCCCCTTGATCTTGTAGTCCGGGATCTCATCAATATAATCTTCGTCTTCGTCCATGGGTTTAGCGTTTGGATTTGGCAGGAAGTGGCCGGGTTTCTGTCAGCTTGTGCAGGGCGCGGTCTGCCAGTTCCGGAGCCAGCCCGGACAAGGCTTCGTCCCACTTGCCCAACAGCGCTTCACGCTCGGTGGCGTTCAGGCTGCTCCAGTGCTCCTGGGTGCACCACGTCTTCAGGCGGGCAAAGCCGCTGCTGGCCAGCCGTTCAATGTCCGCCGCCGGCCTTCCGTTTTCAGTCCTGGTTCGGCCCAAAATGGCCTGACGGCATTCCGCCCATGTCCATTCCCCGGACTCCGCCAGCATCCGCCAGCGGGCTTCATCTTCAGCCCCCATGGGATGGGTATCAAAGTGGTTCAGGCACCAGGCTTGATTCTCCGGCTCTTTGGATGGATCTACCGGGGTGGCATCCTTCTTAGTCATCAGCACCAGCTGCCGCCCGCTCTTGCCGTGAATCAGATCATCCACGGCCGCCAGCAGTTCAGGTTCCCCTCGTTGCTCCAATGCCTCCACCATCTGATCCAACGCGCCGGATTGTAACACGTCGTGTGACAAGCCCAGTCCCTGCATCACATTTGTGGCCGCCTTCATATAGCGGTAGAGGGTCATCCGGTGGATGTCCGGGCACTGTTCTGCCATCTGCTGATTGAACTGCCCATAAGGCAGAGACGCCTTCAGCTGAAGGCACCGGATGCCCAGCAGAACCATCATTCTGCCCGCCGTGGCGCACTGGCCATAAAGGCGATTAATCTCGGACCATGCCGCGAGTGCCTGGGTGATTTCGTTGGGTTTGCTCATAAATTGTCAGGCTTTGTGCAGGGCTTTTGTCAGGGCGGCACTCAGGAAGTCCGCTTCCGTGGGGCGGTCTTCAGGACCGCTCAGAACCTCCGCCAGCATGGGGTGCCGGTCCCGCAGGATGCTGACTTCAGCCACCCACACGTAAAGATTACCGTAGTTAGGCGGCAGCATACTGCCGCGCTGGATGCCGGTGACTTGGCCGGTGACTTGGATTGTGGTTTTCATGAATAACGGATTTGCGTATGCGGTGTAAAAGCTGTGCGGTTAATTGCATTTCGGGGCAAAAGTGTGCCCGGTGGTCTCGCACCAAACTCGGAAACGCTCCAATAATTCAGGGCTTTCCCTGTCGCCCTGCACCACGCGGGAGAGGTGGGAGTAGTGCACGCCCAAGGCTTTTGCTCCCAAACTCACAGGGGACGGCGGCCTTCCGGCACGCCGGCGCTTATTTGGAAAGCGAAGTTGCTTGAAATCTACTGGTAAGGTGTTACTGCTCATTGCGTTTGCGGCTCATTTTGCTGCGGACTTGTGCGCAAAGTATACCGATGTTCAGGAAATGCAAGATAAATCCCCTACAATCCTTAAAGATTTTTCTGAGAGGCTAGAGCTGGCTCTTTTGAAGGCTGGTATGAACCGCAGCGCCTTGGCGCGGGCCGTTGGCGTATCCGCCTCAACTGTCAGCCGTTGGAGCGGAAAACATCTACCCAGCCCGGTGCTGATGAACATGGTCTGCAATTCGCTAGGCGTCCGCCGTGAATGGCTGTCCGCTGGCCTTGAGCCGATGGAACCCGGGCTGCCAGAAAGAGACCGCGCCGGGCCTGACAATAACCGCCTAATGGAAGATACCAGTCAGGCCTACCGCAGCTGCAAGCCCAGCGCGGATAACCAGATGATGGCGGCCATGGTCACCATCCTGGAAGAAGTCATGTCAGGCATCCGCCCCAAAACCGACCTTGATCAGGTCCACGCCCTGCTCGATCTCATTCACCCACTAACTCAAAAAGAGGAATCATGAAGCCCCGCCTCTCCCTCTCATGGCCCGCCGTGGCCGCCGCCGCCCTTCTGTTATGCGCCGGATTTGCTGCGGGGTGGTTTGCAGGACGCAGCCAGGCCCCGGCCCAGCCGCCGCGGGACTATACAGAGCTGGACCGCTGGTAATCCGCCGCGCAAAAATAATTGCAAAAAGACCTTGCACATGGGGCGCGGAATGATAAAGTAAACCCATCAACCCAAACCAACACCACCAACCATGAACTACGTTATCCGCTTTTCCCGCACCTTCTTCCGCAATCCCACCCGCCACCTCCTCCATGGCGAGGAACGCGCCTACCGCTATGCCACCAAGGCTGAGGCAATGGCCGAAATCGAAAAGCTCGATGCCCAGATCTATTACCAGGCGGACGGCGAATACGGTCGCCCGGAATACAAAGTGGTCCACATCTCCAAAGTCCCCCAATTTCTGGCCGGCTACCTCTAAAAAAACACTTGCCACATGGGGCGCGGAATGCTAAAGGTTCCGCGCCCCAAACACCTCACCCCAAACCAAAACTATGAAACTGACCATCACCCTCCACGACACCATCACCGGCGAAGTAAAACTCCGCGTGCCTCAATGCAACATCCGCCCGGACGGCAGCATCTGGCACAAAGACACCATCCCCCTGATCTGCACCGCCGGCGCTCCGGACAGCGACGCCCTCAAGGCCAAATACCAGGCCGCCGTTGCCGCGAAAAAATGGGCGGAAATCGCCCCGGAACATTACGCCCGCCTGGGCCAGATGGCCCACATCATGATCGAGACGGAGGAAGATTATAACAAACGCCCCGTCCACCCCGCCATTCTCGCCGCCCGCGCCGCCGCCGCAGAGGCGGAAGCCAACCAAATCACGATCCATCTCAGCTCCCGTGGGTGGGGGGATTATTCCCCCGTCGCTTGGACCGGCGACCGCCGCCGCCCCACCGCCGAAATCCTGGTGGAATGCCAGGCGCTGCTTAAAAACGGGCACGATGTAGACCAACCCAACCAAACCGACGATGCCGTAACCAGTCTGATTGAGGCCGCAAAGCGGAAATCAGCGGACCAGGAAACCGCCCGGGCCAATAACGCCGCTGAGCTTGCGGCCGTGGCCGTGCCAGCCGAAGCCGTGACCGCCTATCAATCCTGCGGCGGAGATCCGGAAAATCTGCCGGACGAAATCGACCACCCCCACTATTGGCTGGTCCGGAAATACGCCGCCGCCATTGAAGCCCAGGGACTGGCCCGGGAAACCACCCTGCACAAACTCAGCGCCGGCTTGCGTGCCGCCGCGCGGGAATCATCCTACGGCATCCACCCCGAAGCCTAAACCGCCATGTCCCGCCACCAAGGCCAATACACCAACGCCGCCCATGCCGACGCATGGGCGGCCCTCGCCGCCGAAATCCTGTCCTTTATGGAGGCCAATCCCGCGCCATCCAGCCGGACCAATAACGCCAGCCCGCACCCCTGGAGCCAGCGGGCACTGGCAGACGCCATGGGCCTGAGCAACAGCCGCAGTACTCTGCGGAACATGTTAAGAGGCACCACCCGGAAGGACAGTGATGGTGCACGCGTCCCCGGCCCTGACAAGATAAAAGCCGCCCGCGCCTGGCTACGGAAAGCCCGGAAAGAAATCCAATAACCAGAAAAGCCCGCCACCCCGGCGGGCTTTTTTGTGCCTCTGCGTCTCTGCGGTTCCGTTATTTTCAGGCCCTGCGTTGACAGGGTTGACCCTTTCTATGCGGGCGCGGCACTCCCGCGCCATAGCTTGCGGACCGCCCCATGTCTGCTGCTGCCGCTATCGCATCCTCCTTCCTGACCTCTGCCGCCATGGTAGGGCCGCCCACCGCGGCCATCGTCGTGGCGCAGACTGCTGACAATTTGCCGGACGTCGCCAAGTATGGCCTGACGGGCGTGGGCCTTCTGACGTTCATTGTCACCTTCCTGAAACAGGGCGGCCTGGCCACGCTCTCCAAACTCTTTGGCGCAGGCGATAAAGACGCCAGCAAGCCCGCCGCAGAAGTGCCGCGGCCGGATCATCCGCTGCCGCGCCCGCTCTCCCATGGGGCGCATCTGGTCACCCATGCGGAACTGGAAGCCCGGCTGGCCCGGATCGAACTCAAGATCGACGACAACGCCAAGCAGTCCTCAGAGGACATCAAGGACCTGACAGATTCCATGACCACCGTGATCCGGGACATGACCAAGGCCTTAGGTCAGGTGGAAGGCAAACTGGAAGCCCTGCGCCCCTCCTCCAAACGCTGACCCCTCCCGATAACCCATAACCAATAACTCCCCCCTTCTTTCATGCGCACCGATCCTGCCGAAGTCCGCGCCGAAGCCCTCCGCTTCCTCTATGGCCGCAAAGCCCTGCCCCACCAGATCAGCGCCGTGGCCGCCGGCCTGCGCCGCAGTGGCTGCCCTGCCACGGATGAAGATACGCAGGAAGCCCTGGACTATCTGACTTCCGCCGGATTCGCCACCCGCACCCCCGGCCCCATGGGCGGGGGGAACCGCCACGCCACCTGGAAGATCACCCACACCGGCATCAACGCCTACGAGGAAGCCAACTAACGCCCATGGGCCTTGTCCTCCGAATCCTTTTCCCCGGCCTGTATGCTGCACTAAGGCAGCTGGCAGAGACCGTGGGACTAACCCAAAACCAGACCCACCAGACCATGAGCCGTCTCACCACCGCCGAAGCCATCTCAGCCGCCAAAACGGCCGCCCTCATCATCAACGAACAGCGCACCACCATCAAAGCCCTGTCCGCCTCCCTCGCCCCTCTCACCGGCGAAAACGAAGCCCTGAAAGCCCAGCTCACCGCCGCCGATGAACAGGACGCCGCCGTGGACGCCGCCCTGACGGAACTGGCCTCCATCTTCACCCCGGCCCCGGAAACCACCCCGGACACCCCTGACGAAATCCCCGGCCTGGAACCCGAAACCCCGGAAGCCCCCGCCGAAACGCCGGCCGCCGAAACTCCGGCCTCCTGACCGCCCCTCCTCCCGGCCGCGTCCCGTCCCATCCGGGGCGCGGCCCCTCTCTTCCCCATCCGTGTTATCCGCGTCATCCGCGGTTAAAAACCTAACTCCTGCGACTCCATGAAAAATCCAATCCTCCAGAACATCGAAGAATGGACCGGCCACGGCCCCGCCCGCCGCTCCCTGCGTTCCGCCATCCTGAAAGCCCTGGGCCTGCTCTGTCTGATCCTCGCCGCCCTTCTGTTATTCAGCTGCCGCCAACTGCCGGAAAAACGCGCAGACGGCAGCATCACGCTGGGCCGCACGCTCATGACCAAATCCACGTCAGAGACCATTGCCTACACCAACGGCGCGGAAACCTTTACCTACTCCACCAGCAACGCGGATGAAACCATCGTGCCCGCCAAAGTGGTCAACAGCTACACCACCCTGGGCATTGCCAAAGAACTGACCAACGGCCTGCGCACCACGGAAAGCACCAAGCGCGTGCTGGCCAAAGAAGAAACCACCCGCGCCGCCAACAAATCCGCCGCCGCCAACGAAGCCCTGCGCATCAAAAACCCGATCCTCGAACCGGAAGTGCCCGCCGCCGTCACCCCCGCCCCGGCCACGGGCGTGAATCTGGAAACCGGTCTGTTCCAGTAGGGAAAAACAGAAAATCAGAAAACTTTAAAATAGAAAATAACAAATGTCTCCAAAGGAATACTTCCGCCATCGCCGCTATGGCCCCATGGAAAAAACCAAGGCGGATCTGATCAATGAAGCCCGGGTGGAAGAGCGGCTGAAGGGCCAACGCACCCGCCGGGAAAAGCTCAAACTCTGGCAGGAAGGCACCCAGCTGATGAACCTGCAAGCCGCCACGCGCCGGGAACTCCGCGCCGCCTCCTGACATTTTCCTATTTTCCTATTTTCTGATTTCCAAATTTTCCCCACCCCCCATGAATGATCCCGCCCTTCCTGACACGCTTCCGCCGCCTGCGCCGGACGTTCCAAAGTCCATCTTCAAATCCAAAACCGCGCTGGCTGGCGCACTGGTCGCCATCGCCGGTGCCCTCGGCACCCAGTTCCCTGACGCCGATCAATGGATTGCCGCTAACGCCAACGTCATCCTGCTGGTGGTCGGCCTCGCCAGCATCGCCCTGCGGAAGATCACCAAAGACAAGGTGGTGGTGTTTGGCAACGAGCGCGGCCCTTAGCCTCTGCCTCACCTCCTGCTGGTCCCCCGATCACCGCCGCGCCGTCCAGATCCTGAAGCAGCAACCAACGAGGAACCAAGAACCAAGAACCAAGAACGTTGCACCATGGAAGCCCTCCCCTACCTCCTCGCCGGCGCGGCGTTTGTCATCGCCTGCGGTCTCTGGTCCTAGCCTCCCGTCTCCTCCTCCCCACCGTCTGCAGCTCCTTGCCACCGATGAAGAAAACGCCCTCCGCATCCTCACTGGCGGCCGCCCTCTGCCTCTGCCTGACCAGCTGCCACCACCGCGTCCCCTACCGTCAGGCCGTTGACGACTATCACAACGCCACCACCCGCGCCTTCCTCCTCCCACCGCCATGAAAATGCCCGCCTTCCTCTCTAAAATCACCTCCCCGGTGGTCTCCTTCCTTCAGGCCGCCATCCAGCGCCTGTCCATGCAGGATAACAAGCCCGGCCTTTCCCCGGGCGATATCGAAGCCCTGGTGCTAAAGGCCTCCGACTTCTCCAAGGAAGGCACCAGCAAAGCCGTCAAAGCCCAGCAGCTGGCGCAGGTCATCCGGAACCGTTATTCCAACCTGCTCCCCGGCAACGCCAACTGGCATTGGGTGCCGGAAGCCATCGGCTGGGCTGTGGTGCTGATCGGCAAACGCACCGGCAAAGTGCCCTGACTCTGACGACTGCCAACTGCCCACTGCCAACTTTTTCCACCACCATGATCACCTGGCTAAAAAACCTCTTCCGCCGCACCCCCTCGCCGGCACCGCAGGCTCCATCTGCCGTGCTAGGTTTGACCAACTCCCAGTTTGAAGCCCTGGCCATGGCCGCCGCACCGCCTAAAGGCGGAACTCCAGCGGTAAAGCGCGCCCTCTGCGGCCCCAAAGCCCTGGAGCTGATTCTTGAATTTGAAGGCCTGGATCAGCCACACCAACGCCCGCCCGGTGAATCCGGCATCACCATCGGCATCGGCTTTGATCTTGGTTATTGCACCGCGGCGGAATTTCTGGATGCCTGGCAGCGTCACCTTCCTGACTTCATGGTGAAGGCCCTGTTGCGCACCATCGGCGTCAAAGGACAAGCCGCTGAAGCCCTGTCCAGAACCCTGGCCAAATACCCACGGATCACGCGGGAAGATGCCATGGAAGTCTTTGAACGGTGCACCCTGCCCAAATGGACGGCCGCCACCGCCCGCGCCTACCCCGGCCTGCACGTCCTCAATGCAGATCAACAGGGCGTTCTGGTCTCGCTCTGCTTCAACCGCGGCCCCTCCCTGGAAGGCCCGCGCCGGCGGGAAATGAAAGCCATCCGGGAAATCCTCACCCGCCCCCACTCCGCCAACATCAAAGCCCGCTGCATCGCGGAACAGATCCTGGCCATGCAACGCCTCTGGCCAGACATCCCCGGCCTGCAACGCCGCCGCCGGGCCGAAGCCGCCCTGATGCTGGCTTAGGAGGTTATCAGTTATCAAGTTATCCGTTATCAGTCCCATGCTCCCCACCCGCTCCCCTCATTCGACGTTGGACGTTCGACGTTGGACGTTCAACGTTCTGACACTTCTCCTTTTCTGCCTTTCCGCGCTCGCGCTGCCCGCCCACAGCCAGACCCGCATCCTGCCCCTGACCGCCGGCCGTGCCCCGGCCGAAGGCACCGCCCAGACCCACTGGCGGGCCAATCCCCTGACCGTCCGCCTCACCCTGGACGCCGGCCGTCCCACGGCCACCGGCTGGGAAACCATCACCGCCGAAATCCGGAAGTCTGTCACGGATACCACCACCGCGCTGGCCAGTGTCACCCTGTCCACCCCCACCGGTGCCGGCCCCTTTGACCTGACGTTTACCGGTGCCCAGCTGAATCAATCCCTTGCCGGTGCCCCCTCCGCTACCTTCTGGCTAGTCCTCTACTCCACCGACAACAGCGGCGAAACCCTGGACATCCTGCACGCCGGAAAACTCGTTCTGCTGGAACACGCCGCCAGCCTCACCGCCCCGTCCCCGCCTAACCCCGTGGGAGTCCTCACCCGCACGGCGGCGGATGCGCTCTACCGCGCCTTGGCCAATGTGGTGCCCCTGTCCGGCATACCGCTGCTGGATGCCACCGCTCACGTCTCCAATGAAATTGATAGCCGGATTGCCGGAAAGACGGCCGCCAGCGGCACGCAGTTGATTTTTTCCACGATCAATCACGCCGCTGGCACCTATGTCCGCAGCTCCACCGCATGGACGGCCGGCGTGGATCTCACCGGCATTGGCGTGGCGCGGCAAACGTCCGGCACCTGGTCCACTCATCTGGGATTTGCCGCAGTTTCCCCGCGTCACGTGGTGCTGTGTCATCACTCCATCATCCCGGATGCCAGCGTCTTGCGCTTTGTCACGGCCGCCGGTGTGCCCGTGGACCGCACCTTGTCCAACAGCGCCCGCGTGGGGACTACGGATATCCGCGTGGGCCTGCTCTCCTCCGCTCTGCCCGACACCATCACCCCGCTGGCGTTGCTTCCAGTGCCCCCCGGCGGCATCGATCCTGACACGGGCCTTTTCATCCCCACCGGCACGCTGCCAATGGCCACCGCCGTGCCAGTGTTATCCGTGGACCAGGAATTCAAGGCCCTGGTTTCCGTTATCAATAACCTCGCGGCGGATGCGGTAGGATTCGCCACCGGGGCCGCCCCGCGTGACACGTGGTATGAAGCCGGCGCAGATGGGGATTCCGGCCACGTCGTCTGTGTCCTCTTTGAGGGACGGCCCGTGCTGCTCAGCCACTACACCACCGCCACCTCCGGCCCGCGCTACCTGCCCGCCGATATCCAAGCCACCGCCAACGGCCTGCTTGCCGGCTATACCATCGCCACCCGCACGATGCCGCGCACGGTGGACTGGACCGCCCTAACCGGCAGACCCACCATCACCAGCACGCCGGCCGCTGGCGTGGTGCCCCTGACGGATGGCTCCGGCAAAATCCCATCAGGCTTCATCAATGCCGCCAGCACTACGTGGTCAGATGTGTCAGGAAAGCCTTTCACGGAAACCGCGTCCATCATCAGTGCAGCCAACAACGGCAAGGCCTACACCATCAACTCCAGCGGCACCATCAGCGCTGTAAGCAGTGGCTTTAATTATTCTCTCAATCTGACCGGATCCACTTCCGGAGGAGGGGCAAACAGCTTTCAGGCTGCCGGATTCGGCCAAGCCTTTGCTGGGGTGGGTGGCAGCAGCAGCACGCTGGATGCCAGCGGGACCGCCACCAACCTGACCTTCCGGCAGATCGGTCAGGCCGGGCTGGGCGAGAATACCAGCAACTATTTCCCCCGACTTACAATCGCCGCTAACGGGGCCTTGGACTGGCCGGGCCTCGCCGGTGCCACTGCCAAATTCAGCACCCGCGAAAATCTCGGCCTGGGCACCACCGCCGGCGTCCAGCTGGCCAGCCTGGGCCTGGGCACTGTGCCCGGCACGGTGATAGGCGGACAGACGACCTCGCTGGCCGCCACCGGATACACCGGCCTCGGCGGGCTGCGGGTCGGCGGGGCGGACACCGCCAACACCATTTTCCAGCCGGCGGGCAATCTGGCGCTAACCGCCGGCGCGGGCAGCGTCACCCTGGGCGCGGGCGTCAGTGCCGCGCAATTGGTGGTCAGCGGCACCGGGGCCTCTCTAGCCGGCGACCTGACGGTAACGGGGAATATTACCGGCAGTCTGGCTATTTTGGGGGGAGGCCTTGTTGTGCAAAAAGGCGCCGGCAACTCACTGTTTTTGCACAATGGCAGTGGCAATTTTGACATGATCCAGTTTGCCGGGGTCACCGCTGCATTCCCGGCCATCAAGCGGAGCGGCGCAACGCTACAGCTTAGACTCGCGGATGATAGTGGATTTGCCTCTCTCAGCGCGGGCAACCTAACGACATCCGGGACTTTGTTTGCCAACAGTATCGGCTCCAATCCAGCATCGGTTTCCCCTATCAATATCCACAACAACGCGGGGGGTGGAATCAATAACCATGATGTTTCTTTGGCCGGACGTTACATCGTGATCAGCGGGCGCACAGGGATTGATTTGCAGGATACTAACAGCGCCAACAATCCGGTTTACATCGGCGGGCGCACCGCCTCGTTCCCCATGTTCCGCCGCAGCGGTGCTAATCTGTTATTCCGCAACGGCGCGGATACTGGTTATACGGACATTGAGGTCCGTAACGTGATCCAAAGCCCGCCGGCATCCGTCACGCCGGCAAGTAATGGGGATTTGCTCTTTGAGGCCACCAGCAACACCAGCGTCACCATCAAAATGCGGGGCACGGACGGCGTGGTGCGCTCCGCCGTCCTGACGCTGGCTCCCTGATAACTCCTCCCCTGCTCACATCTTAAAATGGCCAATCCCGGAAAACTAGGCCGCCTCCCGTGGGCGGTGAAACGTGAACTGCATAACCAGTTGCGCGATGCTGTGCCCGGGCCGGTGATCCTGCTGTGGCTGAATGATCAGCCGGTGGTGAAGGATCTGCTGCAACAGCAGTGGCAGGGCCGGCCGATCACCCCGCAGAACCTCAGCGACTACCGCGCCAGCGCAGAATACACCAAATGGCTGAAGAGTCAGGAAGCACTGGAAACCAGTCAGGAAAAAACGAAGTTTGTCCTGGGCTTTGCGTCCGATGCCGGGCTGGATCTGATGGATGCGGCGGATTCCCTGGCCGTGTCCCGCCTGCTGGAAGATCTGGAATTCGCAGAGGGGGACGATGCCATCAATCTGATGCGCACCCTGGCCACGTTCCGGAAAGGCGGGAACGCCCGCGCCCTGCTGGATGTGCGCCGGGCGGAACTCAGCCTTAACGAAAAACGGGCAGAACTGGACCGCGATAAATTCGAGCGCCAGACCGTGGCCGCCTTCATGAAATTCGCCCGCACGCCGGAAGCGCAGGAAATTCTGGATAACGGAAAACCAAAATCCGTCCAGATGGATCTGCTGCACGATCTGATGTTCGGCACCAAACCCACCCCGGCGGCCCAGCCTGAAGCCTGAAACCTGAAACCTTCTGCCTTCCCCCATGGCCTGCCACAAACACCGCTATCCTGACAAGCAAGCCGCTGAAGGTGCCCGGAATAAACGCATGGCCAGCCATCACAACCGCCCCGCCCACCTGCGTATCTACCCCTGCCCGGACTGCAACGGCTGGCACCTCGCCCATGGCAAGGCCACCAACGACAAATACCCCCGCCGCATCGCCGGCCCGCGCTACCGCCGCCCCGCTCCCAAACGCCTGACCCCTCCCACCGATGTCTAAAAAGATCATCAGCCCGGACAAGCCTATCATGACGCTCCTTCCTCCGCAGGAAGAAGTGTTCTGGTCTGATTTCCGCGTGCTCTATCTGCTGTGGCGTCGTCAGATGGGGAAGAGTCACCTCTTTGCCAGCAAGGCCATGTCCCGGATGCTGCTGCGGGCCGGGCATTCCGTTTTTGTGGTCAATGCCAGCCTTCTGATGGGTCAGGAAAACATCCTGAAGGAAGTGAATATCTGGGCCGTGGTGCTGGATGCCTTCCGGGAACTCGCCCGCTCCAAGGACATGGAACTGCGGCTGTATGAATCGACCTATAACGAAAAAGGCGGGCTGAAAAAAGCCATCGAAGTGGACCGCGCATGGGATGCCGATACCCTGGCCAGCCTGTTTGAAAGCAGCAAACTGGAAACCCGCCTCTGGCATGACCGCAGCCGCTACAGCCGCACGCGCGTGGTCGCGCCTAACCCCCTGACGGCGCGTGGTTTTACCGGTGACGTGTTCGGCGATGAAATCGCGTTCTGGCCGGAGTTTGAAGCGGTGATGGATGCGGTGGAACCGATCATTGCCCGCAATCCCCAGTTCATCATGTGGATGGCCACCACCCCGGCCGCCGATGAAACCCACCCCACCTTTGGCCTGCTGATGCCGCAGCAGGAAAAGTTCCCGGTGAACCCGCGGGGCAATTGGTACGAGACGGAAGACGGCACGCCCGTGCATCGCGTGGACGCCTGGGATGGCGATGCCGCCGGCGTCCCGCTCTACTCCAACAAAACCGGCAAATCCATGACCGTGCCGGAAGCCCGGCTGGCGGCGCGTAACAAGAAAAGTTTTGACCGGAATTTCCTGCTGAAATTCATCAGCGGAGGGGCCGCGGCCATCCCGCGTCACCTGCTCTTGAACGCCCAGGCCGTGGACGGCGGCGCATCCGGCACCGCGCTGGATCTGGGAGAACTCAGCCGATTGGAGGAAGCTGCATGAAAACTAACACGCCACCAGACCCACACGCCGCAGCCCGGGCCGCCTTCCTCCTCCATCAGAAGGAGCGGAATTTCTATGCCACCTCTCGGCGCAGTCTGGCTAAAGATTGGACCGGCCGCGGCTTCAAAGATGAAAGCATTCAAGCTGAATGGTCCTCTTATTTAGAAGGATGGGTGGCGGCCCTGAAAACTGTCCGCTGACAACTGACCCCTTTCCCCCATGGCCCGCCTCGACCTTTCCAACTACAAGCGCCTGCTGCGCACGCTGCTGCCTCCCGATTGGGTGGCAAAGGTCAGTGCGGGCAAGATCGGGATTGGCCATGACGTGGCCACCACGGAAGGGGAACTATCCAACCCCTCCGCGCTGGCGGTGGTGGAACGCATCAACAACATTTTTTACACGCGCCTGCTGCTGCGCTGGAAGGCAGAGGAATACAAGATGCGCCTGGCGCTGATCGAATTGGCCGTGGAAGACATGCTGGCCCAGCGCCTGCGCCCGCGCCGGCTGGTGATCGATGCCACCAACGAACGCAGCTTTGCCCAGATGGTCAGGGATCAGCTGTCCGGTCGCTGCAATGTGGAAGATTACATTGCCAGCGCCGGCATCGAGCACCGCGGGAAAAAATACAGCGCCAAACAGCTGCTGGGTGACATGTATGTGCAGCAGTTTGAAGACAACGTGATGGCCCTCCCCGGCGGGCAGGGCACGGAATGGGTTTACGCCGATCATCAGTTGGTCAAAGCGTCCAAGGGCACTTACGTTTACGAGGAAGACAGCGTGGGGAACCACGCGGATGCCTTTGTGGCGGGAATGCTGGGGGTCTGGGCACTGTTGACCGGATCAGAACGCGTGGAAATTGCCGCGGCCGGCGCGGGCGACATCGGCGGCAACCCGGACCGGAAAGGCATCATCATTCCGCCCGCTCCTCCCTCTCTTCTTTGCTAACCCTTTCCCCTGATTATCATGCACCAGCCGATCCTTCCAGAGTCCGACGACAAAAAGCCCGAAATCCCCACGCAGCAGATCACCATCCTGCGGCTGGAAGGCGTGCCGCAGGCCCTGAGTCATGAGATGAGCGCGGATCGGATCCACCAGATCCTGCGGGCCACGGAATCCGGGCAGTCTGACGATTATCTGGCGCTGATCCGGGACATCGTGTGTGGCGACATCAATACCCTTTCCGCCTTCACCCAGCGGAAAACCCGGCTGCTCTCCAAACCGTGGAAAGCCGTCAGTGAAATTGCGGATGATGTGAAGGGGAAGCGCAACGTGGAATTCTGCGTGGGCCAGCTGAAGGGCGTGAAGGGCCTGATCCCGGCGCTGTCCCACTTGCTGGATTCCAGCCTGTGGCCGGTTTCCGTGGTGGAAAAGGTGTATGGGCCTTCCTCAGAAAAAGGCGTGCGCTACCGGCTGGAAAAATTGGTGCCGGTGCCTCACCACCTGCTGGATTTCCGGAACGGCATCCTATCGATCAAGGAAACCACCCCGGACGGCGTGCCCACCGGCCGCACGATGCCGGCAGATCCGGCGCACTACATCATTCACCGTGGCCACCTGATGCAATCCCTTCCTGACTGCTGGGGTGGCCCGGCCCGGGCGCTGCTTTTCTGGTGGTTCATCGCCGTCAGTGCCCGCGGCTGGTGGTCGCAGGGCGTGGAACGGAACGGCGTGCCCTTCCTGATCGGCAAATACGATCCCAGCAACCCGGCCGACCGGGCCGCGATGCTGTCCTCCTTCAAATCCAGCGCCCGGACCTTTGGCCTGGCCATTTCCAAGGATACGGAAGTGCAGGTGGAAAAGGACATGGCCTCAGGAGACGCCAGCGTGCACCAACGGCTGCTGGAATTCGCCCAGGGCCAGATCACACGGCTGGTAGTCGGCCAAACGATGACCAGCACGGCCGCCAATACCGGTCTGGGCAGCAACCAGGCCGACGTGCAGGACGATGTGCTGACCGACATCGTGCAATTTGACGCCGTGCTGCTGGGTGGCACGCTGGATGACCAGCTGCTGTCCCAGATCATGGCCATAAACGGCCTGGACGGCCCCGTGCCGGCGCTCAGCTGGCAAATCACCACCGAAGACGCCCAGGGCACCGCCAAAGTGCTGGAAACGCTCCAGAAGGCCGGCATCCGCATCAAGCCTGCGGCCCTCGCCGCGCTTTCCGATGCCGTTGGCTATCCGCTGGAAATGGACACGGCCCCAGATCCGGCCAATCCGGACCCAGCCAACCCTTCCTCGCCCCCGCCGGCAGACCCCACCAACCGCCCGCCCGTGCCCCTAGCCGCGGCCGCCCGTCCAACCCTTTCCGGCGCACAGGATGCCAACGACGCCGCGGCCCGCGCAGCCGCCCCGGATCTGGCGCTGGCCTTCCGCGGAACCCTCGCGCCAGTGCGGCAGCTGATTGCCGAAAGCACCTCGCCCGCGGACCTCGAAAACCGCCTCGCCAAATTCTACGCCGACCTCCCCGCCGGCCGCCTCGCCACCCTCACCGCCGATGCCCTCACCGCCCACGCCGCCAACGCCGCAGTGGCCGCCCGCCGCTGACCCTTTCCTCCCCGTCCCACGCTTTTTGTTCAAGCCTTTTGTTTCCTGCCTCGTAACCCCCGCAAATCCAGCCACTTAGCCGCATATCGTGGCGTCTCATGCCTTATCGTGTTTTGCAT
>JACCDR011789392.1_pt1 | contig 16604 bp, 31 predicted proteins | sample 7446431 | NCBI WGS metagenome assembly JACCDR01 (sample SAMN15323443, study PRJNA562643) | freshwater metagenome | isolation source: river surface water | place: USA:Blue River Watershed | collected 2017-08-17 | reverse complement strand
TGATCGGCGGCTATGTCCGCATCCGTTACACGCCCGACATCGACAACCCGAACTGGCAGAACGCCGTGGATATCGGCCCGGCCCTGCCCGGATCGGCCACCACCGCCAGCGTGCAGCATGTCGACGGGGCTTACCTGGCGAAGTTTGTCGACAGTTCCGGCAATTCCAGCGAATCCGCCGCCCTGGTCACCACGACATCGGCCAGCGTCGTCACCCTGAACGCCATTGAAGTCATCGACGAATCGGCCTTTCCCGGCACGTTCAACAACACGGCGTATTCCGAGGATTTCGAAGGCCTGGTCCTGTCGGCGGCCGCCAGCATCGATGAAGTCGGCGACATCGACACCATGCCCGATCTCGACACGATCGGCGGCATCGCCCCGGCGGGCGACTACCGCTTCGCCAACACCGTCGACCTGGGCGCGGTCTATACATCCGTGATCACGGCGCGCATCCGGGTCACGGCGCTGAACTACGCCGACCTGATCGATGAACGGGCGGATATCGATAGCTGGTTATCGCTGGACGGCGACACGATCGATGACGTCAACGCCGCGCTGTATGTGCGGACCACGGCGGCGGACCCGGCCACGCTGGATGACGATGCAGTTGAGTGGTCATCGTGGCGGCCGTTTTTCTTCGGGCAATACTTGGCGCGTGCCCTGCAATTCAAATTAGCTTTGACATCCGGGACGCCAACACATAATATAGCGGTCAACGAATTGTCCGTTACTGTGGATATGCCTGATCGTACCGAAGCCGGGGATAATATCGTGTCCGGCGCTGGCACAAAATCGGTGGCCTTTGCAGCGGCTTTCAAGGTCACGCCAGCGATCGGGATTACGGCAGAGAATATGCAAACCGGGGACTATTACACCATCAGCAACAAGTCAGCTTCCGGCTTTGACATTACATTTTACAACAGCGCCGGCACCATTATCAGCCGGACCTTTGATTTCATCGCCAAGTCATACGGATTTTCAGCATGAGCCAGACCAATGATTTCGACATTGCCAACCAGCCCGGGAACACCTTCCGCGCCGAACTGAACGAAGACCTGCAAGCCTTGGTGACCCAGAACGCCGGCGAAGACGAACCCGGCACCGGGGCGCTGACGGCCTATCCCTATATGCTGTGGGTCGACACCAATTTCATCCCGCCGCTGCTGAAGCAGCGCAACGGCGCGAATAACGGCTGGGTCACGATCGGCTATGTCGGCACGACCGCCAAGACGGCCCTGTTCGCCAACAACGCCGAGGTGGTCACGGTCGACGGGGCCACCGCCCGCGTCGGCATCGGCGACACCACCCCGTCCTATACCCTGGACGTGAACGGCGATATCAACTGCACCGGGACCCTGCGCATCGCCGGCAACAGCATCGGCAACATCGCGTCGAACGTCGCCATCGACCCGTTCAGCGGCAACGGCAGCGCCGTGGCGTTCGTCCTAAGCCAGACCCCGGTCAGCATCAACAACGTGTTCGTGTTCGTGTCCGGTGTCTACCAGCCGAAATCGACCTATTCGCTGGCGGGCAACACCATCACGTTCAGTTCGCCGCCGCCCACCGGGTCGAACAACATCCAGATCGTCACCGGCGGTTCCCTGGTGCTGGGGACGCCATCCGACGGCACGGTGACCGTGGCCAAGCTGGCCAGCAGCGCCTATGCCAGCCAGGTCGAAGCCGAGGCCGGCACCGAGAACACGAAAATCCCGACCGTGCTGCGCATCTGGCAGGCAATCGCCGCCTGGATGACCGCGAACCGGAAGATGACGCAAGTCTATCAGGGGTCCAACGTTTCCCTAACGACTGGAACGTCCAACATATTGGCGTTCAATACAGAACGATTCGACGATGGAAACTGGCATGACAACGTCACCAACAACTCGCGCATCACCGTCGATTTCACGGGTCGGGTCCGGGTCACCGCCACCTTGTCGACCAACTGTTCCGCAGCAACAACGCAAATCTTGGGCCTCTCTAAGAATGGTGGTCCAGCCGGTTTACAAGGACCGACCAATTATAGCGTGGGGTCCTTGACTGGACTTGGATCGGTGGTGACGCAGATTTTTGAATGTGCTCCCGGTGATTATTTCCAAGCTAACGCTTTCATCATATCGTCCGGCACCGTTGTGACGTACGCCGACTCCACAACCATGACCGTCGAAAGAATTAAGTAGGTATTATTTTGTATTTAACAGCCTTTGGAGACAGCATCACCTTCGGATATTTGGTTGATCCGAGCGAGTCCTACATCAACAGGCTGGTCAAGCAAATCGGACAGAACTGTATTTTACGAAATCTTGCCGTTGGCGGGTCGATGATGCTGGACAATTCCTGGCTGACGCAGAACACCGTTCCGTCCGACGTGACGACGATCATGGTGGGGACGAACGATTCGCAGGCCTATAACACCAATTGGTATGGCCGAAACCTGTACGTATCTGCGCTTCGATCGATAGCGATCATCCAAGGCAATGCGGGGATCATACCTGCGCGCAATATGATTAAAACCGGCCTCTGGTCCGACACTACAGGGGCCGGGGCAGCTTTCGGAGTTTCAACCACGGACCCGACAGCGAAATTGTCGGCCACGGTTTCTGGAACCGTTGTCTATCTCGGCTTTGATCAGTTTACGAATCCAGCGAATTTTCCGGCGAGTTTCGAAGTGTGGATCGACGGCACGCTTGTCGAAAGCGTGACTCTACAGTCAAGCGCGATCCCAAGCACTGCACTTGGTCGATACTATGGCCCATGCGCAAGGCGGTATGCCGGCCTAAGTGATGGCAACCACACGATTGAGGTTCGGAACAAATCGGCAGTGAACTTCGCCGTGGAATACGTGGCGGGCAACGGCCAACTTGGCGCTGCGAAACCTGTTTTCGTTCTGAACACGCCATTCAAGGCTTCATATCAACCAACCGACAACGCAGCGAACGTCGCCTGGTACGCCGGTGCGGCTGCGGCGTTGGTGGATGAACTGGCGTCTGACGGCTTCAAAATATATCTGGTTGACGTCAACGCGCTGATCAACACCACGACCGACCTGCACCAGGACGGGGTGCACTTGAATGCAGAAGGCCACACCAAGATTTACAATGCCCTGTTGACGGCGATCCAGAGCCACGGCTTGCAGACGCCTGGTGTTCTGAATGGCCCCTTCAGCTTCCCCATGGCCGACAACGGCCAGGCGGATATCATTTTTGACAACGGCACGGTGACCCAGATCACGGTCACCTAGACAGTAACGGCGTCATACATGGCGACGCCCGAATAGAGGAGAAATGGCCCTTCAGAAAGTACCAGGAGACATGATCGGCACCGGCGGCGTCGTGCAGGTGTTCCACACCACGGTGTCCAGTTCGGACTCGACCACCACGTCCATTCCGTTCGACGACACCGTGCCGCAGAACGACGAAGGCAAGGAATTCATGACGCTGGCCGTGACCCCGAAGGCCACGACCAACAAGCTGCGCATCGACGTCGTGATAATCGGCTCGCATTCAGTCTCCAGCGACTTCATGATCGCCGCGCTGTTCAAGGACAGCGACACCAGCGCCCTGCGCGCCGCCTGGGAGCGCAGCGACAGCGCCGGCGGCAAGACCCTGGCCTTTACGCATTTCATGGACGCCGGGGCCACGTCGCTGACGTTCAAGGTCCGCGCGGGCGGGTTCGGGGCCGGCACCTTCACGTTCAACGGCACCGCCGGATCGCGCCGCCTGGGCCTGGTCGCGGCATCGTCAATCACGGTGACGGAATACGCCGTCTAAGATTTCCGTGACGTTCCGTGAAGTAACGGCATAAATAACGTATAAGCATCGGCGTATACTTTTGCTATTGCTTGCGCTATACTGTGCGGGCAACGTAGGAAATCCATATGTCGAATGAATTGCGCGAAGCCGTTTCGATCCCGCGCTGGCTTTTTGCCCTGTTCGTGATCCCGATCATCACCCTGGTGTTCATGTCGGGATCGCAATACCAGAAGATCGAATATATCGCCAAGACCGTCGAGAAATTCGACACTGCCATGGGGCGCATCCCGGCATTGGAGCAGCGCGTCGCAGCATTGGAACGAGTCATTTACCGACGGAGTCAGTAATGCCCAAGTTTTCCCAGACATCGATTGCCCGCCTCGCGACCTGCCATCCGGCGCTTCAGGACATTATGAACGAAGCGATCAAGGAAACCGATTTCACGGTGCTGTGCGGCCACCGCGGCAAGGCCGACCAGGACAAGGCCGTGCGCGCCGGCAACAGCAAGACGCCATGGCCGAAATCCAAGCACAACCACAACCCGTCCTTGGCCGTCGACATCGCGCCGTACCCGATCGACTGGAACGACCGCGCCCGGTTCACCGCCCTGTCGAAGGTAGTTCTGCGCATCGCCAAGGCGCGCGGCATCACGCTGCGCTGGGGCGGCGATTTCAACATGGATGGCGACGCCACGACGCGTGACGCCTGGGACATGCCGCATTTCGAACTGGTGGGCTATGCCTAGCCCCGGACCCTGGAATCTGGGCCGCCGCGCCCTGGTGTTCACCCTGGCGGTCTTCATCGTCTGGGGCACCCTGCTGGTCGTGGCGGTCCTGAACGGCCGCAGCGCCAACGTGATCGGCGACATGTTCGCCGGCATCTGCTGGGGCCTGATCGGCAACCTGGCGGTTCTGGTCGGCGGCAAGGCCGCCAAGACATTTTCCCAGATCAAGAAAGGGGTGTCGCGTGATCGCAGCGATTCTTAGCGCCTTCAGTTTCATCCGCAGCAACGGAAAGATTGTCATGACGGCCATCGTCGGCTTCGCCCTGATTGCTTTGCTGATCGTCATCGAAATCCAGCGCCGCAGCCTGGACACCATGGCCACCAGCCTGCTGACGACGCAGCAGAACCTGGAACGCATCGAGTCGGCGGCCGGTGAATACAGGGCCAGCGCCGAGGCGCAGATTCTAGCCATCAGCCAGGAACGCAACCAGGCGCTAGCGCGCCAGAACGCCGCCCGCGCGCGGGAAAGAGAGATCACGAATGTCCCGATGGATCAGGACGGCCCTTGTGCCGCTGTGTTGTGCGACAGCCTTGGCCGGCTGCGCTGACGTCACGCGCCTGGTGGTGGCGCAGAACCGCGTCACCCTGCCCGCCGAGGCCCTACAGGCCACGCCGTGGCCGCCGGCCCCGAAACCGAATGGCCGCTGCGGCAAAAGCGTTTGCCAGTCGCAGGTGGCGGCGTGGATCGAAACCGAGGTCAAGCCGGCCTTTGACGATAATGTCGCGATTATTGAGCGCGCCAAAGTTCGCTGAAAGTATTGCCATCACGGAATCATGAAGTTCCGTGATTTTTTATTTGACAGCGTCGTATAATGTATGTATAGTATACGTAAGAACAACAAGAACACGGAGTCGCAATGCGAAATCATACTTTCAACATCGACCTGCCAGCCTTGGCCGCCTGCGCCCCGGCAATGGCAAATGACGAAGCCCGATACTACCTGAACGGCGTCCACGTTTTTGAACGTGATGGCCGGGTCGTGTACGAGGCGACAAACGCCCACATCCTGATCCAAGCCGAGTCGGATGCGCTGCAAGACGGCATGGATTTCGCCGGCCTGAACATTATCGTTCCGGCCTTTCTGGTGAACTACTTGGCGAAGAAATCCTTTCAAGCAGGCTTTGGCGTCAGCAAGGATTGCGAAGTGCCGTGCGTGATCGATGCGACACGCATGACGGTTGAAATGGTCGATGGCACAATCAGTTTCAAGACCATCGATGGCACGTTCCCAGACACGATGCGCGTGATCCCGGAAAAGGGAAGCTGCAAGAACCTTGATTTCGACGCCATCGGTTTCAGCCCGGCCTACATGGGAAAGATCGGCAAGAGCCTAAATACTTTCACCGGCGGCAATTTTCTTTCAATGCGTTTCTCCGGCAACACCGGATGCGAACCAATCCTGATCGAGTGCAGCAGCCCTAACTGGCGTGCCGTGCTGATGCCGGCGCGGGTGTAGGGGACAGCATGACACTGCAAGAAATCATTGAATTCCACGACGCCCAGCACCGCGACCTGAACCGGCAAATCTTCGCGATGGAAATGGGCCACGACCGCCTGATGACGTCCAGCGCCAAGACCCATTACGAGTCGCTGCGCCACCAGCGGAACTTCCACCGCGACGCCGCCGCATTTCTTCAAACCACGAAAGGAACCCAGCAATGACCACCCATCGCCTGTACCTAAGCCAGCGCCTGGCCGAAGCCTTCGCGCTGTACACGAAATACCGGGACACCCCGACATCGATCATCTGGCGCGAGTGCTATATCCGCCTGCTGAACCGCTACGCCACGACCGTCAAGAACGAGGTGGTGTAATGCGGATATCAGAAGCCCCTTTCGAGGAAATCGCCGCCGTTCCGGTCGACACCGTGTCCATGGCCCGCCTATGGCGCGAGGCCGCGCAGTTCGGCAGCGTCAACCTGTACACGCTGGACAGCGGCCAGGTCTTTTGCGGCATCAAGTTCGCCACCGCCCGCACGATCCGCCTGGAAGCGAAAAGCAGCTTCGACTGCACCACGCCGGAACAGGCCCTGCTGGAAGCCATCCACAGCGCCCGCGCCATCAGCGGCACGGCGGTGACGCTATGACCCGCGGCAAGAAACTTTGCCTGCATTGCGGCAGCCAATCGAACGGCACGGTGCGCGGCAGCCTGGTCATCACCCTGATCCTGCTGTGCTTCTGGCTGATCCCCGGCATCATCTATGAAATGTGGCGCGGTGCCGCCGGCCGCACGGTCTGTCCGACCTGCCGCCAGCCCGGCCTGATCCCCGTCATCAGCCCCGCCGCGCGAAAATACCTGGAGAACAATCCGTGAACACCAAGAAACTCGACCGTGACGGCATCCTGGCGATGCTGACCGCCAGCAAGTCCGGCGAACCGTTCCAGATGGCCAACAACGTCGCCAGCCTGAACGCCATTGCCGCGGCGCGGTCCAAGCTGGCCCGGCAACGGGAATCCGCCCCGGACACCTACACCATTCATTACAGCACGGTCGGGAAGCGGTTCCTGATGGTCTGGAAGGAATATCCCAACCCACACAGCAAAGGAGATTAACAGATGACGACACTACAAGAAGAAAGCGGCTACGACAAAGCCAAAGCGCAGATTGACCAGCAACAGGCGGCGAGGCGCGGATTCATCCTGTACACGGACAGCGGCGAAAGGCACTGCATCCATATGCACGATGTCAGTTCTCTGGACTGCGCGCAGATGATCACGAGCCTGTTCAAGAACCACCCCAACGTCAAAATTCTGGTCGACGCGTTTGCTGCGGCGGCGGGTCGCGACTGAAAACTTTTCACACATTGCGTTTTGCAGACTATAATTATGGAGATACTATTATGAAATTCGACATCCTCAACCGATTCGCCGGAACGGTGCAATTCACCGCCGAAATTGACTGCGACACCAACGCAGATCGTTCCGTTAAACTTGGCCTGGCCGTCCGTGTTGCATTGGAGCAAAAAGCGGACCTGTCCGGCGCGAACCTGTACGGGGCGAACCTGCGCGCCGCGAACCTGTCCGACGCGAACCTGTCCGGCGCGTACCTGTCCGGGGCGAACCTGTACGGGGCGACGGGCAACATGCGCGAGGTGAAAAGCCTGGCGATCGACACCTACCCCGTCACTTACACGGCGACACACCTGCAAATCGGCTGTGAGCACCACCCGATCGCGGACTGGTGGACCTTCACCCGGCAGAAGATCGCCGGCATGGATGGCGCGAAAGCAAGCACGTTCTGGAAAACCTGGAAACCCGTCCTTCAGGCGCTGATCAGTGCCAGTCCGGCGACGCCGACCGGAAAGGAAGACGCAGACACGCAGGTGGCCGCATGAACCGCCTGTACGAGTTTATGACCCGGTGCGTCGCCAGGGGCGGGTTCATCTTCGCCGGCGTCCAGATCGCGCACAACGGCCTGTCCAGCCCCTGGGTCTGGTGCCTGCTGGCGCTGGGCACATGCGCCATGGAGCTATTGGAGTCGCGGACCTGGAAGGCAGGTGCGTGATGGTGTGGATGCTGATCTTGATGTTCGGGTCATTCCCTGTATCCGCAGGGCACTTCGCGACGGAACAGTCATGCGTCGCCGCCGCCGAAGCCGCGATCACGCATGATACCCCTGCCACCCAGTGGCGGCGGCGCAACCCGGTCCGCTTCGCCTGTGTCGAGGTGACGCGATGACCAAAGAAATCAAGCTGCCGCCGAAAAAGGCGAAAGAGATCAAGAACAAGAACCTGGACAAAACCGGCTCCAAAGCGCTGGCGAAAGCCCTGGATGCAGTCGGTAAGAAAGGAAAGAAGAAATGACCTTCCCCCAAATTCTTTCCCTAGCATTCCTTGCGCCTCTAGCAATTGGATGCTGGGCGCTCGTTATCATCCCAATAATTTGCATACTTAAAGAGATTTTCTATGACCGCTAAAGAAATGCCAGACCTGTTGCCGTGCCCGTTCTGTGGGGGAATGGATATTGCGTTGCGCGATGTACGTGCTGAAGAAGATGGAAGACCATACGCAAAGGCTTATTGGTGCCGTGACTGTCACTGCGTAGGGAGGCATAATCATAGAATTGGCTGGTCAGAATGTAAAGTTTCGGCACGGGAATCATGGAACACCCGCGCGCCGCCGGTTCCTAGAGATCACTTTGAGGACGTGCGCAAACCGATCGATAAACAGGCCGCGCTGGATGCCCTACACACGCTATGTCTCGCATCCGAACCGTGCAATGAGGTTATGGATGCTGTCCGAACCATCCGCGCGGCATTGCAGGACGACACGAAGAAATGCCAGAAGGGCGAAGACTGCGACCAAACTATCGCATATATGGTCGGTTTTTCGGATGGCGCTCAAAGCCAACATGACACGCTCGTAAAGGCTTTGGAAGCGCGGCCAGACCCCTACGCTTATTCTGCCACAGAACATGCACACCACAAATACCACGAGGCCTGGAAGGACTGGTGGTTCGATATCGCCTTGCCAGCCCTAGAAAAATACAAGGATTGAACCAAAGCGCCTGAGCGCGGTATTGTACCCGATCCCTGACAAAAGCGACAGGGGCGGCACCGTGAAAACAGTTGACGATTTCATATCGGGCATGATGCGGGCCAAAGACGAAAACGGCCTGTTCGATGCGTTCAACGCCCTGGCGATACGACTCGGTTTTGACCGCGTTCTTTATACCCTTATCACCGACCATCCTTCGGCCGGGCTGAAGCGCAACCTGAACGTGCGCGGCACATTCGATCCGGATTGGCTGGATCATTATGCCCGGCGACGGTATCTGCGGACCGATCCCGTGGTGCGCCGGCTATTCGCGACCCGCCAGCCATTTCCCTGGTCCGTCGCGTTCGATGTCGCGGGCAACGACTCTGCGGACGTGCAACGGATATTGATTGAGAGTCGCGAGATCGGCGGCATGCGCGACGGCATTTCGGTGCCGCTGCATGGCCCTAATTTCGAACTGGCGGCGATCGCGGTCGGCATCACCGATCCGACGTTCAAAATCGATCGCATGTCTTTTGGCGCGTTGTTGGCGGGTGCCGTTCAATTCCATACCGCATTCTGCCTGTTGTCGGCGGCATCCGAGCCAGAACCCCTTGCCCGTCACGGCTTGACCGAGCGCGAGAAAGAAATCCTGTTGTGGAGCGCGGAAGGGAAAAGTGTCTACGAAATATCCGTGATTCTGAATACGTCTGAAGACAATATTAAGTATCACCTGAAGAAGGTCTACCGGCGACTCGATGTCGCGGACCGCATGCAAGCCGTTCTGAAATCGGTCACATTGGGTCTGATTAACCCGGCGTTAGTGCAAGCGTTGGGCCGACTACCCGGTTGAGTAGTGGTGCCTGAAAAAGAGGCATGTTCTTGTTCTTCGCGTCATCAGTAATCGGTGACTTGGGGGCGGAGATGAGTGAAGACAGGCACGAGGCCTTCCTAAGCGTCGAAGAAATGGTCGCCCGGTATAAAGGCAAGATCAAGAAAGGCACCCTGGCGAATTGGCGGTCACATCACAAGGGGCCGCCGCATATCAAGCTGGAAGGCCGTGTCCTGTACCCGCTGGCGCTGGTGCAGGACTGGGAACGGCGGCAATACCGCCGTCATGTCTAGCAAGGCGGAAGGGCCGGCCGCGCGCCGGCCTTTCTCGCGCGATTAGTATTGACGTCACGATTAATCACTGTCTATACTTGGAATCGCCGGGCACGGTGAAACGCTAGTGCCGATATTCAGACCGCGAACCGGGTATACACGGGGACAAAAGGGAATATCACGCCTGGCAGCCTTTCCTGATGTGTCGTGATCCTTCCGGTTCTTTATCACGGCACTTCTGGACAGGTAAAAGCTGGGGCGAAAAACCGAGGCTGGTATGCGCGCAATACCACCTGTTCAACCCTTTCTTGCGATGGGGTGTGACTGGATTTACCCATGGGAATGATCGACCCGCGCGGGGAATAACGGCACTTCATCGCTGGACAGGGCGGCGCTGTATGTAGAAGCGCATTTGCCGTTACGACCGCAGCAGAGCAACGGCACACAATTGCGGTAAGCAGGACTGATTACCTGCCCCTGTCCAACTTTTCCTTTCAAATCGACTCGGGACGGCTGATACACTGGGCGCATGGCCCGTGATGCCCCTCACATCTGCGAAGTCTATGTCCTGGATGATTTCAGGCCGCAGGTGATCCGCCGCCTGAAGTGCAACGTCTGCCGCGAGTCCGGCCTTTATCGTTTTCCCAACACCTGGAAGCCCGACGACCTGTCCTGCGGCCACTGCCAAGCCGCAGGCTGTCTGTTCGACCCGTCGGGCGTCTATCGCTAGCGCGCCAGAATGGCGGCAGCCGCCCGGTTCACGATCTGCCGCCGTTCTTCGCTGACCGACGATACGTACCGTTCCGTCGTGCGGGTGCTGGCGTGGCCCAGCAGGTCGGCGACTTCCCGCATCGACAGGCCCGCCTGATGGCTGACGCTGCCCATGGTGTGCCGCAAATCATGCAGGCGCAGGCCCGGCAGGCCCGCCCGGTTCCTGATCCAGTCCCAGTTCGTCACGAACGAGGCCAGGCCGTTGGTGCCGTACATGTTCGGGCATATCCAGACCTTGCCGCCGGGCTTGCGCTCGCCGATGTCGCGGATATCCCTCAGCAGGGATACAACCGCCGCCGACAGCGGCACGGCTTTCGGCCCGGTCTTCGAGTCGGGCAGGTTCAGGGTGTGGTTTTCCCAGTTGATCCAGTCCCATTTCGCCATCGCCCATTCCTCGCGCCGGCAGCCGGTCAAGATCAGCAGCCGGACCAGGTACGGCACCGCCCAGATCGGGTGGTCATAGGCGTCGAGCGCCGCGAACAGGCGCGCGCGCTGGTCGGCGTTCAGGATCATCTGGCGCTTGTGCTCGGGGAATAGCTGGACGTCGACAAAGGGGTTCGACCGCCGCGCCCGCATCTTTTTCCGTTCCGCCAGTTCAAAGGCCCCATGCAGCAGCGTGATGCAGCGATTGGCGTTGATATGGCTGACCTTGCCCAGCGCGGTATGCAGCATCGCCGCGGCGTCGTCGTCGAAATCCGCCACCCGGCGCGCGCCGATCAGCGGCAGGATGTGCCGCCGCCACATGATATCGTAATTCGTGGCGCTGGACCGCTTGATCTTGCCGGCGCGGTCTTCGGTGTGCAGCGCCGCCAGGTCCGCGATCGTGGCGCTGCTGCGCCTGCTGTGGCGTTCCACCGCCGGGTCTTCGCCCCTGGCGACGGCGGCGAGATGTTCGCGCGCCTGGTCGCGCGCCTGGTCGGGTGTCAGGACATCGCAGCGGCCGATGTTCATTTTGCGCTGGATGCCGGATAGGGTGCGGAAGCGCAGGACATAGACCCTGCGCCCGGTCGGGGCGATGCGCACGCCGAACCCCGGCATGGTGTCGTCCCAGGCGAAATACTCTTCCGCCTTGGGCGCAAGGGTTTCCAACAGCTTACGGGTAATCTTCATGGCAATGACTCCTGAAATCGGCTCGGGCGCAAATAGGGCGCAGAAATCCCTGATGCCCCGTGAATCCGATTGGTGCAGCGTGAAGGCAATTCCCGGAATTTCGCAGCGCTGTCAGTCACTTGTGAGCTTCCGTGAACCGCCGTTATGGCCGCGCTTCCGTTTCGCCAACTGAAACGCGGCTGGGTCCTGATACGGCATTTGCGGCGGGTTTTCAAGTACATGCGGGGTGACGGTCAGGCCGGGGAAAACGGTTAGGGCGCAGATAGGGCGCAAAAAGGCGTGAACGGACGTGAAAAGGAAAAGGCCGCCCCGAAGGGCGGCCCTGGACCGGATCAGTGCGTGCCGGTCTGTTTCAGGCTGGCCTGTTCCCATTTTTGCAGTTCGTCCAGAGGGTACATGATGCGCCCCAGCAGCTTCACATAAGAAGGGCCCTTGCGGCTGGACCGCCAGTTGGCCAGGGTGCCCTTGGTCACTTTGCCCTTGTAACGGGCCACGACTTCATCAACCGAAAGTAGTTCAGACATCGCGCGCCCCCTTAGAACAGGTTGTCGTCATCGTCGCTGTCGCCCAGGTCTGGGCTTGCGACGGGGATCGGGTCGGCGTCCGGTGGTGTCGGCACCACTTCGGCGTCGATCACCGGGCCGGGCTTGCGCGCCGTTCGCTTGGCTTTCGCATCCGCGATGCCGTCATTCAGCCGATCAGCGGCGTCGTCGGTCTGGACTGGCGTGACGTCCTTTTCCGGCACCACGTCCTGGACTTCCTCGGCGGTCTGCATGCCCATCAGGACATCAGGGGCGTACAGGCGGCCGAAGAACGCGGCGGCGCGGTATCGCAGCATCAGGTCGGGCATGGTCTGCCACTTCGACCCCTGCTTGCCGTGCCAGCCTTCGGCCTTGGCCATGGCGATCGACACCGGCGGCCCTTCCAGCACTTCGCCGGACTGATCGACAGTCCAGGCCACGCAGGTCTTGCCGTCGCCGTCGCCTTCAACCCGGAAACGGATCGGGGCGAACCGGCCGCACGCGTTCAGGGCGGCGATGATGTAGCTGGAAGACCATGACGGCCGGCCGTGGATGATGTTCAGGTTCTGCGCCACCATCAGCGGACTGGCACCGACGCGCTGCGCCATTTCCAGCGCCACGATGCAGTTGGCCAAGTTGCCCTGGTATTCCTTCGGCACGAGGTTCGACGCCGACAGGGCCTTGGCCATGCGCTGGGCGGTGTCGAAGGCATCGGCACTGGAAAAGGCCGACATCGCCGTGCCGGGATGGCTGACCGTGGCAATTGATCTTTGTTCTGACATTCTGCAATTCCTTTCAATGAACAGGCAGGTTTTCGGGGTTTAGAAGCTGGCGGGTTCCAGGCTGGCCTTCACCCATTTCGGCAGGCTGATCGGCTGGATTTTCTCGGGGTAGCCGGGCCAGTCGTCGCGCTCCAGGCAGTCGGCGAAATCGTGCAGCACGTTGTCGATCCACAGATCGGCAAGGGCCAGCATTTCGACATCGGCGGAATAGAACGCGCAGCAATGCGGGGCGGCTTTTTCAAAGGCGCAGAAGATGAACGATGTCGATTTCTGCCCGGTGATCGCCTGCACCCCGCGGCGATACCAGGCGGCACTGATATGATACTGGTAGTTGGCGACCGCGCGCTGGAAGGCCGCATATCCGGCGTCTTCGCAGGATTTCAGGTCCAGGATCACGCCTTCCTTTTCCAGCCACTTGTCAGGCCGGGCCTTGCACAGCACGCCGGTCGACGGATCGGTCCAATAGATCGACTGTTCGACCAGGCCCGGCTGCGAGAACAGGAAATCCGCCGCCGGGTTGTCGTGCACGGACTGGGCGATGTTCTGGCAGATCGCGTGGCTGTCCGCGCTGATCAGTTGCCGGCCTTCGCGCTGGGCGACGGCTTCATGGAATTCGTATTCCAGCTTTCCCTGTTTGGTGCGGCGGTCATAGCTGTCCGGCAGCGGGTAATACAGGCTGAAATACTTCGACGGTTCCAGCACCGCGGTGTGTATTTGCCGGCCCAGCAGCATCGCGGGCGTGTCGTGCGCCGGCGGGCGCTGCGGGTTGACGTACCGTTCCCAGTAATGCGCCGCTGATCGGCTGAACAGCTTCAGGCCGCTGGACGAAAGGCCGGCGCTGGCGTGATAGACGTCCGACTCGACGGCGAAGATCGCCGGGGTGGTGGGTGGTGTAAAACCTTCACGGGTATTCATTGTCATCCCCTTGTATTCACAATAGCGATGATCTTATACTGCCTTTACATGCTGGACAATATTTTTTATCTTGCGCTTATTGAACGTTCGTGCTTACCTTTTGAATACTTATTCAACTTTGTACTGTTTCCATGACGATCCGTGATCCGTATATACTTGCAAGGAAGGCCGCCAGCCGCGCCGGGGTGACCATGCGCCAGCTATGTCTAGCGGCCGGCGTCAGCCCAGGAACGCCCAGTAATTGGCGGCGCGGACGCATCAGCGCCAATCATCGCACGCTGTCGAAGCTGCTGGATGCGGCCGACCGACTCGAAAAAACCAACCCTTACGCAGCGGGGTGATCTGATGCTGAGGCCCTACCAACAGAAAGCCGTCGACGCCCTGCGCGCCGAATACGCCCAAGGGGCAAAGGCGCCGCTGTTTGTACTGCCGACCGGTGGCGGGAAAACCTATGTGTTCTGCCATATCGCAGACAAGATCGTTTCAGCCGGCAAGCGTGCTGTTATTCTTGTCCACAGACAGGAACTGCTGATGCAGGCAAGTCGATCCTTGCGCGCCATGGGTGTGCCGCATGGTTTGATTGCGCCAGGCTTCAGAGACAACCGCGAACCAATCATGGTCGCATCTGTCCAGACACTTCGTCAGCGAATGAAGAAATCAACACCCGAACAGATCGCAGTCGCGTTTAACTTCGATCTAGTGATTATTGACGAAGCGCACCACGCTGTGGCTGGGACGTGGAAATACATTATTGATCATCTTCCTGGAAACGCAGCCATCCTTGGTTCAACCCATGTGGATGTTTCTGATCCACGCAACGTTCGTCACCTGCATCGCATCCTAGGAGTCACCGCCACCCCGTGCCGATCCGACGGCAAGGGCCTGGGCACGGCCGCCGGCGGCGTGTTCGACGCCATGGTGCAAGGCCCGACCATCCGCGCCCTGATCGCCATGGGGTTCCTGGTCCAGCCGGTGGTCTATGCCCCGCCCAGCCAGGTCGACCTGACCGGCGTGCGCACGACGCGCGGCAAGACCCAAGATTACAACCAGCGCGACCTGGCCGGGGCCGTGGACAAGCCGCGCATCACCGGCAGCGCCGTGGCGCACTATGCCCGGCTGTGCCCCGGCAAGCCCGCCATCGTGTTCTGCGCCAGCGTCGAACACGCCCAGCACGTGGCCGCGGAGTTCCGGGCGGCCGGCTTCCGCTTCTATGCCATCGACGGGGCCATGGCCGACGGCGAACGCCGCGGCCTGATCGCCGGTCTGGGCAACGGTGACGTCGACGGCCTGTGCAGTTGCGACATCATCAGCGAGGGCACCGACATCCCGGTGGTTGAAGCCGCGATCCTGCTGCGGCCAACGCAATCCGAGGGCCTATACCTGCAACAGGTGGGCCGTGCCCTTCGCCCCGCGCCGGGGAAGCAACGCGCCCTGATCCTGGATCATGTCGGCAACTGCCTGGTGCATGGCCTGCCCGACGATGACCGCGACTGGTCGCTGGATGGCGCGGCCAAAAAGAAACGCGGCGCGAAGGACCAGGCGCTGCCGTCCCTGTGGCGCTGCAAGGCCTTCGCCTGTTTCGCCATGAACAATGCCGCAGCGACGACGTGCCAGCATTGCGGCGCGGCGCGCGAGGTCGCGGCCCGCACCATCGAACAGGTCGACGGCGAACTGAAACCGCTGACCGCCGAAGAAATCGAGGCCATCCGCCGCAAGCGGAAAGCCGAACAGGGCAAGGCCCAGTCCCTGGAAGACCTGATCGAACTGGGCAAACAACGCAATTACAAGAACCCGATTTTCTGGGCCAGGAAAGTATTGCAAGCACGAGGTGTCCGAGCATGAACAAATATACTGAACTGCAATTCGAACGGCGCATCCGGCGACTGGAACGGGCCTGCCAGGGCGTGAACGTCCTGACGGTTCTGCTGGTGGTGTTCGTCACGCTGAAGCTGTGCGACCTGATCGCCTGGCCGTGGTGGCAGGTGCTGTTGCCGTTGTGGCTGCCGATGGCCGCTGCCGCCGCGGTGACCCTGATCGCCCGGGCGGTGAAGCCATGACCGTCCTGATGTTTATCGTCGGCCTGTTCTGCGGGGCCGCCCTGGCGGTCCTGATCCTGTGCGTGTGCGCCATGGCGTCGGACGACGAACCCGACACGCACCTGTTCGACAATGTCGTCCCCTTTCGTCGCAAACGGGGGCGCTAATGGTGCGGGCGGTCTTCTATACGGCGGCGTTCGTCCTGCTGATTTACGGCGTCTGGCTGGGCAGCCAATACGCCTATGCCCGGGCCGGGTTCGTCCTGGACCTGGCGCTGTTCAACCTGTTCCTGGCGGTGGCGGATGACTGAATCCCGCATCGCCCGCGAGATCGTCAAGGCGCTGTCCCGGCTGCG
>JACCDR010515006.1_pt1 | contig 16606 bp, 18 predicted proteins | sample 7446431 | NCBI WGS metagenome assembly JACCDR01 (sample SAMN15323443, study PRJNA562643) | freshwater metagenome | isolation source: river surface water | place: USA:Blue River Watershed | collected 2017-08-17 | reverse complement strand
GCGTGTTGATCCTTGCGGAAGTGAATGATCGCGTCCTCATACAACAGTTCCACGATGTCACTGTGTATATCGCTACGTTTGATCCTCATGGTCCGCAGTGTCCTTATGTAGTGCTCTATATAGAACTCGCACATGTCTCTCGGGCAGGCATCTATGGCCGAATCATCGTATAGCTCGCGAATGGGAGCAGTCACTGCCCTCGAGCGGCTATTGTCGCGATCTATCTTATCCTCAACCAACTCACTGTCAATGTGCTTAGGCCGGCATTCGCGTAGCGTACTCAATAGCCGCACTCTGTGCTTCCGCGCGTTGTCTCTGTTGGAGGTCAGTACATAGTAGTACAGACCTTCTTCAGTGAAGAACAGTCTGTCTTGCGAGCGTTCATTAGAGGTGGCCGAGGGGATCCTAACGTAGTACTCAATAGGCATACTCCTGATGACGCGGTATATATTATGGTCGCCGAATAGCTTACCAACGTCTATCGCAGCAAACAATGGGTCCTTATCTGTGCCATACAAGCGTACGTTCGTATTGTAGAACAGGTACTTGTAGAACTCATCCATGAGTGGTAGTGCGCTATACCTATATAAACATAGGCAAGTCCATATTCAAATTTATAATGCGCTCGCTTATCGACGCTTCGAACGACCTCATCATGGCCCACGAAGACGCTATAACTAGCTATCGGCCTCAGATGATATTCACTTCGTGCCTACTGATCATCCCCCTGCTAGCGGTACTACTAGCCCCCTATCGCGTGCCCCTGATACTGATATATATGGCTGCCATTGTCATATGTACAGTGGCCTTCTTGCGTGATGCATCATATAGGGATGGCGTTATCAACAGTCGCAGGATATACTATCTTGAACGTTTGCAGGCCGTATATGATACTGATCCACCATTGAACCAATAGAGGACACCAAGACTCTCGGCGCAGTACTCTATGCGGCGCTCCATATGATCTCGTCGTGGCACTCTACAGAACACCTCGATGCCGACCAGAAGTCCATTAGTAGGGACCTATTAAGAGACTTGACTGATGCCCTAACGTATGACAGGCTCACGTTCATTTGCTCAAATGGACAGGTCACTGCACACCGTCATTTGGTACTACTTAGAGCCCCACAGATCGCCCCCCGTATCGCTAACGGGTCCTCTGTCGATATCTCATGGGCCCCACGGGAGGACGTTGAGGAGGCCCTTAACTACCTACAATTCGCAACACCACTGACACGCGTGAGTGACCACTCAAGGACGATAGCGCGATGGTTTATGCAGCCGGCTCTATGCCGCCATGTAGTCCGCATGCAGTTGGCCGGCCTAGACCCTGGACTGGACACTGCCTTAACTACTTGGCAGCCTGATCAGGCGTTCTTTCAGGGCGGCCCTCCGACGTTCTCCGCAACGGTCGACATGTATGCGCTGAGCCATACTCTACGCATATCATTTGATCGCATACCAGGCGACCAAGACCATCTCATGGCAACCCTTATGAGTTCGAGTGGTAATCTCTTCAGGGTCCGGCACCGTATACCTGGTGATATTAAGCTGGCGGCTGAGCTCAGGAGCAGGGGAAAATTGAATTGAGTGCCCGTATTCTTACAATAACAAGACTCTCAATGGACGCCTGCTCAGGGATCAAGCTACCAAATCGTATAGCACTGCTAGTGCTAGTAGCGATAGCCACAGCGGGTATAGTCATATCGGCTATTATGGTACAAGACACCACCGCTCTTACCATCTGCCTAGTGGGCATAGTAGCCACCGCCACGCTATCCTCCATTCCGATAGTATGTGAATATCATAGGGCCACTCTGTGCTGCAGGATAGCGTTCTGCCCGCAGGAACATGATGACTCACCATCAGTATCCGATGACGCCCGGCTATCCAGTGACGACCAATCGTCGGACTTAGACCCCTAATTTTTTGATACTCTGTGGCCCACCATAGGCCTCCAAGGCCCTCCAAGGCCCTCCAAAATTGAATGCAGTATCCCTCTATTATAGCATAATAGAGGGATACACATGCACAACACCACAGATAAGGAGACATGCCCAGAACAAGACACTCATACAACTACCGCCAAAGAGCTATATGGATGCGGCACATGCGGCCAGCGGTTCACTTCGGACATAGCCCGCAATAACCACCGGAAGGCGACCCATGCCCCCCTCGCCAACCCCACAGGCCGCAGTATCTCATGCCCTATCAACGACATGGATACTCACTCGAGCAAACGCAAGAGATCCCAAGAGCAGCCCATAGTGCTCGAACATGAGTCACTGGAGTTCAACTCGCCGATCGATATGCTGTACGTGCTGTACCTTCAATCAGTCCACACTGAGCTAACCGCGGAGTTAGCCAATCAACGTAAGAGATTCGGCGCACAGTGTACCCATCAGTCAACCATCTGGGCCGCCAAGCTGTCGAAGCATGACTTCATCATGAGCCACGCTTGGGAGACGATAGATGCGTCGTTCATCCACTCATCATCCCGTGTATTGATGATCCTTGCGGCCGAGAGGTACATAAGTGAGCACCAGTGAGCGGCCCAGGCCTTCATTTTTGGCCCATCCATTCGTCATCAAAAAAGATGACCTATACACACCCTAGTGGCGCCGTACTTGCCCCATCAGTACTCGTATCTGATCATCATCCATGCCATGATTGATCTTCAGCCCATCGATCAGGCTAGGCCTCGCCTTTTTGATTAACCATGGATGAGTCACAAACCTATAGGCCTTCGTTGCGTACTCTGGCGACTTGTCAGCGCGGAGCCCTACACGTGCCCCTCGGTACACCTCAAATCTCTCTAGGGGCCGCGACTGAACTCGCAACAGATCGCCACCAAATACATACATGGATTGTCTAGCTAGGTCCGCCACTGTAGCACACTGGGCCGCCCGTAGTAGTCTATCGACGCACTTACATGGCCCCTCTACGATCTCACCAGTACTACTCATCATGGATCTTATAAGTATTCCCCCATAATCTCCTTTAGCGAACGTGATGTCGAGCCCCTTAAATGTCCCACCGCGGTATGATTGGCCTGTCTTATGGAAGTACCATTGACCCACCGACAACTGATCGACGTCGCGGTGAACATACGGATCAGGGTGTATGGTAGAGCACCACCAATAGAACTCTATCTCAATGATCCTGAAGACCTCTATGCCGCACACTATCTCAGCCTCGTTGAGTAACCACTCGGCGATCCACTCAAACCTTCCAGTCTCCAGTAACTCCTCCATGTATATACATGGCCCTACTATATTCAATTCTACACTGACGGCCCATTGTATGCCGGGGCGTTGATCCCGGGCAGACAGTGTGGCTCACCTTGACTACCGCACCAGCCCCATATGGAACAGCATCGACCAGGCCCGCACTTCGCCCCGTTGAAGTTAGGTCCGCATCTGAAATCAGGCCGCTCAGGTATGCTCGGCGGAGCAACTGGGGACTCCACAACAGGCGGCGCTGGAGGCGGTGGAGGCGGCGCAACGAATACCGGTGGGACTACCACATTGTCCACTATGGGCCGCACTGTAGTCCTCCCCGTGACGTTCTCTATGGTCGCGTTAGAGCCCCCAGTGGCGCTCGCACTAGTGCGCGTGGCAGGAGCGATGACTATCTCCACGTCACTCTCGTATGCCGTCTTGGCCAACTCGCGGGCCTCAGCAAGATCAAATGATGAAGCATCGTAGGTCACGTCTCGATACTCTCCGAGCGTCCTATGGGCCCGCGAGGCAGCACCCACACTAGAGGCCTTGCCTTGCGTTCCGAGCCCCTGTATCGATTGCCCCATCGTGGCCCTGGACGACGGCCCCATAGTCGACCATGACGGCAGTATCGAGCCGGCGAACTCGTTGCCCCCCGCGTCCATATACACAACCCTTGCTAGTATAAGGATAATCACAACGTATATAACTAGAGTCAGGCTACTCATTATATACACTGCCCCATAATAATTTAGAGACATCAAACAGGCTTGACAATGGCTACCCCAATCTTTAGACAGGTACTCCCTGGTATCTATGTCGGCAACATGTATGCCGCCACTACCTTATTCCTCTCACATCATGATATAACTGCCATCATCAACCTGACTGGCCGGCCCCCAGTTGGCCTTGATAATAAGCCTCTCAAACTCTCCGAACACATCGATGTGTTCGACTTCATGCTGCCCAACCAAGAGCTCATGGACACTGAGATACCCAAGACGTGCGCTAAGCTTGACGATATAATGAACGACATCAGGTCGCTAAGGGTCAACAATAGGAACATCCTGGTGATCTGTAATGATGGGCGCAACAAGTCCCTACTGGTTCTCGGGTACTACCTCATTGTGGACCACGGATGTCCCTATGGCATGGCCATCTCTACACTTGAGGCCCTGTATTTTACAGAACAGCAACGCGCTGATGCCAAGGACTTCCCCCAGGGCGATCCATCCGCCATCGAGCACGCACTCTCGGCCCTCCCACCAGACCACAGGAGCCGGCTAGAAGCGCTTCGTGCGGGCCGCAGAGAGGTGATGGGACTGACCATGATGACGTTCCGTAAGCTCCTTCGTATCAAGGGAGGAGCCAAAAAATAGAGTACGCGACTAGTACTTCCCTGTAGAGCCGAAGCCAGCGTGCTCATGAGACGACCCGCCGATCATAGACTGGTCGGCCCCATAGTCCTCCCCCAGCGGACACTCCGCCGCTTCGTCGTGTATCTTCTCAACCACCAGTTGAGCGAACCTCTCGCCTTTTTTTATCCAATACGTGTGTCCCCCATCAATGGTCTTAACGCAGAACACAAGTACCTTGATCTCGCCCTTGTAATCTCTATCTATCACACCGCCTGATATGCATAGGTGCTCCTCAGAGGCCAGACCACTCCGAATAGCTATCCGCCCATAGGTACCCTCAGGTAGGCGCACAGATATACCTGTCGGCACTTTGACCATGCCACTACCGCCCGCAATATGCGTATCCTCTAGGGCATACAAGTCGAATCCGGCGGCCCCCATAGTGGCCTTAGTAGGGATCTTGGCGTCCTCGTTGAGTCTTCTAAACAGTATACGATTGGTTGACATTAGAGTGTTCTGTGTCCCGTGTCCCTCAACTATATATATAGATAGAGGGATACACTATTCAATTTTATATCATGGACCCCGCGACCATCGAGCCTGTATCGGCCCCAATACCCTTGCTATCAGACTCTGAGTCCGAAGAGACGCCCCTTATCATAGCCGGCCCCGTGAGGGATTCCCATCCCGAACCGCCCACTCTACCATCCTGCTGTCGCGTATGCTAGCGGGCCCTATCGTCGGTAAAAAAGGAAGGCCCTAGATGTCCTCGTATTGTATCTCTGGGGCCGTATCTCGGTTTGCCTCACGCGGGCCGTCTAGGCCGCTAGTGGTGAGCACGTAGTCCTGTATTTTAATGAACCGCATGGGACGCAGTTCAACGTGCCTATCGTTGAGTCGTATCTCTAGATCGATGGTGAATAGCACTTGTATCATATCACCCTCTACAACGTCCTCCTCGAGGTTAAGTGGTTCACCTCGTTGAGTAGTCAAATACGATCTGCCGCGCTTCGCTTGATACTCTAGCCGCTGTCTCATCATCGTGAATCTGATGGCCCCATCGTTCACCAGATGGCTAGTTACAGGCTCGTTTTTGAATAGTCTAAAGACATTGGTTTCAAGGCCCATGCAGAACGCGGCAAAGGCCTCATTAGTCACCTCGCAAGTGATATGTAGACCCTCTTCGTTGGCCTCTACTCCGACGACTCTGAGCAGCGGCGTAGAGTGCTGTACTATCCCCACACGAGTCTTCAGCGTGATCTTCCTATCGTGTACGAAGCGATGATAGAGTAGTATAGTAGAGGCGTTGAACGTGTCAAACCTAGATGATACGTAGTTGACATCGAAGTTCCCTCCGATGCTTATGTTGTTGAGTACTACGATAGGATCATCAGTCACAACTGAGGCATTAGCGTCCTTCTCGATCATGCACATGATATGCATGTGTTCTTCAAAGGTGGTGGCACTCTTGGGATGATACCAACTGTAGAGAGACCTTATCAGTCGCGCTAGTTGACTATTGGGCCCCCTATCGGCCAGCACCGGTGTAATGTCGATGAATTTGAGTATGTCGGCATCTGCTCTAATTGAATAGCCGCTATGTAGTGTCTTGACCAGCCTCTCAACGCGCGATTTGGCCACATTGGTGAACCACGTGATCCTCTCACGGGCCGCTTTACAGGCCACTGCTGACCCCATGAATCGCTTCCCATCGGTGAACCACTGCACATGAGCGAGGTCGAACCTGGATATAACGTCGTATGGGGTAGAGTAGCTGCCGGACACTATCTGGAACTTGCGTGGTACATCGCTTATGTATATAGTCGTCACACTGCCGCGGACTGCATAGTATACTCGTGCGCCGACCTTAGGCAGTTCCATCTTGAACCAGTCAAGCACTCTCTCAAAGGCTCTTGCGCGGGCATCGAAGCTTGCCCCATAAATGAATATATCGATGTCCGATTGCTTGGCGTGGGAGCTATTGTAGTTGGCCGATAGTATCCTTGTAACGGACCCTCCGGCGATCACTGCGCAGTCGAATGGGAAGGCACGGTGGGCCACGGGTGGCTTACTATCACGGGCCACAAGTGGATTACCATCACGAACCCCTAAAACATCCCTCAAAGGCCCCCTAAGTAGCCCAAAGGCAAACTCATGGAGCCGCTCTAGGGCCACGTCGGCCGCCGCTATAGTGGGCTGCCCAACCTCTATTTGGTCCACTACTGATATACTCTCGCAGTCCCATGTGGGAGCCCCTTTCATGGGCCTCTCGAAGTATGATATCGGCAATGTATGAGGGTCCACCAAGAACACCTCCCAGGCCTCCTTTCGCTGGGTCTCTAGCCATTTGATACGGGCCTGCACTGCCGCACTGTTGTTCTTGAAGCATGTAGTGAAGTTATATGTCCCGAGGAACGTTAGCATCTCGATAAGACGTTCTGGGGCCGACTCAAATACACCAGATTCCTTGGCCACGCGGGCCCAGTCGAAGGCGTTCTCGCATAGTCGGAAGAACTTAGCGAAGTCCGCAAGGTACTCGTTCTCGCACCACACTGTGTACATGTATTCTGGCTCCGAGAGCTCGATCCATCTGGGCTCGTTTACCCATCCAGGCATACCGGTCACCACGTCTTCAGTCGTTAGACCGAAGGCCTTGGCCAGCACTATGACTATATAAACATCCCTATGCGAACCAATGTCCACCATTGGACTGAGTACTGGGCCGGTCGTTAACCTCACTGCTAGACCCACATGTTGAGCGGTTGCGCCGGGCACCACTATTGGCCTATGTTGGGCGTTGGTCTCCAAGCCGCGGGTAGCCTCTTCGGGGACGAGAGTCTCTGCTCCGTTGATTACAAATTTGATTACAGACGATGACATCAGTAACATACTAGGCCACGTATTCAATTTTCGAATGCATGATCAACTAGGCCACGGCGTATATGCTAGAGTGCATGCAGACGGCGACGTAGCGATAAAGACTATGGCCTCAACCTACCTTGTCAATGGTGTCAAGGAGGCTATATTCCTAGCTTCTACACGGTCCCCCCATGTGGTCGCACTGGAGGACGTTAGCTTCACCGACGTGCAGGTCACCAGGTTGACGCTCAAGCGGTACGATATAGACCTATACAAGTTCATGAAGGACAGGGCCCACATCCAGTACCCATTCTCTATCCCAGCGACTGAGACGCTAGCCCTCCATATGTTCACTGGTCTTCACTACATCCATTCTCGTGGGATAACACACTGCGATGTCAAGCCGCAGAACCTCCTCATCAACATAGACCCTCTCCATCTGGCCATCTGCGACTTCGGCATATCGACTCTTGTGTCCGAGCTACGTCACTCATCTAAGGCACAGACTTGCAATTACAGAGCCCCAGAGATCAATATCCGTCAAAAGACCACCAAGTATACCCAGGCGATCGACATATGGAGCGCCGGATGTGTTCTATTTGAGCTCTTATCGGGCCGGCATTTCATCGACTATAGGGCCCATGTGGAGGACACCACGGTCTATCTATGTGAGATCCTGGGGCTGCCCCCAGGTGAGACCAGAAGGGCGCGCAAGAGGACTCTGCGTGACGTCACGCACACCACTGTAAAGAACGTCATTGACGCGCATTTACGCCCCGATACACCTCCTATTATGGCCACTCTAACGGCCCTATGTCTTGTGCCGGTAGCCAACCGCAGGCCTACCGCAGAGCAGGCACTGAGAATACTAGGGGCCGCCGAGACGACTATTGTAGGTGCATCCATGGACATGGTCGAGTCCATAGGGGTATATGAGAGATTCATCGTTGACTTGCCCAATGCCATCCTCGAGGCGTGCGACTACGAGTGCTTGATGTTGGCCTCGAAGATATATGAACGAGCGGTCAATCTCCCACAGGTAGGTGTTCCTATAAGAGAGAGACCACTCGTTCCACACGCGTGCGTAATAGTGGCTAGATGTATGCACAACGGTAACCTAGGCTCCCTACGCACCATCGTTGGTAATGCGCCCCCAGACGCACTGAAGTTGGCCCTCCGTATAGTAGTTGAGGCCCAGGGCCGACTACTGTGCCAAAAAATGAGTTAGCTACTCTCTTCATCATCCCATGCACAGGCCATCACTTGCCATCCCATACGGATACCTATTGTCGGGTTCTTTTTTCCCCTAGTGTTCCTCAGGATCGCAGCGTAGATGTCCGTGATGATCTTCACGGCGGCCTCGTTGTCCTCCTCTGTTTTCACCAAGACGCGCGGGTCAAAGGCCAGAGAGGCGTCTGTAGGGCTACCATGGGCCGGCCCCTCGATGGTCATGTGGTCTACAGCGATGAACCCATGGTTCGATATATCAACGTCATCAGTGTTAAGACTGGAGAATATCGTCACGCCGTCTACCTTGATCTCTGAGTCGTTCTCGTTGAGTCCATTGTATTGGGTCTTGGCTAGCTTGTTAAGCACGCTGTCGGCCTTGTCCGCCGAGTAGAATATGCCGTAGTAGCAGTTCAGTTGATGAGTGTACTTAGCCATGAGTCTCGTCTATGTTCCTCTACTATGTTAGAGTAGAGGAACATCACATTCAATTTTAGAAACCATGCCATAGTCGATCTCGCTATACTCGATGGTATTGTCCACGTGCTGCTCTAGGGCGATTATCAAGCTGACCACCACGTACAGCTCTATAATATAAGCCGCCATCGCCTCTCCTCCCTCTTGCCTCTTCACTCGTGTTATCAACTCGTACACTGTATGCCACCTAGTTATGGCCTCTAGTCGGGCCGAGTGGACCTCTCGGAGTATACTAACGAGAGTACGTAGCCGCTCGTTGAGTACCTCGATACGTACCCTATATTCGCCCTTGCTTATGATACGGGGGTTGTTCGTAGTGTTCATAGGCTCACGGCGAGCCGCTGTAAGTAGCCTTTCTATCATACCGACTGTCCTTCAAACGATAGTCTCGTAGAAGAGTACGTATATCTAATGCGAAAACCCGCCCAGGGCCCTAGAGTGTCAAATTTGATTCGTCCGGTATTCGCTATTAGATATTAAGATCTTATCTATTATATTAGGCTCTATGGCTGATAACGATAACATGGACATCTCGGCCTTCATTGAGGAGGTCCTGCGAGAGCTGTCTGATGAGACGACTATAACGACCCCTGCTAGCGAGGACTCAGACGCGGTCTTAGGGGCCGCAGAGGTGGGGGACTCGATGGTTGGTGCGGGGGGCAATGAATCCCTCGAGCAGTACATATCCATACCTGATGGCGGTCCAGTGCCGACCCAGGAGCTCCCCATGTGGCCGACCACCACTAGTACTGTAAATGAGGACCTGTTATATGACCGTGATGAGGTCTTAGCGGCCCTGGGGGAGACAGCGGTCAAGAAGACTGGCGGCGTGACCATCAAGCCCGCCAAGACCTACGAGCAAGAACCGGTGCAGGAGATCGACCCAACCATCACTACGGGCGATATGATGACGCTCATATTTGCGGAGATACAACGCAAGAAGATAGCTGGGCACCACATCGACAGCATGAACTCGTTCAATAAGATAGGGATCAAGCAGATAGCCACCAAGGTCTTCGTGGTGGAGGGTCGCCAGAAGAACATGCGCGACAAGACCGAGGAGGACCGCGAGATTGCAGAGATAACGTATAGGATAGAGTTTACAGACATCAACTTGACGTCGCCCACCATAATCAACTACAAGGCCAACACTACTCAGATGTTGACCCCCGGCCTAGCCCGCATCAAGAACCTCACATATAGCTCCCATATGTATATAGATGCACTCATCACGGCCACTGCTCATTATAAGAATGGATCGACCAAGAAGCGCACGGCGGAGATCAAGAACCATCGTATCGCGGCCATACCTTGTATGATAGGCACTGACCAATGCAACACCCGCATTTGCCCCAAAGAGACCCTTAAATCCTTCGAAGAGGACCCCTACGACGTGGGCGGCAAGTTCATTATCAAGGGCTTCGAGTGGACCGTGGACAACCTCGAGAACATCACTAACAATACCTTCCATGTCCACTACAACATGTATATGAACGAGATCGTGAGAGGGGCCTTCTTGAGTAAACCTGGCGATGCCTTCGAGAACTCCTATCAGGTCATCCTGCGGTACCTTAACTCAGGGGCCATTACATTAGAAGTGACGACCGGCAAGTTCGATAAGTTCGAGATCCCCTACTACATCATATTCAGGGCCCTCGGTATGGTCCGCGATAGGGACATCATAGACAACATTGTGTATGGTGTGGGGAACACTGACCCAGTGACCTCGAGGATGCTGGAGATACTGGCCAAGGCCTTCGAGGTTGAGGACAGTAGGTTTGGACCCATTCGCCGTACGACCAACCAAGTAGAGATCGTGCAGTTCATCGCCCAGCGCATCACGGAGAATGCCAATACGTCCATAGCCAAGAAGGATGATAACATAGCCAAGTACCTCAATAACAACATCCTCAACATCATAGACCGTTACATATTCCCGCACATAGGTACCACGATAGAGCATCGACTGAAGAAGCTCAGGTTCCTCGGACACCTTATCAACAAGCTCTTGTCCGTATACATGGGGGTACTTGACCCTACAGATAGAGACTCCTATCGTAACAAACGAGTGTTCGCCGCGGGGACTTCCATCGCGAAGACCTTCAAGACTGACTTCAACTTCGCCATCGTGCAGGAGCTCAAAAAACACTTCAGGAAGGACTTTACATCCACCCCGTTCTCTCAAGTGCAGCTCATCGAGTCCTTCAAGGCGGCCATCAACTCGGACGACCTAGAACGCATGTTGACCCAGGCGATAACCACTGGCAACGGCACTATCACTGTCAAGAAGAACGAGATCACCAACCGTATATCGTCTCAGACTCTCTATCATAAGAACGATCTCAACGTCAAGTCGACGCTCTGCACGATCAACACGCCGAACACTAGCTCGGCCAAACAGAACGAACGAGCAGACGTCATGCGGCGTGTCCACCCGACCTACCTGGGGTATATTGATATATCGCAGTCCGCCGATACAGGGGAGAAGGTAGGCATGACTAAGCAAATGGCCTGTACCGCCTCAGTATGTGGTGCAACAAGCTCGTTCGTCCTCAAGGGGAAACTGTACGAGGACCCCGACATCCTGCATTTAGACGACGTGACTCCGGCACAGATCACCTCAGAGAAGCTGGCCAAGGTGTTCGTCAATGGTGATTGGGTGGGCTGTTGTAAGCACTCATATGATCTCGTGCGCAAATATAGAGTACGTCGCCGACACAACGACATCCACCGGCAGACCACCATAGTGTGGGAGCTACTCATTCGCGAGGTCTACTTCTGGACGGACGTGGGGCGACTCATGCGGCCCCTAGTCATCGTCTATAACAACATAGAAGAGTACAACGAGAACCACCGCAACGGGGACAAATCAGTCAAGTTCCAGCAGTGGATCAAGCTCACCAAGGCGCATATTAGGGGCCTACAGTCTCGTAAGATCACTATGGGCGACCTGCAGGACGAGCGGGTCATCGAGTATATCTCGCCTGAGGAACAAGAGAATACGTTCATCGCCCCCAGCATAGACTCCCTGCGCGAACATGCTGGGAACCTACGCAAGATGTACACACACTGCGATATTGAACAGGCGATCTTCGGTATAGTGACCCTGGCATCCCCCATGGCCAACCATTCAAATGCTGTGCGTAACACGATGTATACCAATCATCGCAAGCAGAGCGCTGGGTGGTTTGCCTTGAATTATCCGTACAGGATCGACAAGAACGTGACCCTGCAACACTACTGCGAGAAGCCGGTAGTCACTGCGTTCTCGGACGCTCTCACCTATCCGAATGGTCAGAACACCATAGTGGCCCTCGCGCTGTACACCGGTTATAACACTGAGGATAGCATCATAGTCAACAAGTCATCCGTCGACTGCGGGATGTTCAATGCCTCGTTCTACACATACGAGAAGTCTGAACTAGAGAAGGGCGAGCAGTTCGGCAACCCCGACCAGTCCCGCACCATGGACATCAAGAAGGACGCCACATATGAATACGTGAAGAACGGCCTGATCGCAGAGGGTACACTAGTGCAGAAGGGCTACGTACTTATAGTCAAAGCACTGAAGATCAGTAAGCCCGTGGATCAGTTCCTCTTCATTGACAAGAGTGTTGTCTACAAGCGCGACGAGCCAGTATACGTAGAGCGCGTCATACCGCCGATGAAGAACGAGGACTCGCAGTTCGCCAAGATCAAGCTACGGGCCGACAGACCACTCAGGATTGGAGATAAGCTATCAAGTCTTACCGGAAATAAGGGAATAGTGGCAGCGCTATATCCACGTGTTGACATGCCTTACTGTGAAGACGGGCTGATACCAGATCTTATAGTCAACGCTCATTCAATCCCTACCCGTATGGCAGTCAATCAGATACTCAGTGGCATGTTAGGACTATTGGCCGCTCTGATGGGTACGCACATCGATGGGACTGTATTCCGCAAACATGACTTCGACGCGGTGATCAAGAACCTGGAGGCCAGGGGAGTTAAATATGGCGGCCACAAGAGGATGTACAATGGCAAGCTCGGCACATGGATAGATACTCTTATATTCGTCACTCCAACGACCTACCAACGGCTACAGAAGTTCGCCGTGGACGAGCACTACGCGATCCGCACTGGGCCCACCTCGGCCCTCACTCGTCAACCACTCGACGGCAAGAACAACAACGGGGGCCTGCGTATGGGGGAGATGGAGATATGGGTGTACTGCGCCCATGGTACCATGCGAGCCCTCCATGAGAAGATATACAAGGACTCTGATGGCATCGACATCCAGATCTGTAGAACCTGCGGCAACCGCGCTGTTGTGAACGAGAAGATGGGTATATACAAGTGCAAGACATGCGGTGATCTCGCTGACATAGCCAACGTGAAGTCATCGTGGGTGGCCAACCTATTCTTCAACGAAGCCAGTGCAATGAACGTCAAGCCCACGTTCGAGCTCGCCCCGCATACCTACGCGAAGTACGACTAGGGCATTCTTTTTGCCACCTATGGGGCCGGCTATGTGGCCGGCTATGTGGCACATCACCTAGAGGCCTCGATGGACCGCCAGTAGTCCACTATATGGTACACCACGTAGTCGGCCCATAGTGTGCTCTATGGGCTCTGCCAATATACTATGGGGCCTGCTACACGATACACCATATAGCCGGCCCATAGTGCGCCACCAAGGCCTCTAGGCGATGTGCCATATAGCCGGCCCCATAGTACGCTCCTCCTAAAATTGAATAGACTTCCCCTACTTGTATCAGAGAATACGCGTGTTATCATGTACCGATACGGGATAATAAACGCATGTATACCTCTCCATACCCTCCTCTCCCAGCAGCCTATGGACTTCCAGCTGAACTATGAAGACCTTGACGTTGATGTCATCGTAACGTTGAGAGGCGACCTCTTCACTGCAAGGTTGTGCATGTGGATGCCTCCATACTACAAGCACTACATGGGCGTCAATACAGTGATCGTCATTAATGGGTGCAGTGCTCGCCGTACAGTTCGCCCCGATAACTATGGCCGTGTCGTCCTCAAGGCCACTGCAACAATAGACACCGATATCCCTACTGTTGACATGGGATTTGGCCTAGATGTCACCTATGGGGCCGTTATGGAGTACCACGAAGGGTAAGCCTTTTTGGGCCTCTATGGGCCTCCAAAATTGAATAGCAGGCCCCTGTACATCAAACACGATATAGATAGGGTAACCCATGACATACAACTATCCTAAGCATCGCGTTAGTATATCACGTGATGTACTCAGAAGCGTGCCAATAGGATACGCCATAGTCTATGAAGACTTTACAGTTGACGTGATTGCGCGCCCGGGGCACTTATACATTGATATTGAGTTCCGAATGCTGTTGCCTGCTCGTTATAGGCCCGGCGTGGTCGTTGTGACGACTGTTGCAGTCAATGACAGACGACTACGGTTGACCGTTACGCCGGATCCTGATGGGCGATGTGTCCTCTCCGCCATCTCCTATATCAACGTGCTGGACGACATCGTAAGCATATCGTTCGGGCTAGAGATGTACAACATGTCCATCGAGGATAATCGATCACGCTGACCTTTTTTATGCTACGCTATGTATAGAGATGAACTCCAAACTCGTGGAACGAATCAACAACCTCAAACTACTGGAGCAGTTCTACACTGTCCTCAGTAGGGACATGTACAAGGACACTGATCATGCCCATACATTCTGCGAACTACTCAAGGACATGATACACGAACATAGGCCTACCAAGGAGCGAGCTGATCTGGCCAACTCACTCCCCTCGTTGAACGCCCATCACTTCAACAACGAGCTGCTGCTGTCCTCCATTGCCGACAAGATATCGGCCATAGCCGCCCTCAACAGCACTGATGAGGCCTTCTCTAGGGACTTGAAGATACTCTTGAAGTAAACGGCTAGGCGCGCAACATGACGCACCACACGGGCACACCTCTTGGCCCATATACACGACGCCGCCAAGTACATTACATTCCCTTTTGTAATCAGTGTATATATACGTATATACACTGATTACAAATACACTGAGTGATGTTGACAGTTAAAACGAGTACAGTAGGCGGGATCAAGAGGCACGATATCGTGTGGCCAACTCGCCCCATAAGCGTTGCCTCGTTTAAGCGGATAGCGTCGCGCTTCAGGGCCGACAGAGATTACTCGCCAATGGACTCCGCGAGACTAATCAAGTTGTCTAAGTACATTGAGGGTCATGTGTCGCTCGAGCAGGCCATCGCTATCCGCAACGTGGTCATCAAGGACAAGATAGTGAAGAACTACGCGCAGGTGAATAAGAACATGCCTAAGATAGTAGCTAGATATGATAAGGGAGAGTCCGTAGTGGCCCTATCCAGGGTGTTTGATTTCCCCCCATTGAGTCTCCTACGCGGCGTGCTACTGCACAAGGGGGTATGCAGTACCAAGCTCTACAGTGTGTTCTCCAACAAGACTGATGCGGCCACACTGCTCGCTGGTCGTGATCTCAGGGAGTACAAACAGGCCGAGAAAGAGGACGCGGAGAGTACCTTCAACCAACAACAAGCGGCTGCAGTGGCTGCCCGTAACGAGGCTGCGTTCGTTGCATATATACAATCACTGGGCATCAATCTGCGGACCCAAGAGTCCCTAACCCAGGAGCAGATGAGTGAGCATGGAAGGGCCGTGTTGACCCCCGATATCCTCTTCCTAGACGACGTGTACATCAACGGCGAGAAGGTCATGTGGATAGACTACAAGGACTACGTAGGCACCTCTATCAGATTACTATTGGCCTCAAACAGGGCCCAGGCGGCCAAATACAAGGAACGTTGGGGGCTTGGCGCGCTGTGTTATCATCAGTCGTTCATCGCCGATGTCGCGATCCCTGGTGCTATGCTGTTGGACACGTCCGCATTGAGCGTTGAGCTTGAATAATTATGTCCCCTACTGGTATATCAATGGATCTACGTGGAGGCACTAGAAGGAAACCTACTCGGCGCGCGTCCAGTAAGTCTCGACGTGGGGGTGGGCGGCGATCGGGCCGTAAGTCTAAGAAGATCACTCTGCCCAAGACTGCAGTAGTGAACAGCCGGAAGTCGTCGGGTCGTGGGCGAATGAGCAGGGCCAGCATCAGCATGAGCCTGACTGAGCTGCAGTTCCTGGCCAAGGACAGGGGCATACCGTTCGGGGGCCTATCGCGGGCCAAGTTGATCAAGAAGATCAACAACTACATCTATTAAAATTGAATACAGTCTCATGTACTGTATAGTATCCATGGCAAACACCGCAGGCCGCGTTGATCTCATCACTGGATGTATGTTCTCTAACAAGACGTTGACACTCATAACATGGGTAGAGAGGCATCGCATAGCCAAAAAACGATGCGTTATAATCAAACATACGATCGACACAAGGTACGACAGTCGTGCTCAACACGGGGGCATAGTGTGTAACAACGGTATAGAAT
>JACCDR010222154.1_pt1 | contig 16606 bp, 20 predicted proteins | sample 7446431 | NCBI WGS metagenome assembly JACCDR01 (sample SAMN15323443, study PRJNA562643) | freshwater metagenome | isolation source: river surface water | place: USA:Blue River Watershed | collected 2017-08-17 | reverse complement strand
TGACCGGACGGCCAAGGTTTCGGTCAGGCTCTTTTTTCTGGTAGGGCATTTACTCTGGCGGCGTGTGAGGCTTTTGGCACTCCTTGGAAATCGCGCTAAGTTGAAACGAATCTTCCCCGCCGGAACCCGTGTCCTATTAGTTCACGCCAAGTGTTTAGTCTGGTAGTCATAACACCACCAACCCAACCCAACCACTCACCCTAGCGCAAGAACATTTCATCCCCCAAAATGAAATAATTGCTGCCTCGCATTTTCTGCTTGAAATGCGGACAAATGGCACCTGCCGCCGCAACAGTCCGTGAGTTCATCCGCCGTGTTTATCGTGACGGCGGAGCCAACGCCACGACTCGTGCCGCTTATCTGGACGACCTTGCCGACACCGCTCTGGACAGCCAGAATCGCGGCAAGATGCTCACCCTGTCCTCCGACAAGGGCACGTCGGTCCAATACGCCGCTTTTGCCGGATGGAACCCACAGGACATTCTGGACCTGATTGATGAGGTCCGCGAATACATCACTGAGTCCACAGTCACAGCCGCTCTCACCGCCTACAACGGCAAGCCCGTTCGCGGCATAGTCACCATCCGCAATATGTGCCGCTTCCCCTCGGGGCTGGTCGGCAACTCCGTGTAATGTCAACCGTCCTCGCAACTCCTACGGCGACAGCCAGCCTCAGCTACGAGGCCGCTTCTTGGGGCGACATTACCCGCGATTGGGGCAATGCTGACGCGACGGCCTACAACTACTCTGAGGACAGGCTGTTTAACGACTGGACGCGCCGCACGGTTCTTCGCCGCATCCGCCACGAGGTCCGCAACAATCCTTACCTTGCCGGGCTGGTGGCCAAGTTTCCCGAGGCTGTTGGTGTAGGGCAATACAAGGTCCGCGTTGGAGACAAGGACTACAAGGCCGAGGTTGAAACCGCTTTCTACCGCACCTCCAAGTCCATCGAGGTCTCTGGCGAGTCTTTTGAGTCCGTCCAACGTATTTCGGTTCAAGAACTTCTCATCACTGGCGAGGTCTTCATCGTCCTGCTTTCCAACGGGAAGATTCAACTCATACCCTCTGAGAACTGCGCCCAACCTCCGAACCCAGGCCTGAACTGCATCAACGGCATCGAGCGCGACGGCGATGGACGCCCGACCGCCTACTGGTTCGGCGCAAGGGACCAATACGGAAACATCTCTTTCGCTGACGTAGCCAGCCCTGTTGACGCCCGCAATGTCATCCATCTCTATGACCGTGACCGAGTTGCAATGGGTCGCGGCCTGCCTTGGATTATCTCCTCCATCTGCACTGCGCGCGACCTTTACGAAATCACGCGGTCCAAGACGAAGCAGATTAAGGACGCGAACAGCATCTCAGGCGTAATCAAGAAGAAGGGTGCTGAGATGACGGCGCAAATCGCTTACAGTCAGGCACAAGCGATGGCAACTGCCACTGGCGAGACTGTTGCGGAAACCGAGGAAATCAGCACCAACACCAACAACCGCACCATTAAACTGGAGGCGGGCACACTCTTTGAACTGGAACCGGGCGAGGACATTACGCCCATCATGAACCAGTATCAGGCGAACGACTACAACGAGTTGATTATGTTGATGTTGCACGCCATCTCAACTCCGGTTGGCCTGCCCGTTGAACTCTGGTTCTCGGGCCTTGGTGATGTCAACTACTCCGGCTTTAAGGGTCTTGGCGTCCAATGGGATAGCCGCCGCAAGCACGTCATCGGCATCATTGAGAACAAGTTCCTCAACCGCTTTGCTGTCTGGTGGGTCCAGTGGAACCGAAAGCGCGGCAAACTCCCTGTCTCCCCTGACGGTTACGACGACGACGACTTCGCTTGGGTCTGGAAGAAGACCGCCGTTCTTGACGAGGAGAAGGAAGCCAAGGCTCGCAAGGCCAGACTTGATTGCGGCTACACCGACTTGGCTAAGGAGTGGGAAGATGCGGGTTACATGCCAGACGAGGTTCTGGACGCCCGCGTGGTGTTCTGGGATAGCGCCCGCGCAAGGGCTGGACTGCCACCCGCTCCCTGCCCTCTGGAGTATCTGCTTCACAACACCCTGCCCGAGCCCGCCGTGGCCACGGAGGTTAAGACCGTCATCGAGCCGGATGACGACGAGGACGACAAAAAGGAGGTGCCTGTCACATGAGCGAAGAAACCGTCATCTGCGACCTTCCAGCTGGTGCCGAACTCAACAAGCCCTTTCGCAATCCCAAGGGCAGCGGCAAGAAGTTCTCCGTCTACGTCAAGAACGACTCTGGCAATGTGGTCAAGGTCTCCTTTGGCGACCCGAACATGGAGATTCGCCGTGACGACAAGGAAGCCCGCAAGAACTTCCGCGCCCGCCATCAATGCGACACCGACCCCGGCCCCAAGTGGAAGGCACGCTACTGGTCCTGCCGTATGTGGGATGACGAACCCGTTTCCGAGATTACAGCTATGCACGCCACCGTAACCGCCTCTTTCCAAACTCCAGGCTTTGAAGGCAAAGCGCCTGACGCCATCGTGTTCTTCCCCAAGGGTATGAACACTGTCAACGCAACCCGCGACGGCAAGCCCTACACGGTAACGGTCAATGCTACTGCCGAACTGGCGGGAGTGCTTAATGCGCAACTCCAAGACGCCCGCAATGCCGCGATGACAGGGACCGCCTCGCGCCCCTTCATTGACTTCGGCCACAAGCGAGACGCCGCCGCCGCCATCCCCACTGAGATTTATTGGGATGACGAGAAGGGCGTCATGGCCTCCGTCGAATGGACCAAGAGCGGACGCGAGGCCATCGAGGGCAAGGACTTCTCCTATTTCTCTCCCGAGTTCCTTCCTGACCGCAAAAACTCCGCCGCCCTTCGCGTGCCCGGCCCCATCGGCGGCTTGGTCAACACCCCCGCTTTTCAAACCATCGGCCCCATCGCCGCCTCACTCACCGAACAAGAATCAATGAAGAACATCATCTCAAAACTCAAACAATTCGGCGTCCAAATCACTGACGACGCCGACGAAACCGTGGTCTGCTCTGCCCTTGAGTCCAAGCTGACCCAAGACCAGAACGACCTCGCCACTGTCAAGGCCAGTCTCGCCTCCTTTGAAAAAAAGGAAGCCGACGCCGTTGCCGCCGCCCTCGCCGCCGAGGCTGACAAGGTTGTTTCCGCCGCCCTCGCTGACGGCAAAATCAAGGCCGACGCCAAGGAAACTTGGCAGAAGGCTTTTATCGCCAACCGCGAGACGGTCACGGCGCAACTCGCCTCCATTCCGGCCAAGGCTGACGGACATCAGGGGGCTATTAAGACGGTCACTGCCGCCGCCGCCGACGACAAGAAGCCCATGACCTGCTCTATGGCCGAGTTCAAGGCCATGACCCCCAAGGAGAAAATGGATTTCTCATCCAAGGGCGGCAAAATCTCTGACTCCTAACTTCAACAACACCAACAACTAACAAAGGAAAACCCAAACAATGGCCTCCACTATCACCAATCTTATCCCTGACGCCTACGCCGCCCTTGCGGTTGTTGCTCAGGAACCTGTCGGCTGCCTCAACGCCGTCCTCCGCAGCTCCACCGCCGACCGCGCCGCCATCGGCCAAAGCGTCCGCATTCCGTTCTCCCCTGACCTGACTGCCGCCGACTTCACCCCCGCGATGGCCCTGCCCTCCGCGAACGAACTGACCTACACCAATCAGGCGTTCACGATGACCAAGCAGCGCCGCGTGAAGTTCACTTGGTCCGGTGAAGACGCCTACGCCGTTAACGCTGGTCCCGGCATTGCCAACCTCAATCAGCAAAACATCGCGCAAGCCATCCGCACCCTCCGCAACGAAATGGCCACCAGTGTCACCGCTGCCGCCTCCGTTGCCGGAACTCGAGCCACTGGCACGGCCGGAACCACTCCGTTCGCCTCCAGCATCAACGACGCAAACAACATCCGCAAGATTCTCGCGGACAACGGCGCTCCCGTTGGGGCTGGATGGAACCTTGTGGTTGACACATCTGCTGGAACCAACCTCCGTAACCTCACCATCCTCAGCCAAGCCAACACATCTGGCACCACCGACACCCTCCGTCGCGGCATTCTGCTTCCGATCTCAAACGGAAACATCCTTGAGGACTCCACTATCCCCACCGTCACCAAGGGAACTGGTGCCAGCTATCAACTCTCCGCCGCCCTCGCCGTTGGCGATACCACAGTCGCCGTTGATACGGGCTCCGGCACGATCCTTGCTGGCGATGTGGTCACCATCAGCAACCACAAGTATGTCGTGGCCACCGCTCTCAGTGGAGGCTCCTTCACGATTGCCGCCCCTGGCATCCGCGAGGTTGTTGCCGACAATACTGCCATCACCATCAACAACAACTCGGTCCGCAACTTCGCTTGCACGCCGGACGCCATCCTTCTCGGCACCCGCCTCCCCGAAGTCGGTCCGCAAGGCGCTGACCTCGCCATCATGCGCGAAGTCCTCACCGACCCGGTTTCCGGCATCTCGTTTGAACTGGCCGTCTACCCCGGCGACCACATGGCCACCTACACCATCTCCGCCGTTTGGGGCGTCAAGGTCATCAACAACCGCAACCTCGCCTTACTCCTCGGCTAAACCTGAGAGTAACCGCGAAACCCTCACCCCGCTATCCTTCACAGGACGCGGGGTTTTTGGGTAAACAATGGGAGCCGGAAACACAGCCATCCTCGAAGCCTTCAGCGACCTGCTGACGGAACACGGCGTTGACTTTGTTTATTCGGGTGACGACGAGACCTACACCGGGCTGGTTAATGACGGCTACTCGTCCTCGACCGTGAACATGATTCAGCTTCAACCCGGCAAGGAGTTCGGTATCCGGTTCCTTGCCTCTGACTGGACGACGCCGCCCGAGAGGATGAAGACACTTACCGCAGATGGCGTAACCTACGTTATCTCGCAAACCATCAAGGAGTTGCCGCAACACGGCATCATATCAATCGTATGCAGACTCCAGTAACACCACTACCGAAGTTTGCGTCTCGCGGTCCGTTCAACTTCGGCCTCGATGTCAACGTCGAATCCGAGGCTTGGCTGAAGACGTGGGCGGAGTATGTGATGCGGGTTAACCTGCTTCCGGCTGACGCTTTGGAACGCAAGGCTCTGCGACTGCGGATCACTCTCCTTAAACAGTTCCGAGCCATCCGCCTTCAACGTGGCCAAGCCAAGCGCGAACTCAAAGCACGCGGCGGACGCATCAAAATCCGCAAGAGCATCCGCGACAAATACAAGTCCGGCACCTTCCTTGGAGGACTCTACAACCGCGCCAGCAAGGCCCGCGTGAAGGTCCGCAAGCGTATCAAGAAGACTGGCGAGACCAAGACCATCTCGCGCTTCGCATGGGCCGACGCCGTGTCCAAGGAAATCTCCGCCCGCAACCGCTCGCGCTCACTGCTTGCCGCCTCATGGGTTAATGAGGCCCACAAAAAAGCGACATCGCTTCGCACCGCCAACTTCCGTTCCGACCTAAAATCTACACAGCAGGGCAACAGTGTCTCTATCAACACTTACGGCAACAATCCTCGCATCGTGTTGGAAAACTACGTCGCCGCTGTGTCAAAGGTCGGCAACGGAAAAGGTATTCTCGCCCGCGCACTCCGCGCCGAAACTGACGACATGAAGAAGTATCTGGCCGACAAAGCCGCCCGCGTGGCCAAGCGTCTTGAAGGAGGTGCCAAGTGAAAATCTCGCCCGTCTTTGAAGGCTTCCTCGACTACCTGAAAGGCTCGCCAGCTCAGGCACAGGCCAACGCGCAGTTCTTCCGGTATGACGCGGAAACCACTGAGAGCGATGTCGTTGACGAACTTTCCGGCAGCGTGGGGTTCTGCTACGTCCTCCAGTTCAACCAGATGGGCAGTGACACTATGCTGTCTCCTTTGGTCGGAACCACGAAATACGAGGTCACGCTTCTCTGCTACCACTCCGGCCTTTCAACCGCCGCATTCAACCCACTGGAGGCTGCTGAAATCTTCGCTGACCTAAACGGCTATGACTTCAACTCCAAGGACGGCGCACTCATCCAAGTTTTTACCAGCAATCCTGCTGTCGAACTCATCATGGAGGAGGGCGTTCTGGTTCACGCCGTAAATTTCACACTCATCAGAAACACTAACACTTAAACACAATGGCCACTTATCCCAACTCCAAGGGCACCGCGATTGCCAACACCATCTTCGGCACAACCGCCGTTGCCGCCAACGACCTATCCAGCCAGATTATCGAGAACTTCTCGGTTAACCTGACCAGTGAGAAGCTTGAAATCAAAGGCAACAACGGCGCTGTCGTCGGCGTCTGGTATTTCAACGCCACGACGAATGGCACCTTCTCAGTTCTGAAACTCTCCTCTGGCGGCATCACCGCCGACGAGGTTTCCGAAACCATGACCATCCCGCTCGCCGGTTCCACCGCTGTCGTCATCATTGACCAAATCAGCGAGAACCGAGTCCAGGGCGATGTCGTCAAGCAGACATTCAACTGGACGTATTACCCCGCCGTCACCCTGTCCTAATCTGACATGACCAACCCGAGCAAGGTAGTTCAGAACATCGTGCCCGAGGCCGGGATTTACCCCCCGGCTTCGGCTTATCACTTCATCGCGCTTGAAGCTATCGACTGCAAGCTCATTGACGTGGTTTCCGGCAAGTGGGATGAGCGCAAATTTGAGTGGAATGACTTTGCGCTCGCTCACGTCTGCTTCTCTGAGAAGGCCGATGTTCTTTACGCCACGCTACAACGGGAAGGTCGTGACTGGCTGGCTAAGAAGGCCGTCAAGTGGGCAAGCGAAACCTCGCCCGGCGAATACGCCAAAATTATCCGCGACCTCGAAAAGCACATTGTGGACAGCTTGGCCACAGTCCCGTCGTTTGACGCGGCTGACGGCGTGCAAAAAAAAACGCAGTCGGGTGGTGCCTAATGCTGATTGAAACCCTCATGGCCGAGCATCACATGAAATGGCACGAAGCGTTGACGTTCCCGTTGACTCACGGGTTCTTGGTCTTCGCTGCCGCTGCCGTTCGCAATGGTGCCGTGATGACGATTCCGTATGAGGCCGAGGACCGCATTGAAGAAGCCCGCAAGGCGGGTCGAACCTATGTGATGCTTTGAACCATGTCGAACACCTCTGTCAGAATTGAACTTGGCGCTACGTTTGACCCGAAGGGGTTTAGCGATGCGAAGAAGGCTGTCACGGACCTTGACAGATACACCGAGAACGTCCGCAAGAACCAGTTGTTTCGGTCGGATAGAGCGCAGAGTGCCGGGTTGCTTAATCTGACGCGGCAAGGCTCTGACGTGTTCTCACAGGCAGCGATGGGAACGTCGCCATTTACCATTCTTATTCAGCAAGGTCCGCAGGTCTTGGACATTCTGGCCAGCGGTGCGATGTCGGCAGGAAAGTTTGCAACCGCCTTTGCTGGCATTGGCGTTGGCGTTGCTGGTGTTATGGGTTTTATCAGTGCCTACCGAAAGATGGATGAGGCCATTCAAGACGCCACTCGCTCACAGGAAGAATACAACGAAAGCGTCGTCAAGGGCTTCAAGATTATTCAGCAGGGCGGCATTGCGCCATCCATGCAGCAGCAAGCCGAGCAGGACATTATTGCCAAGATAAACGAGGCTGGAGTGCAAGAGGCCGCACTAGTTACGAAGCAACTCCAAAATGCAGAGAAGTTCTACGAAGAGCGACTGTTTACCTATGGCAAAATGCGGATGCAAGAAATGGGCATGACTCAGGAATCGGTTATTAAGGAGCAATTTGACCGCGAGGATGTTCGGCGGCAACTCGACGAAATAAGGAACCGCAGGCGAGAGGCTATTAAAACGCTTGAAGACGTTCAAAGTAAAAGATCGTCGGAGGTCGGCGGCGCTCGCCTCTTTGCTGAACAAATAGACCCCGCCGCGATGAAGGCGATGCAGGACCGGGCCATGCAGGAAGCGGCCAAGACCCTGACCCTCAGTGACGTTGCCCGCACGAGACAATCACTGGAGGCTGTATCGCGTGAGTATGACGCCATGCCGCCAAGTCCTGAGAAGGCGCAGGCGTTGAATGGCATAACCAAGACCACCGAGGCCTTGAACGCACTGGAGAAAGCCATCATGGAGCGGGTCTCAAGCGAGCAGGAAAGGACACAAGAGGTTCTTGACACCTTCTTTGACGGAACCTTCCGCTCGCAACAGGAAGAAAAATCACGCACCGCCGCTATGACCGCAGAAGCCGCCTCTGCCCGTCAGCGAATTGGCGGCATGGCCAACGCGCCTATCCTGTCCAGCTTCCAGAAGCAGGTAGACCTACTCAAAAACATCGCGGACACCTCACGTCAGACCGCAGCGAACACGGCCAGAAGCACGCCACCAGCTTCTCCTGTGAGCTTCCCTGACACCGATTTCGGTGAGTGGCAATCCAGCCGACTACGCACTTTCAACTAACATGGCCGTCACTTATCCAAAACTACACGGACCCGGCGATGTCGTCGTAAAACCCGGCTCTCTCATGAAGCGGGAGAGCGCGGATGGCGTCGCATGGGTTGTGACGCTGACGGGCAAACGATATGCGTTCTCGTCAGTCGTGCTTATTCGCGGCGTTCAACCGGGCGTGCCTTACCCTCAGTGGGGCATTCCGGCTGGCTACTACATTGACGAAATCACGACCAAGGAGATTCTGTTTGGGGCAAACTCAAACGAGTCGTGCCTTGAGGTTGATTTAGTGTGCCGGACTGCCGGAAATATGGGTGACGGAATCGTGATAGACTCCGAGCCGGAGGTCTACACGGTTGACTGGGAGCCGAGTATGCTGCCGCTTGAGCGCCACGCCACGCGATACCCAGCCTTGACGATGAAAAGCTTTGTCGGGTCCACCAATAAGACCGTCTACGGATTCATCAAGGACTGGATTCAGGCAGAGTCAACGGACGTGCAATCTGCTGTCTATCAGGAGATTATGGCACTTGGAAGTGACGATCAAAAAGAGAAGTTCCAAGACTTCATCGTCATGTATCTTCGCGGTGTCATTGAGCGCGAAATCTTTTATCCAGTTCTCGTCAGAACCAAGAAAACCAACACCGCCACTGCGGCCAATCCGACGCCCGGACAGATTGCAACACCGCCATCTGGCTTCGACTCCATAAAACCAACCGGCACATGGACTTACCGCAGAATGCCAACCCGCATTGAGCGCATTGGAAGGACTGGCGGTTACAACATTATTGACCGCTGGATTGGCGACCCTGCTTGGGATACTCGCCTTTACGGCACCTCAGCGGAGCAAGCCGAATCATACCAAACCCTAGGCTAACCCTTTACGACAATGGCAAACATCACCATCACTCCCGCAAACGTCCTCGCCAACGCAGGATCGTCCTATCTCACAGGCAAACTTGCTGGCGAGACCCTGACCGCTGGGCAGTGGGTCTATCTGAAACAGTCAGATGGGCGCATTTACAAGGCTCACGCCTCTACCGCTGAAAAGGCAACGGTCGTCGGACTTACGGCAAATGGCGCTGCGGCTGGCCAGCCCGTGTCTGTCATAAGCAAGTCGTCGTCTTGTGCAGTCGGTTCTGTTGTTACCTCGGGACAACCCTACTTCATCTCTGGCACGGAGGACGGCTATGGCTTAATGTATCCGACATCAGACTTTGGAACCGTCATATTTCCGCAACTCGTCTGCTACGCCGTCAGTGATTCGGCCGTCCAATTTGACCACACTGACCCCAAAACGCTGGTTGTCTGGCTCAACTAACCAATGGCACTCATCCCGACACCACAGCAGTTCATGGCAGCACGCCTGCCGTCTTCCGCGACAAAGGAAACAGGCAGGACCGTTCGCGCCGTCGCTGCCTATGGCGCAAGTTCGGTCACGGTGTCTGGCGGCGCTTTCTGCCCTATCACGGCGTTTCGCAAGGACTTCGACGACACCCACATCACGGCGCTGAACTTCGCCACTGTCGCGTCCAACATCATCACCCTTACGCGGCCAGGCTACTACCTTGTGACTTATCACACAGGGTTGATGATTTCGCTGAAACAAGCGTCCAGCGTAGTCCCGGACACCACCATTGGAAAGACTGTCTTGAAGGCTGGCGGAGAGGAACTGCCGGGCACGGAAGGTTACTTCTCAATGACAGAAGTTCCTGACCTGACCGGACTTCTGAAACTGAATGGCGAGGAAACTACGCCGTCAGTAACCGTTGCCATTGAGGGGCTTGTTGGCAAGACTGCTCCGTTTGAAACCGTCACTGTCGCGGACGATGAAGGCATGTCCGTTGATATTGGCGGCGCGACTGGCTTGACGGACCCGTTCCAAGAGGAGGAGTTTACAGTCTATCAAACCAGCGGGCCGGGTAACGGACTTACGGCAGGCTCTCTAACAGCATCCAAGGAAGCAATCGTCACCCTCGATGACGCGCAGACCTTTCCTGTCACCGCCACCCCACTGACAGTCATCTCGTCCAACACTCTTGACGGCGAAAGCAAGCAGGGCGTAACCATTGACGACACGGACATTGACGGGCTTGTCAACTTCAGCGGCCTGACCGCAGAGGAGACAGCTATCAATGACGTTCCGCTCAAGGGAAGCACCAGCGGAACCGCAATGCTGATAGTGAGATACAACGCGAGCAACGCGCTTAAACTGTTCATCGACGGCACCGAGTATGACCCGACTGTCGGCGTGTTCGGATCGCGCGAATCTGGCACCGCTGATGTTATCTCCTTGAACACGTCAATCTCAATCATCAAACTGTTTTAAAAATGGCCATCACCCCGATTTTCAACGTCTATCTCAACGCCGCGAATCCAGCCGTTCCGCTGCTCGTCTCGCCAGCAAGCAACACGGCTGCAAACGGGTTGCAAGTCGTTGACGGCGACAAGGTAACACTCCGGCTTTACTTTGTCACTGCAACGGGTGCATCGCCTACTTACGACACACCAGACGAGTCCGGTAGTGTTGTTTTTGCCGCCAAGAAAAACCCTTCTGACGCGGCCTTGGTCTACTTCCTTGACGCTTGGTCATGGGAGGACGACTACATTGAGGGCACGCTTGACCTTGCCACGCCCGAAGGCTTCTGGACTGGCAGCGAGCCAAGCAAGAGCATCTTTTGTGACATAGAGGTTCGCACCACGGCCAACGCCGAGCGGCTTACATGGTCGTTTTTTGCGCAGGTCAAGAGGCAGTCTTACGGAGGCGGAGAGACTCCGCCTGACCCGCCAGAGCCTTACCTGGACTTGTCGGCTGCGTTACAGGTGTTTGTGGCTTATGATAGGTCGCAGACGCTTGACAGCACGGAGCAAACGCAAGCGCAAACCAACATCGGCGGGACCACTGTTGGCCGGGCTGTGTTCACGGCTGCAAACGCTGCTGCGGCGGCTACGGCCGTCGGGCTTGGAACCGCATCTGACGTGACCTTCGGAAGCGTTTCAGCCGACGTTTTCCAAGCCAAGGAATCCACTGGTGCATCAATCTGGACTGAAAGCGGAAACTACGTTGCGACGTGGGGAGTTTCCAATTCTCAAAATGTCGAGTTTTTTGGCGAAATAACCGCAACATCCTTCAACGCAAGGACTTCGGCTGGTGCAACACTCAAAAATTCAGCAGGGGCAACGGTTGTCGAGTGGGGTGTTTCTAATTCCCTTGCGGCAACTTTCGGCGGAGACATCGAGGTAAACGGAGACATTAACGCGCCGGGCTCAATCGCGACCGTGGCGAGTCTTGTATCCGTCGAAATCTCCGCCGCGTCCGGCTCCTTCACAGTCGGCGCAACAGGCGACATGACCGCAACCCACGGCAAGTTCCAAGGCTCTGGCGGACAAGCTGGCCACGTTCAACTGAAACAAGGCACGGCTCCCAATGGCACGGCCAACGAAACGACGCTCTGGGGCATCTCTGGCGGCATCGGCTGGCGAGACGGGACTGGCACGGCTTACAGTCTGACGCTGCCGACAGCATCCAGCACGCTTACCACTGACGAGCGGATGATGCGGATGTATCGCTTTGCCGTTGGCGCGTCTGCCGCAACCATCTCAACGTCAACGTCTTCATGGGGCTCGCTCATCACCAACGGTTCGTCTGCCGTTGCCCGACTCCATAGCTATTTCACCGTTTCAACTTCGGCCTCAGTTGCTTCCTCTCGCTATACTCTCTGGGTTGAATCCGGTGCAACTGCCGTCAATCCACACGCCTTGGCCGGGCACCCCTTCTATGGACTGAACTACGCACGCGGACTTGAAGTATCTTTCCCGCTTCTTCCGGCGCAGTTCTCGGGAACCACAGCAGTCCTTCCTTCCGATGGTTACATTTCTGGCTATTTTGGGCAGGCACGTAACACACATTATGAAGACATTGTGCAAGTTGGGTTCGGCTTCCTTCTCAAAGGCGATGGAACCATTCAGCTTCAAGCACTTGCGACAAATGGCGGCAGCGTTTTCAAGAGTTCCTTTGTGGCATCCGGAATTGACATGAGCGTTAACGCATCCGCCATTGCCTCGCTCATCCGCGTAACATCGGACACTGCCGGAAACCTTGCGCTGTTTGTTGACGGCTCGCTGAAATGCACGCTGGCGGGCGGTCCAACTGGGTTGACCAATGTGTCAACGTCAAACTTTACCGTGTTCACGTTTACCGTTTCCAACGGAGCAAGCACACCCACCAAAGCGACGGCCATCACCATCGGACTCCCGCTGTTTATTCTCTGACCCATGCCGCAGGAAACCCTTCAAACATCCATCCCGCTGCTGTCAGTGGCAGCGCCAACAATCCCCCCGCCAATGCTGCCACTCATTGCCTTCCTCGCCCTTTCCGCTGGTGCTGTTGCTGACTCGCCCTTCCTGCTGGCCAACGGTCAGTCAATCCTGTCGCAAATTGGTCTCGGCGAGATTGAGCAGATGGGGGTCAGAACGCTTTTGGCAATCGCACTGTGCTACGTGTTCAAGCTACTTCTCAGCTACCACAAGGACGCCATTCGACGCCTTGATGATGAGAAAAAGCAACTGAGGCAGGAACGCGACCAACTGATTGAGCGCATCCGCAAGATGAATGAGGACAGGGATGCTCGATTGAAACAACTGGAGGACAAATGAAACGCGCCCCACGGTTCACGACCCAGCTTTACAGCAGGCCATCGCCCGAAGATGGTCAGGACTTTGCACGCCTCACGGAGCGGCTTAGGTATGAGTCCGAAATCCTTGGCGCGGCAGTCACAGCTCCACGCGGCTTCCCAACCGACAAGGTTACGTTCCGTATTGGTGACTTGCGCATTGCTGGAAAGACCGAGCGAGCCGCAGTGATTCACGATTTTATGTATGCCACAGGCGACTGGCCAAAGTGGGTTTGCGATGTTGTTTTTTACGAGGCTTGCAGGTCTGAAGGGATGAGTAAGATTCGGGCGTTTTTCCTCCGCTTCCTGCCTGTGCTTCTATCCAAAAAGGCCCGCAAGGCTTATGACGCCCACCGACGCTGCACAACCCCGGCGGCGCGGTTTTTGGTTGCGTCCAAGGGGGTGAAGCATGACTCTGTGGAGAACCTGCCATGACCGGAACTGTTTTGACAAACTACGGAGATGAACAGCCAACCCATGTTATCCGCCTGACGGATGCCGTTGCTTGCACAGTGTTCGGCACTTTCGTGAAAGATCGTGATGGCGTTTTTCGCTGGGTCCGCAACCCTGAGACCATACTTCAACTACCATGACCTGCCCGCGTTGCAACGTCACAATGATCGAGGGTAATGCGCTGGATAGGCAGTTGGACGGAATGCCCGACTTTTTCAGCTTTTTAAAGCCTCAATTTGACGAAATACGAACCATGTCCAAGACTGGTCCGGCGTTCGTTTTGACTTGCCTAAAATGCCCAAAGTGCGGCTACTCAAGAGCATGAGAACCTTCCATCGCATCCTCCTCGCCGTTTTCCTCGGCATTTACGCCCTGTCTCTGTTCGGCTGTCAGGCTCTCACCCCGCGCATCGTCACGACCGAAATCCGCAAGACCGCTGACGGCTTCGAGATTATCAGCCCCAAGGACACGGATGTCACCTTTGCCGGACGCCCTGACGGCTACTTCTTCTTTCGTTACAACGCGCACGCCTCGCCCGAAGCCCTGACCGCTGGAACCGCTGAGGCAAACGCCCGAGCTGAGGCTGTTGGCAGGTTGGCGGAAGCTGCTGCTGCGCTGAAATAATTTCGCGGACACCGCTGGCTAAAAACCCAGATTCGGCGGTGTTTCAAGGGTGGCGAAAAACCAGCTTGACTTCGCAAGGAGTCAGGCTTTTTTTGTTGGGGCGAATCAGGGCGGTCGCGTTCAGTTTAACAAACCGTGGACGGCCATTGACCGTTGCGCGACCGCCCTGGTGTCTCTCGTCAGGACGCAAAAAAGGGCCGGACTGTTTCCAATCCGACCCTCTACTGTTCCTGCCATGACTCAGGAAAGATGTGAGCGCGGCAGGATTTAAACCTGCACCTGCATGGAAACTTACGGCTTCACTCCACGGGTCTTATGGTAGCCTCGACCAGCTAGCGTCTTTGCATTCCGCCACGCGCTCAAAAAGAACTGGCGCTACCCTGACAGCTTACCCGCCCTTGTCAAGGCGGCAAAAACAAAACGGGCGTCCGGGTCCAGATTTTCCATGCCTCAGTCTGACGCAGACCTCGGCAAACGAGTCGAGCCAACTCCCAATAAGGAAACACGCTCGTTGTCTGGTTGCCGGACGCCCGAAAGTGGTTTAGGTTGCGGGTGTTTGCGCGGCCAGAGCGTCGGCGGCCCCCTTGACGGCATCGGCGGCGGCGGCTTCCTTGACTGCAAACCAGTCGCTCGCCTTGCTCATGCCGTCCTTCATGGAGTTGCGAATTTGCGTCAGCGCCGCGAAGTCTTCCGGCAGGGCTTCGGTCAGTTTTTTGCCGAGGCGCTTTTCCAGCAGCTCGACACCTACACCCAGTTTGGCGAAGGCGGCAACGACCTTGCGCACGCGGTCTGCCATCGGTTCTTGCGCATTACCTTCAAGTGTGGCCTTGGTGGCACGGATGGCAGCTTCCTGCACGTCATGCGGGATAATGGCAAGGATTCGGGCGCGGAGACGGCGGGAGCCTTGATTGGCGGTCAGTTCGTAAATGTCGCGCTCGTCGGTCAACGGCTTCTGACCTTGGCGGGTGTCGCGGACGTGGCGGACGGTGAAGTTTTGGACTGACCGCACGTTGGTTTGTTGGTCCCAGCACCAAGCTTGCATCTCGGAGATGCCGTCCTTGCGGGACAGTTCGCGGATGCCATATTCAAGATTCCCCCAGCTTGCGGCAAGCATTTCAGCGAACCTAATGGAAGGGCCGGAAACGGTCTCACCGCCACGAGGGAAGGCATAAAGCGCCTCGTCTGCAAAGGCAGGGCGCGAGCACGCTGCCATGATGGACTCAAAGGCTTTGGCCTCGTCGCGAGGGAACCGCTTGGCAATGACCAAGGCGGACTGCACCTCGGCAATGGCGCGTGACGATTCAATCTCAGTGGCGCCAGCGACAAGGGCGTTGTCACGCTGGCGGCTGAATGGGTTTTGTTGCTGCTGAGCAGCGGGTTGGATTTCGGTCATGGTGGTTACTGGATGGGTGGTAAATAAGCAGGCAGGTAAAGCGGCGTCATGCCGTCCGGCTCGGTCGAAAGCCCCGGCCATTTGTCGGAATCAATGCACTCCTTTAAGCGGCGCATCATGGCCTTGTTTTCAGCCCTGCCGCGTTCAATTAGAGGCTCGGTGGCAACGAAGCAGTGCGCGAGGTTAGGCTCGTCTTTTTCAACGGCGGTGAAGATGAAACGCTCTGGCGGCTGGTTTTTTAGCAACTCAGCAACCCAAGGCGCGATAGTTCCCTGACGCAAGGCAGCCGTAACCCCGTCAAGATAAAACGCCGCCTGCCGATGGTAGCCGTAGCGGATTGCGGAGCGAGTGAAAGCCTCGGTGGTCGCGTCGCCCGTGGTCTTAATGTCAATGATGCCAGCCGCTGTGATTTTGTCCAGCTTGGCCTTGCACGGCAATCCGGTTTCCTCGTCAGTCCACTGGATTTCAACCTCTGGCAGGCCAGACAGCATAAGCCAAGCACGGCACAGCGGGTCGGCAAGTAAGCCAGCGAAGCACGCCTCGGCCTTGGCGATGTCGTCGGGGCCGATTGAGTCCTTGCCTTTGTTCTTCTCGGTGTAGTCGTTCCACCAGCGCAAGGCGGCGTCTGTCTTGTCGTAGGCTTCGACCTGCTGCTTGGTCGGCTTAGTCAAGGTCTTGAACCGAAGCCAGGCGGCAAGCTGCTGCTTGGTCGGCTTCTTTGGAGCGTCTTCCGGCAGCGCGGCAAACAAGTCGTGAAGCCTGTCCGGCTCCAAGGCAAGGCAGTGAAGCAAAGCACCGAAAACGAGGTCATCGGAGCGGGTTTCCGGCAGTTCGCCGTCCCGCCAGAGTTTCCAAAGGATAGGCGCTCGGGCGAAAAGCTTAAGGGATGAATTCGACACGCGGGAGCGGTCGGCGTGGTATGTGGTCATGGGAAGGTGACTAGGTATACGACGACAAGGTATGTCTTGCCCTTGTTAAGTTGCCTGAGACGGCGAATCTTTCGGGCTTTCTTTCGCGTGTAGCGCAAGGGCGGCAGG
>JACCDR012559693.1_pt1 | contig 16607 bp, 14 predicted proteins | sample 7446431 | NCBI WGS metagenome assembly JACCDR01 (sample SAMN15323443, study PRJNA562643) | freshwater metagenome | isolation source: river surface water | place: USA:Blue River Watershed | collected 2017-08-17 | reverse complement strand
TCTTAGCGCGCTCATTTCAGCTTACTATTCTTAGCGCGCTCATTTCAGCTTACTATTCTTAGCGCGCTCATTTCAGCTTACTATTCTTAGCGCGCTCATTTCAGCTTGCCATTCTTAGCGCGCTCATTTCAGCTTGCCATTCTTAGCGCGCTCATTTCAGCTTGCCATTCTTAGCGCGCTCATTTGGATATTATATAAGCGGAGTTCCGCCCGTAGGGCCGGCGCAGTCCTGCGGAGCAGGACAAGCCGAAGCCGGAAAAGTGAATTTTTTTATTATGAAAACATGAGTGAGCAATCCGACGTCCTGACCCGATTCATTGAAATGTGCGGCAATCTTAAGTCTTCCGTAGCAAAGATGACTGATCAGGACGCGGAGCTTGAGGTCATTAAGGCTAACGCATTGATCGTTGCGAGGAGAATCCAAAACGTGAAGGCAAAGATGAGCGCCTTGGTCATGGATATCTATAATGACGTAGAGGTTGACGAAGACCGGTTGACCTGTATTGTAAATAACGCTAAGCAGTGTCAGCGATTGTACACACAGCTGAATGAGGAAGAGACCAAAAATACTGAGTATACTAAGCACTATATGCAGGAGCAGGAGGAGCTAAAGAATGAGCTCCTCCAAATGATTGACGATGTGTTTGAATGGCCGACTGAAGATGTATTATTTGATGAATATGAAGCGGACGAAGCATAGCATAGCACAACCAATTAACTTTTTTTCCGCCTCAAGAGCAAGCAAATATATATGTTCAAACAATTTTCCATTGAGTACCTCAAGCTACGTATCTTTGCTGAGTCAAGAGACATTACCGTTGAGGTTGACTATGAGATGTCAAAGGAAGTGAAAGTCCGCGGCATACGTGCGTCAGAAAACATTTATATAATGACGATTGATGGACTTTGTATTTTTGCTCAGGAATCACGCGACACCGTTGAATGTATTCAGGTTTCCGTAGTTGAGCTGGATCAATTTTTATCTTTGAGAGAGGTCGTAATATCAGATAATATCAACAAGACATATTGGACGAGCGCCGGAAATGACGCGGTTTCTTTATACGCGCCCTTCCGCGATCAGGTGGTTGTTGTCGTAGATAAATATGAAATACTTGTCTTGCGGAGTCCACTTAAGCAGCCTTTTGAAAATATGTTTTTGGCGACAAGTCAGCGAAATTATCAATTGGTACGAGTATGCGATAAACTTTTGACTCAGATGAATATCACCAATTGCGGAATTTGCTTTGAGCCGCTCGGCGACATTTATCTTCTTATAAATCATTGCGGAATCCGGACATTCCACAAAGAATGTATAGCGAAATTTAGTTATAAATGCGTAATATGTAAGACCATCATTCCGGCGCAAGACCTGACTAACATGTATAAATGCGGCTCCGGTGAAAAGTGAATTTATGTAGAATATAAATCAACGATGCGCATTGGACGATTTAATATCATTCCAAATGCGGACCGGGTTGCGAAGACTCCGGGTATGTGGCTGACGCATACGGGTACCGCAATTGGAGTATGTAATGGCGATAATTTTGCGACATTTAGCGCCGAAAATAATATAGAAAATTTGGCCGACCTTTGTAACCTGTTTTACAATTACAATCCGTATGCGATTCCAGCCCTCCATTTCTACGCGACCAAGAGTTGGTTAGATATCATTAGACTTGAAAGGTACTACAATTCAATGCATTCTATTCTACAAGCCGCGCTAAAAAAACAAATTGACGAGCTTACTCCTCTTCCAGAATTTGAAAGGTATATAAACTATAAGATATGGCCGATTAGCAATACGCAATACCGTATTAGAATCAGGTATTCAAAATGCGGCTTCAACGCAGTCATTAAGTTGAATAATATGAGCTTCCTGGACGCGGCTATTGAATTTGTACTTCGCCGTAAATCCGTTATGTCCAAAGTACTAAGACTTGTAAAAGTAATGCATGCTCGCTGCTACCTACAATACGTTAGTGTACAAACTCACCATACAACATATCAGAAGCGATCGTTTACCATACAATACTTCAATACTTATATTGGTTAAAAATGAATTTTTTTATCAATAAAATGGAAGACTCACGCTACTCAATTAAAGACTCTACTGATTCGTCCTCGGAGTCTTCATGTCCGGATAGCATTAGTTATCTTCAAAACATGGTCTTCAATCTTGAAAGCCGCTTGAATGAGGCAATCGGCGCCATTAATGTAATGAAAGTCCAAATTGCGGATTTACAGAATCAAAACGCGTCTATTCAGGAAAGGCTTGAGGAGCTACATATCTTTGTTGAGGAGGTGAGTAGCATTGCTGACGACGCCTTATCTAAGGCATGTGATTTGAAATAAATAGTATTTTTTTTCACAGTGGTTGTATAATGGGTGGCAGTGAAAGTAAGAGTGTTCAAATTACGCGAATTATCAATGAAACCACTACAAATGTAATGAATGAATTGTCTAATTCGGCTGAGTCGGCAATCAAGCAGTCTAATGAAATTAATATAACTGGTTTAAGAGGTACCAACGTCTCAAACCTGACTCAACAAAATGAAGCAAGCATAGACATTTCAATCGTTGCGAAGTCAGCTACGACCGGCGAATTACAATCTAAGTTAGCGGCGGCGTTGTCATTGGAGCTTGAAAAGAAAGCAAGTACCATTGGTTACTCCGCGAGCGAGTCTTTAACGGATACAGATATCCAAAACATTATCAATACCAATATTACGAGTACTACGGTAAACAAAGTATTCTCCGGCATAGATCAAACAAACAAAATGACAATCGGGGATGCGTGGTTCTCCAATGCGTCTCACATATCGCAAACCAATATTGGACAGGCTATATCTAAACTTATGTCTGACGTAGACGCAAAAATCCAAGCAAGTTTAGGTATTGAGGCGGATGTGGAAATTAAAGACACACAGATGTCCAGCAATCCATATACGGACACCGTGAATGCGCTGTCGGCCGCGCTTTCGGGAGCGGGCGGTATGATGATATTATTTCTTGTATTGATCGCATTGGGGGCTTTTATATTTAAGGACCAACTAAAGGGGCTTGTTGGGGGACCTGTAGTCGCGTTATGGAATAAATACTACCCCTACGATCTATATGCCTTGATTGCCTTAGTCGGCTCCATAGTTTTATACGTATTGCTGACGTAATCTTTGCTCTTTTTTTTGAGGAAAAAATAATCAAATATTAAGTCAGCAATACGTAAGCTATCAACTTTTTTTTTTGAGGAAAAAATAACCAATGCGCTTACGCATTCATATCAAGCTTGACCTTCTTATCGCACTTATATCCTACGATCTTGAAATGCTTGAATTCAAAATCCATGATATCAGTAAGCGGCGCGTCCTCAGTGAAGTGGAGTCTCGGGAAGACGCCCTTGCAATCATGCTGCATCATTTCAATGAGCCCCTCACGAAGATTCTCATAGAGGTGGAGGTCAATCGCATTCCAATGAATGCGGTGCGGTTTGAATCCGGTAATGCGCGCAACCATATACAATAGCATAGTTGCGGATAGGACATTCCAATTTCCGGCCAACACGAAGTCGCTGCTTCTCATGAGCACGTGGAGGCTGAGGCGGTCCTCATCAACAATGAACTGATAGTAGAACATACACGGCGGAAGCGGCATCTTAGCAATGTCGGCCGCATTCCAAAGGTTAATAATGATTCTCCTGGAAGTCGGATTGTTGCGGAGGTCGTGAATCGCATTCATGAGCTGATCGGTACCGCCGGCCGGATTCGGATACGCTGCTCCAGCATGTCGGAATTGCCAGCCGTAGCTCGGCCCCATCTCGCCGTCCGCGTATTCCGGAAATCCATTCGCGTCCAAGAATTCGCGTGTCGTATTGCCCTTCCAAATATCAATTCCTTTATCCTCAAGAATCTTGGTGTTGGTCTCGCCGGATAGAAAGAATTTCAACTCTTCAAAGATCCAGCGGAACGCCATCTTGCGGAATCGCATTGCCGGAATGGTCTCGGATACGTCAAAGACGAATGAGTTATCCGCAAAGATTGAGCGGCATGGTCCGGCGCGTGAATTCTTGACGCTTACCTTGGAGTCATCGAGTAGATCGCGGTACTTCGCCAAGACACGCTTCTCGTCCTTGTTGACATATCGGGCATTCACTGTCTTGAAACCATCATAAATATCAGTAGATTCCACGGAGTATTCAATTTTACCAAAGGTGAATCCGGTCAGCACCATTCCATCATAGGGGTGTAGATAGTAGCAAATATAGTCTACTACATGGAGTCCAATGAATTCATTGGTGAATTCGCCGTTGTCGGAGTACACCATTTTGTCTCCGTCAATCAAATCAAGCTCACGGAGCTGATCTTTAACGCTTCCGGCAACAACATGATACTTGCGGTCGGTATTCTTGAGTACTTCTTCGTATTTCGGCTGAATAACAATGACTCCAGGGAACTCGGCGACAACGAGCATAAAGATCTCAAATGAGGGGAAGCTAAGTGCGATTTTGATTGACATGACTTTTTTTAGACAAAAAAATTCACTTTTTACACCGCCTTGTGTTGCTACGCAACACTGCGGCAGCCGCAAGCGGCGGAGCTCCGCGCTCAGTTGAGGAAGCTGGATCTATATTTGAATTAGCGCGCTGAAATTTGCGGGCTTGAATTTGGTAAGTAAATATATCTTGAACGAAAACGACATATTACGAGCTCTTTTGAGCCGCTATTCTTAGCGCGCAGGATTTGCCCGCTATTCTTAGCGCGCAGGATTTGCCCGCTATTCTTAGCGCGCAGGATTTGCCCGCTATTCTTAGCGCGCAGGATTTGATTAATAAGGGCGGCCGGCATTTCACTTTTTTACATATCCTTAGTTATACATGTCTTATTCGTCCGGAACATTCGTAAGCGGCCTAAGCGGCTACATTATTGATCGGAGCGGCAACATTCGGGGCAGCACACTCAATATAACCGGAGCGAGTACGCTTACGACCATGACCCTGACGAGCGCGACTGTCAACTCCAGGATTGCGATTGGATCCGGTAGCTCCAATACATTAGGACTAATCACCAGTGGACAGGGACTCACGCTTGATACAATAGGTACATCGTACACATTTTCCAATGTGTCCGGCTTGGCAGTAGTCAGTTTGGCGACTATCGGTAATAGTACAGCAATTGGCCTTACTAATATCACAGCTACATCATATACGGCTCTTTATTTGCGACAGCCCGCCTTCAGCGGATTCACTGTTACGAATAGGTACAGTCTCCTTACGGAAGGCGACGTCCGGGTCGGCGGAACAACTGTATCAACCTCGGGAACAACAGGCGCGCTAACTGTAGCCGGCGGCCTTGGGGTAGCCGGGGACGTGTACATTGCGGGCACCATCAATGGATCTGTAAGTGGAACAACTCTGACGGCCTCCGCCGGATCCGCGGCAACTCCGGGCTTCAAATTCAGTGGGCTGTCCGCCGGTATGTACTATGATTCCGGCTCTACGAGCTTAGTCTTTGCTAACGCTGGAGCCGGCTACCTCAGCATTGGGAACACCGGTAATGTTGAAATACCAACAGGAACCTTACGAGTAACGAGCAACGGATCCGCCAGTGCGCCTGCCATTACTGTCGGAACTGGGAATCTTGGATTCTTTTATAATACAGTTGCTGCGACATTAGATATTTGCGCATCTGCAACTACTATCATGAGCATAAATTCTGCTCGTATAACTGCATTTAGATCTATAAGAATTAACGGCGCCGGAACAGCCGCAATTTGCGCCTATCAAATTGCGGCTCTCAACGACGGTTTCTATGGAATAGCTACAGGAAATATAGCTGTTTCGGCAGCCGGTACCACGATAATGAATTGGACAGCCGCGAATGCATGCGTCACTGTTGCTGGATCCGCTGCAGCACCTTCACTCATTTGGAGTACGGACACTACAACTGGACTCTATAGGCCGGCATCCAATCAAATCGGAATCTCAATCTCCGGCGCGCAACTCGTCAACTATAGCTCCGCGGGAATGAGCTTAGCAAGCGGCAGCCTTTCCATAGCCGCAACCACAAATCAAATTACTCTCGGAACTACAGGAACCACAACAATATCGGCGGTGAACCAGGCGGCGGCCCGCACATACAGCATTCAGGACGCCGGCGGCAACGCAAATTTCATAATGACAACATTCACGGGCGGCCAAACTATAGCCGGCGGCCTCACGCTTTCGGGCACGACTACTTTCAGCGGGGCTGTCGCCGCATCCGGATCCAACGCAATTGACTTCTCAAGCGGAACCGGTATATTCAGGACATCAACCGGAGCGGTTACTATTGGGCCCGGAACCACAACAATCTCCGGTAAAACAACATTCACAGCGCAAGGATCAAGTACAGCATCATTATCATCAGTATACGTCAATCCGGCATCTACCGCGCTATCCGGCTCGTCTAACTTCTTCTTCACGTATTTCGCAACGCCGGCTACCTCAAGTACAACAACTGGGTCCGCGTCAACAATCGCCATTCAAGGCGCGCCAACCAACGCCGGTGGAACCGCCTATGCTCTTCATGTACTCAGCGGCCGGACCCTCTTAGCTGACTCAACCGCAAGTACTACGACGACGACCGGCGCGCTGATCGTGAGCGGCGGCCTCGGCCTCGCCGGCAACCTCTTCGCCGGCGGAACCCTGAATGGAACCGCGGCTACTCTTTCAGCATTGACCAATCAAATAGTAATGGGAACCACAAACACAACAACCATCAGCGCAACTGCTCCGGCGGCCTCAAGAACATATACACTTCCGGACGCCGGCAGCGCGGCCAGCTTCATCTTGTCCACATCGGGCAGCGGACAGTCTATTGCGGGCGGCCTGACCACGAGCGGCGGCTTGATACTGGGAGCCGGAATCACGGCTACCGCCGGCGCCATCAACTTCTCGGGATCGTCCGGCGCCTTCACTACGTCAACCGGCGCGTGTACGATTGGTCCGGGCGCTGTCTCTATTACCGGAGCCGCCACTTTATCTTCGGGAATCACCGTCACGTCCGGCAATATTAACTTTTCGGGATCATCCGGCACCTTCACGACACCAACCGGCGCATGTACGATTGGTCCGGGCGCCATCTCCATGACCGGCATAACTAATCTAACCGCGGCCGGCTCAGCAACGGCATCCACGGCTACGCTATACGTCAATCCGGCATCTACAGCTCTAACCGGCTCCAACAACTATCATTTCACGTACTTCGCCGCGCCGGCTACCAGCGGATCCACTTCCGGAATAGCTTCAACGGTAAACATCGCAAACTCACCAAGCGGCGCCACCACAGCATACTCACTCTATATTCAGTCGGGCAAGACATATCTCGCGGACACGACCGCAGCGGCAAGTCATACTACCGGAGCGCTGACTGTTGCTGGAGGTGTTGGTGTTGCTGGGGATCTATACGTCAATGGGACTATATTTGGAACTGTGAATGGAACTATTAATACGAGCGCAGTCTCTCTCACCGCAACTACTAATCAAATAGTATTGGGTACGACCTTTACAACGACGATTACAAGTCCGGCTCCAGTAGCTTCACGAACATATACGATTCCGGACGCCGGCGGAGCCGCAAGCTTCATCATGTCTACATCGGGTAGCGGACAGTCTATTGCGGGCGGCCTGACGGCGTCAAGCGGCAGTATCACGACTATCAATGGAGCATTCGTAAGTACGGCGAATGGAACCGTGTCGGCCCCTGCTTTTTCGGTGGGAGGATCCAATACTGGAATGTACGCCGGAGCGACTGGGCAACTGAATTTAACTCAATCCGGATCGTCTGCTATGGTGTTTGCGACTAGTTATATAGAAGCTCAGCGAAGATTACGGCTAGTGTCCGGTGACGCTGCTGGACCAGGACTGACTTTTGCGGCTGACAGCTCCAATAACACAGGCCTCTATCTTATTGACCAAAACCAAATTGGATTCTCGTCCGCAGGAACTCTGCGCTGGGACTACAACATTGATCGAATCAGCTCAACCATTCCAATCTATCTTCCGGTTGGATCGGCGGCCGCCCCGTCTCTCAATTGGAACGATATTACTACAGGTCTCTATCGGCCGGCATCCAATCAAATCGGAATCTCAATCTCCGGCGCGCAACTCGTCAACTATAGCTCCACGGGAATCAATTTAGCAAGCGGCAGCCTTTCCATAGCCGCAACCACAAATCAAATCGCACTCGGAACTACAGGAACCACAACGATATCAGCAGTCAACCAGGCGGCGGCCCGCACATATAGCATTCAGGACGCCGGCGGCAACGCAAATTTTGTCATGACCTCTTTTACGGGCGGCCAAACTATAGCCGGCGGCCTCACGCTGTCGGGTACTACAACATTCGGCGGCGCCCTGGTAAAATCTGTTGCGGCCGCAATGACAAGCAACACTACTCTTGACGTGTCAACTACCGGAGTTAAGTGTATTCTTCCGGTAAGTAGCACCGCGGCGTTTACAGTAACTCTACCCGCAACGACCGGCAATGACGGCTTGGAGTACATATTCATTAATGTAAATACCGGCGACGTAACCATAACTACTTCAACCGGTACGGAGTACTTTGACGGCAATTCCAGCTATACGAGCATAATTATGAGCCAGCATGATCGGCTACACATAGTTTGTTATAATGGTATGTGGTATACGCTTTAAAAAAATGAATATTTTGATTTAATAAAATGGACTTAGTCAGCCTTCTTGAGCATAATCTTATTCAGCCCTTTATTCCTGAACGAACTCTGACGCTCATGAGTGTGTCTAAGCGGGCGCGGGCAGCAATGTGTAAATACAAGCTTCATGTAAGCGCGGCTGAAATCGTACAAAGCGTGCGTTTTACAAAGCTTGCTCTCGGTCTCAAAATAAGCGAGGAAAACATATACCACTATGCTATTGGTAGCGGAAATTTGAGTATACTTAAGTACTTACGCCGCCGCGGAAAAATTATATTCAATGATTTGATTACCAAGGCCGCTGGATGCGGACACCTACATGTTGTTAAATGGGGATTCCGCCAACGTATGCCGCTCACCGTACGCGCCTGTATTGTTGCGGCTGAGCGAAATCATATCCATGTACTCAAATGGTTGCGGCTCAAGAAGTGTCCTTGGGATGCTCGCGTTATGGTGAGCGTAGTTTGCGCAGGAGATATAAATACTGTTAAGTGGTTGCTTGAAAAAAAATGCCCGTGGAACACCGGCGCTTACGTGATTGCTGCTGCTAAGGGATACTATGATATCGTTAAGCTCGCATGGAAACATAATAAAAACATGCCAGGAATGCTTGCTCGCGTTGCTTACGGATCCGGACATTTGAAACTCGCAAAATGGTTGTACTATAGATGCGGTCAAGATATTGGTAGCGACTTTCATGAGTATGCTTTCAGGTGCGGCGACTACAAGATGATCCAATGGGCGCTCAACCAAGGTATTCAATTTCCGGTTGATCTTCCGGAGTTTGCGGCTCAAGTACTCGGTGCTTCCGATCTTGAGTGGATCCTCAGCGTACACCCTTCAATTAATGCTCGCGGTGTGTATCTTAGGCTTGTTAATCGCGGCGACATGGACCTCTTACGAATTGCGCGCAGTGCCGGACTTCCATGGAGCGCTGAGCTATCTATGCTTGTCCAGCCGCAGCAGGACGGCGCACTGGGAGCCTACGGCCTCGCATGATTCTGATATTCAATTTACTTTTTTTTCGGACCGCTCGTGATTGCGATATTCAATTTATTTTTTGCGGAACGCTCGTTCTTGTCCAGCCGCGATTCTGATAATCAATTTATTTTTTGCGGAACGCTCGTTATCCGTAAAAAGTGAATTTATTTTTACTAAAAAAGGATATGCTATACATTCCTTGTAATGCTTCTGCTGAGCTGATTGAAGTATGTGAAATGGTAAACTATATGAAGAATATAGATGCTACGAATAAATACGGAGCTACAGCTCTTATTGCGGCTTCAAAGGATGGTGATGTAAATACCGTCAATAATCTTCTTCGCATGGGGGCTAACCCGGAGCTAAAGGATGTGACTGACAACAATGCTCTTACTTGGGCTTCCTATAGAGGACATACCAATGTAGTAAAGCTACTTGTTAAGGCTGGAGCGCATGTAGATGTGGTATGCGAAGGCAAGACGGCTCTTATTATGGCTACTCTCAAAGGACATATTGAAGTGGTGGACCTTTTGATTAATTGGAATGCTAATCGTGGTTTTCGCGACTGTACCGGAAGAACCGCCTTTGATTATGCGGTTAAATTTGGTTATACGGATTGTGCCAGCAAGCTGTCAGCTGAATATCATGAAGTTACCATTCGTAAGCTTGAGGAACGTCTCGCCAAATTGGAAGCAGCTTTCTTTAGAGCCGGCTTCCAGTAAAAGCATACGCGGCTTTATTTTTTTATGAGTATACATGGACATAACGCTACTCTTTCGCGATCGGCTACTACAGCCATTCCTCGTCGGCAACTATATTTATTTATCAACTATATCTCGTGAAATCAACCAATATCTCATTCATTCAAAATACCCTAAGTTAACATACTTTCGGAATTTCAAATTCGCGGTTGAGTCATTCCGCCACTCGCCTGAAATATATATGACCATTCCAATCCATTTCAAAACCATACGATACTTATCACGAATGATTAGCGGCTTGTTGGAGCAGCGACACCAATTCATTGAAAAGCACAATGTAAGAGGGTCCTTCCATAAGCCTATCAGGGTTGCTAATAATCATGGATTCGTATATCACTACCAACGCGGCAGCGGAATTGAGCTGAATCGGTCAGTCTGCTCGGCAGCTGCGGCCGCAGGTGAGCTCGGCTTGCTCCAATGGGCGCGCGCAAATGGAGCGCGCTGGGACGAGTGGACTTATATTTTTGCTAAACTCGGCGGCCATGATCACGTACTCCATTGGTTGAGCACTCAAAATGATCCGCGACCCTGTAGATCTGAATTCTAATGCTTCAATAGAAAACGAACCTGGACGATCGTTAAGCCGGCTTTACTGTATATTAGCTTAGCGGACAACGGCTCAGCCTTAAGGTGTGCTTGACGATATCCGTTTTGTTTGTATGTTTTAGCATCCGCTTTTGCGCCCTCATACCATTCCATATTTTTGAGGTTATTCTTCTTGAGGTACTCCGTTTTTTGAGCCGGAGTATGTCGTTTAGAGTCTATATTCTTGTAGTTGCCCGCCGCTAAGTTAACTACTTTTATACCGGCTCGGTACATGCGGCCATTCAGTACGTGATCTTCACCACCCCAACCCCAAAAGTCATTTGGATATCCATTGATTTTTTTGTATATAGAATACTGAATGCCGGACACCGCGCCGCCAAATGGAACCTTCCATTCTGAGTAAGCCTCACCTCCGCCCGGAAATAGTATAGCCGCCGGCGCATTATTTAGATAAGTAGCCATCATTTTTGAATCTGGTAGCATATCTACATCATGTAAGATTATATTATGCGGAGCACCAACACATTCGGATAACCACCGGACACCAAGGTTGAGTAGTTGACCGCGATTAAACTTGTCCTTTGTTGCGGCTTGCTCTGATATAATGATCCATACCGGGCCGCCCTTAGTGAGGGGCCCGGCATTCTTCTTGAAATGATCTATGAATGCGGTTAGCTGCTTTGCGCGGCCCTCTTCCGGCCGCAAGTCCCCGTAGGGGACCGCGATCAACAGCGGAGGCGCATTTCCACGGAGAATAGACACCGGATTCAGGCTTCTTAGCAATGAGCAACCATACTCAATCAGCGGCTTCCGGGTAAAATGATCACGATATAGCTTCGTTCCGGCGACCGCGATAGCGGCGGCCTGCTTATCGTTAGCGCGCAACCATTGTATAGAGCTCATGAGGTTGCTCAGGTCAGGTCGGATCAAAACGCAATTCTTGCGATCCTTGAGGAGCGGTTCAAACCACAACTTGTATTTGGTCGGCTCAATCCAAAGCACCACTGATCCAAATGAGAATAGATATGCTCCTCGGTAGGCCGCCGTATTTCCTTCAGCATAGATTACGTATTTGTATAGCTTTTGATCTTCCATAGAGATAGGCGGCCGCGCGAGCCGGCCCTCCAATGCGCTGTTGAATGACTCCAGGTAGGGCGAGTTGATCGGCTTGCGGTACCGCGACTTACCCTTAAAGCTCGTAATGCCTGCGTCCAGGAGCTCCGGCTCCACGCGACTCAGCTCGGCGAGATGTAGCCGCGGATTGATTTGCGGATCAAACCGGCTTCCAGTTAGCGAGCCGCGGAATACCGCCTTATTGTATTTTTTTTGAGACCACGACACTGGAGCGTCGTTGAGGTAGCTGTTTGTTTTGGTTGGCGGACAAAATGTTTTAAAGATCCGGTTGATATCGTCGGGTGTCGGTATTGCGAGGTCAGCATAGCGCTCATTCCAATTGAATCCAAGGACCGGAATCCATTCCGCGAATTTGAATTTTTGCGGCAGCGGATGTAGGATGGATCCAACCAGCTCCTCGGATGCTTCGGTCCCGTCTTTCTTTAGGACGAGCCGCTCCTTGGTATTGATTATCAAGTCAAGGTCAGGTATAGATCCCGCGCGTAGGATTTCCAAAAGGTAGTTTTTGACTTCATAGTACGAGAGGACTATTTGGTAGTTGGTATACTCACGCTGATGCGGGCGGACTACGCCGCCGTTGTCAACCCATGCCTCCTTTTGCGTTGCAAAAGTACGGCTTTGATTAAAGGCCTCCTTTTCACCAGGTAGCCGCATAAACTCAGCGAGCGGATTGTGGTAGTCCGCATTCTTTATGAGGTAGAATGATTTCAGTTGGCCGCCGCGGATTTGCGCAAATATGGCGTCCTTATACTTATAAAACATATAGTATAGCGCATTCCGCACGCCGCTTTTGCTGGCCGCTTCCGCAATCGGCGGCATCCACGGCTTCAGGATTGCGTCTTCCACCTCATCCCATGTTTCCAAGATCCCATAGTACTCTTTATATTTCCTATATTCCTCAAAAATCATGTCCTTATATTCCTGCTCCGTAAAGCTACAATCAAGCATATATGTTGCGGAAAAAAATATATGACTGGAGGAAGATTTGACTCAGGCAAAATACTCCTCTACAACCAAGTAATTTTTGAGAGGATATGGCTCATCTATTGAGAGCTCATCCTCCCAGTCATCAAAGTTTGCGATCTTTTCGGCCTGATCATCCGTGATAAACGACGGGCGAATCGTTTTGATAAGCTTTTGGAGCTGCACTTCAAGGAGTCCGCGGACTCTGACTTTCAGTGGACCAAGCTCTACAAGACGTTCAAATATCATCAAACCGGTACCGCTTCTTCGGATATGGAGCATAATGAGGGCTATACATAGTAAAGAGGCTATGAGGTGATTCAGTAGTTCCTGCTGAATGAGGGCATAAACGGAAAACGCTACAAACACAAAGAGCGTGATTATTGTCGCAATAGCAACGAGGATCGCGTCGCAAATCTGCTTTTTGTATGAGGTAATCACTTGTTCAAGCCGCTCATCCGCCGCACTCTGAGCACGCATACATAGGCAATTGAATAACTTGTCTACTTGTGCGTTGACGTAATTCATTCTTTTCAACAGCAAAATATTCAGTTTTTTTTGCTCTGTACTATGCGACAACTCGCGCATGGAAGTCGGTGGTCCTTGAAGAAGCAACTCCAACACGTTGGTTTCAGGCAGGCCTCGCATATGCGGAATCGGTGAGTCTTGCGGCGACAGCTCGGACATTCAAGTAGATTTTGAGTATATATGTATCTACCTACAGGTACAAACGCTAAAAATATCGCTATTGCGAGTAGAATAGAATTGAGGTATTTGAGCATTTTTAAGGTTAAAATATTCAGTTTTAATAAAAAGTGAATTTTATTACAAATAAATCATGAATTGCGTTTATGCTCGGCTCGCATGCGACACCCTAAAAGAAGAACTTGAAGACGCATACGTCAATACCGCGGTCCAATATTCCGCGGAAAATAAAGGCACGATCACATTCGCCAAATTCCTCAGCCTCAACAACATAAACATACGCCCTGAAGAAGCCATGTTTCTTACTGTCTTTGAACTGAACTCACGAATCGCAGTTAACGCAGCGATCCTCAATTACTTTGGACTTACTATGGAGGAGCTTGTTGAAGGTATTTCCAGCTTTGATCCGCAATTTAGGAAGACTAAAACACTGTCCTTTATTGATTTGGAGCGAATCCCGCGATTCCTGTCCAAGCCGGAAAAGAAAAAAGCAAATGCTCTATTCAAGAAGCTGTCCGCGGCGTCCCTGTCGTATTTTAAGTTTGCTTGCGCTACCTCAAACTTTAAGACCGCGGTCAAAGAGCTTTTCAACGACGCAGTTGTTGATTTGGTCTTGCTCCGGAATCACAATCGCGAGGATCCCGGATTTGTTATGAATTTGCGGAACAAACAATTGAAAGATATTTCTTCACGAGAAATGTGCTTCTATGTGCTTAATGCTATTCGTATCGTTAATGTTGCTTACGCAACGGCGTTTGACCTATACTCCAAGAATGGATTCAAAAGGGCAGCAATCTTCTTTGAATACGTCTATAACGACAAGACTCACGTTGTCAAATTTGCGTTTACTCCAAGTAAGTGTTGTAAATGTAATGAAAATGGATATTTGGTCATGGTATTCGTGTGGATTGACGGGCGCACTTATGAAAATGAGTTATGTAATATGGTCCACGTTTATTCTTCAAATGAGCCTGTTTACTATAACTTTTCAGGCAATTTTCGTCCTAAGCATTATGGGTCTTCAAAGATATCCAATATGGTTTCCTTTGAGGAAATGAAAGTCATTTCTATTGATCATACTTGTTGTGCTTGTGCTTGTGCTTGTGCTGCTACGCAGCACTGCGCACCGGCTTCGCCGTTGGATGCGCGTTGCTGAGTTGTTATTTTTTTTTGGGTGTATTCACCGTTGGATGCGCGTTGCTGAGTTGTTATTTTTTTTGGGTGTATTCACCGTTGGATGCGCGTTGCTGAGTTGTTATTTTTTTGTGTGTATTCGCCGTTGGATTCGCGCTGCTGAGTTGTTATTTTTTTGTGTGTATTCGCCGTTGGATTCGCGCTGCTGAGTTGTTATTTTTTTGTGTGTATTCGCCGTTGGATTCGCGTTGCCGGTAGCGCCGGGGCTTTCAGCCTTGAGCGATCAAACATGTAGATTATCAGATTGATCAAACCTGAAAGATAATTTTTTAGGATATCCTACTTGAGTTGTATAGACTCATTTTCTTAATGTAAAAAATACTTTATTTAAGTATATATGGTAAGTTTTGGTAAAGCTATAGCTATAGGCTTATTTGTAGTCATAGCTATAACAATCATGGTAATGCTATTTTCGCCAACAAGCACACCACCTCCTCCTCAAAAAACTACTACACTTCCAGCTACGGCACAACCACAGCCTCCAGCTACAGGAGTAGCGTCAGGTAGTAATACTACTCCTGTTTCTCCGCCACCTATTATCACAGATTGCTTAGGACCAAAAGCCACGTACAATTTTGTTGGGGAGTCCATTTCACCAGGAACAACGCTGAACCACTGTCAAGGAATTAAATCAGCAGATGGAAAATATATCACAGTCCAACAATCAGACGGCAACTTAGTGATTTACAACACACATACCGCGGCTCCTATATGGGCACTCAAAAACTGGGATCCGCTGAAGGCAATGGGGATTTCAAGCATTCCGAATCGCACCGTATATCAAAACGATTACAACCTGGTAGTGTATAATAAAGATAACGCACCTCTTTGGGCGTCCAATACAGTCAACAAAAACTCCAACAGACTCATTATGCAAAATGACGGGAACTTGGTGATGTATACGGCAACCGGCGCTTTTGTGTGGGCAACCGGTACAAATGGTAAATAAATATATAATGAACGAGTGTACCGTGTGCGTTAAATCGCATAAATCAATCAATAAGCCAATCAGCTGTGCTTTTTGTAGCTACGTCGCGTGTCGTCAGTGTATTGAGAAATACATTGGTCTAACAGGCAAGCAAGCTTGTATGAATTGTAGAAAGGAATGGACTCTTAAATTTTTGTACGACAACCTTACTCAGACATTTATCAAAAACGTATATGTGCCAATGAAGAAGAAAGAGCTCGCTGATGCTATGCGTGATGAGATTCCTAAGATACAACAACAAGCTCTTACCAAAGAAAATCTAAGAAACGCCAGGCAGGCTCTTGTGGATTTGAAAAAGAATTTCTACAACGAAAAACACAACCTTGAGCAAACCATAGTCAGACTATACCAAGAACTAAACCATGCTCCAATAGAAGTAAAAAACCACCGCAAATGTCCAAATGACGAATGCCGCGGAGTAATGGAAAATTCAGTTTGCGCACTATGCTCTACCAAAGTATGCAGATCGTGCGACTCCATTACCGAAGAAGATCACAAATGCGATCCAAACACAGTTGAAACGCTCAAATACCTCAAGAAATCCGCCGATAACAAACCATGCCCAAATTGCGGCATGTACATCAGCAAGATATCCGGATGCAGTCAAATGTATTGCTTAAAGTGTCACACCG
>JACCDR012143900.1_pt1 | contig 16607 bp, 43 predicted proteins | sample 7446431 | NCBI WGS metagenome assembly JACCDR01 (sample SAMN15323443, study PRJNA562643) | freshwater metagenome | isolation source: river surface water | place: USA:Blue River Watershed | collected 2017-08-17 | reverse complement strand
AGGTGGGGCTGGCAGACAATACAGAAAAGGGGGCCGACTGGCCCCCGGTTAGTTACTTTTTGCCGTAGCCAGAATGCCTCCCTGCCTTACGTCTTTCCCGGATTGCTTTCCCCCATTCGCTACCCTTGGGCTGGATGCCATGCACTAGCAGGGCGAAAGGATTTGCACCAAAGCAGTGTGAATCATCATGGTCAATTTCAAGCCCTAAAGCATCAGCTTCTGCCTCATCCTTCACAACTACAGAATAGCGGCGAAATGCACCAGCCAGAATATAAGAATCCCAGCGGCCACCAAGGCTAGCCGTCATGAAAAAGTTCGACGGGAGATTATATTGAAGGAACAACACCAGATTTTTAGAATAGCAGTAGAACTGCAGATCCGGGTTGAGTTTAGATACTTCAACCCAGGCATCCAAATATACACCAGAGAAGAAATCGCCCGATTCGTGTATGCGAATCTTGGTGGTATTTCGCTTGGCGTTGTCTTGAATGCCACGGTTTATCAAATCAACCAAACCGCTAAAATTATCGGCGGCGATGTACTGTTTAATCAGCCGCCAATTGTGCATTCTGGCATCATGCACCCTGGGATAGGTAACTTCACTGCTAGCAGCGAAGCACCGAAAAACCGTATTAGGACCATCCTGAACCATACGATGGCCATCCCTTTCGATTACCCTCGAAAGGCAGATATCAGCCCCCGGACAGGTCCACCCTGCCGGGAGAGAGAAAATTAGGGTATCCTTCCCCAGTTTGTTGTTCCCGATCGAAAACTTAAGCTCAGCCATGGTTAAGAACCATTGAACGTCCCCAGTGTAGTCACAGAAAAGGGGCCGCAGTGGCCCCTGTTTGCAAATCTTAACAATTATGTCGTCTCGTTTGATTTAGCAACCCAAATCATGATCTTAAGGGCAACATCCTCGGAATCTTTTACCTTGGACTTTCTAAACTTGGGCAGTTCGTAATGCTTACTGATCAGGGAGAGCTTATCACCCCGAACCTCAAAAATAGCATGGCGGCTATTCTGAAAAATGCCATTGGCCCAACTATCCTTTGGATCAAGACTGAGCCTAATAAAAAGACTCTCAGATCCAGCAAGAACAGATCTCACAACCTGAAGCCATTTGATCTTTTCGAGTACATCATAGGATCGGATTTGTTTGGCGATGTCATGATGCAGATCGACAGTTTGGCAAGTAGAAAGGCAATCCATGATGTCAGAGATTAAAGAGTTTGCGCCAGAGAATTACGAGAAACAGAAGAACAAACAACTCCAGAATCAGTCCTCCTTAGTAGAAACAATCAGGCCAGATTTGACCCAACTGTGAATTGTAGAACCGGCAGACAGTTTGCCAGCTTGAATGTCAGCGATCCCGGAAATCACCTGATCCAGACTATCATCGGGAACGGTGTAAGTATAGGTCTTGTCAGGACTCTTCACATAGACAACATCTACGGAATCATCCTTAAACTCTATACTGGAGAAACACTCAGAATTAGGTTGAACTTTCATAGAATTATGGGCAAAAGAATAGAGAGAATGGGGGGGAATTGCACCCCCCGAATTGTATCACCTCAGGCCAGGATTACGCTCCTGCGGTGTCAGGCTAGGGTGAGATTCCCAGGTTTCGTGATCCCAGGAATCGTCATCTTCCGAATCGTACTCAAAAATATCCGGCAGTTCTTCATAATCGAACATCCCACCGGGAAGCTCAGAAAACTCGAAGTAGCTCATGGCTGAACCGTGAAGGCTTCCCCATGGTAGACCAGAACCAGCAGAAAAGACAGGATTCGGTCATAAGCATTCCTGATAAATGGGCCGACATAATACAGCGACGGCAGCAGTTCGGTATCACACCAATTCAGGAAAGACATAAGAAACCGAATCAGTTTCTGAATATAACTTACCAGTCGTTCTTTCCCGCCGGATTTGTACCAGCATCCAAGACGATCTCCCAGGACATAAACAAGAGCCATGCAGAGCATAACAAATCCCAGAAACTTGGTCTTGTGATTCTGGAAAGAATCCGAACCAAGATAGGTCAGAAAATCATCAACAGGGGGAAAGGATTTCATGATCGAAAAGAGAAAGGAATCAGAATTGGACAGTATCGCCAGGTTCAGCAATTGTGCCGAACGGCAGATCAGAATCCGTCGAAGTATCAACAGGTTCTGTATGCTCGGATTCTGCATTCTCGGCAGAATCATCAACAACCTCTGTAAGTGAATCGATCAGCATAAGCAGATCACCAACAGTTTGTGCCTTGTCCATAAGAGCGAAGGCAGCAGTCTTAGGTAGCGAGAGTGTATTCATCGGGTGTAATTGAGAATAGATTTACAGGGTTTTTTCTTGGGGAGAATTGTATATTTAATCTCCCCTCTAATATCGGCCAGAAGCAGATCCAGCCGATCGGCATTCTTTAGTTTTTCACATGCTACAGAGTTCTTCATAATCCTCCTTCAATTGGTTAGTTACTGCCTCAAATGTTCCTTCCTCGGAATTGATACACTTTGCCACCAAGGCATTGTAATACTGAAAGCCCACAACCCATTCCTGAAACTTATCAAAATCGGGACAAAGTTCCAGCGAAAACTCAGTCAGAATCATCTCCCATTCCGACTCCAGAATATAGTTTGCAAGTGCTACAGCACAGCACAATGCCTCGGTCTGATCTGTGGCGGATTGCTTAAAGAATGGGCGAGATTCGCACCAGACAGAAAAAGAAGGAACCGACATGATAGAAAAGGAAAAAAAGAACAGAAAAGTGGGAGGAATTGCACCTCCCAAAGTTATCACATATCAGACATCATACATTCGGAAGGTAGCAATATCCCGTGCATTGTCCCAGCAGGGGAGAGTAGCGATCATGGCATCACATTCGTTGCGTTGCTGCACAACAGCATTGCAACATCCCATGATGCTATCATGGTTCTTGATGATGTCACGATTGAATGCATCGGTTTGGATCAGGATGGAAGCCATGGGGAAAGGTGGCGAACAGTGGAACAATAGGACGAAAGCCAAATCCTGTCAATACCCAGAACCATAAGCATTCCTTATGACTCAGATAAGCAGGACTTATATTAAGAGAACCTTAAAGAAACCTTAAAGAAGTCTTAATGTTAAGTTATGTTAAAGCATACATTCATTAGGCATACATGTAGACTAGACTATACACAACACATGCATAGGCATACACATCAGGTATTACGATCTGCATAGATTTGCAACAGAGCATCAGTGTACCAGCCATTCTGAAGTACACTATAGACTAGAGCTATCACATCCATATTATCAAGCCGTTCATATAATTCACATAGAACAGAATCCATACATACTTCTTCATCTAAATTAAGATATTCTTTTCTCAGAACTGATTTAAGTTTATATTCATTCGGACTACCAACAAGTTCTGGATAAAGAACATTAAGCAATTTATCCAGAATCTCATCAGCCAGTTCTCCTGTAAGAATATCTGAATATGTCATTTCTTCCATACATTTGCTCTCGAAATAAAGTATCTGTTAATAATTTTCGTTATTGTTCATATCAGAAGAAATAAAACATCTGTTAATAATTTCATGTTCTGTATGAACTCTTTCTTCTTCTGTATTATCTTGTGATTCTTCAATGTATCTGTTAATAATTTCAGTAATATCAGATGTCATATTGATCATCATCATTGGTATAAAGAACTAGAACAGTCTCATCTGCATTAGGAGATTGACCAAAATGAAGAATAGATCTCTTAGAATCTAGATCAGCCATGACTTCATATCCTACAGAATATCCTGTATCACCAATCATAACCATAACCTTCATATCATCATCATATGACTCAAGAGCTTCTCTAAGCTCTCCTACAGTCATCAGATGATCTTCTTCCCAGAGATCATCATCAGTCCAGCAAGAATCGTCTACCATGGGATCCAAAATAGTTTCTTCAGACATATCTATTAATAATTTCAGTAATCAGTACAAATGAAAGCCATCTCTACATCTACATTCTCAATCATATATTCAGAATCAGATACCCGAGCTTCTTCTGCAGTAACAGTCTTAGAGAATACAGAAGAAGGCTGATATCCAAAACCAGAAGGATCCTGAATCACTACAGGAAGACTAGGATCCAGTTTAGACAGTCTCTGAATCAGTTCACCGAGAGTCTCACCAGCCATAGGAATTGAATGTTTCTGATTGACACTGTTATTATACAGGGTTTATCCAGGGCTGTCAAGAGATCAGTCATAGGCATATCTTATCTGTTAATAATTTCGGATTGATATGACTGATATCAGTATATCTTATCTGTTAATAATTGAAGTATAGGAAATTCTGATTTGACAAAATGCCGATTGATATGGTTGAGTTTGGCCCAGCTGACTATTTGAGAGCATCTTTAATTTATCTTGAGCACAAGACTATTTCAATCCTTCTCACTATGAGATCATACTTTAACTCACGATTGATTAACTCAGGATTGACTAAATCAAACCTTAAAATTCCCTGAGAATATTCTCTTCTAAACTTAATAAATTTTAATCTTTTCAAAATCATCCGCATACCAATGACTTACCATACTTCTTCATCAAATCATCAATATCAGAATCTATAATTTCGGCCAAATCTAAAACAACCACACCAGAAGAAGATACAATTGCCACAAAGAAACACTCAAGAGAATAGCTAGTCAGAGAATTACTCTGATCCTCTAAAATTCCAAATGAATGAAGTGTTTTCATTTGATCTCTAAGAAAATTGAGTCTGACCAAATCAAATTGATTTTCTGGATAGATCAAATGATATATCTCAACAAGAGAACAATGATCTCTTTGATTCAATTTACAAAGATAATCAATTGCCTTAATCAAAAGAAATTTTAGTTTAATTTCATTTGAATCATTCATTTGTGATGCTCCAGTCTATCCATCATTCTATTCTTATACCTATTCAAAAACTCAGTAGAATTTGCATGAATGATAAAACTTCTAGTCCAGTATAACTGAAATAAAGAATTCAAATCATAGTCAAAACTAAAAATATCAGTCTTTGGTCTAACATGAATAAAATTTCCATCAATATCTAGTTCTAGACAATATCCTTCCATTCTATGAATCTCTTTGTAAAGAAATCCGGAATTGGAAAGATCAGATCCATAAAGTTCCTTCAAAATGAAATGATATGGAATTGTATTATCATTCACCATGGAAAGAGAACAAAGAAATTTAATCAATAGAAATCTAAATTCAATCTCTTTCAGTCTTGCATCAGATAGTTCTTTATAGATCATTTTTAAATTACCAATATATTTTCAATACTAACAAGATGATGATTGCGATCAACACTCAATGTCCCATCATATATCATATCTCTAATGGCATCGAAAATGGCATTCCTTGCAGGAGTATTATTCTTTTCGAAATCAAAAGGAATGACTTCTGAAATAATAGAATTTGGATCGAATGATTTGTTTAGGTGTTTTACCTTATTTCTAAGAGCAATAAGAATCTCTTCCCTCAGTTTTTTCTGTTCGTAATTTACCTCAAGGTTGTCCATACTTAAATTCGAGCATTTTCATTAAAAAATCAATATCGTGTTCTAAAATGTCCCTTTGTGAAAGAACAAATTCTCCAATATCTGGTATTCCAGAACTAATCAGAAGATACCTCCTATCAGAATGTTCAGAATGTATCGAATAATGTTGTTCCTTTCTTGAAGAAAATATGTCATGAGACCTAATAATGTCTACATTTGCCATACTATAAAGTTCATCTGAAATTACAGTTTCCAGTGCCCTTTCGTGAAACAATTTTTTATACATTTCTTTGCAAATTGTGGCAACGATCCCTTTGGCAGAAGACATAGAATTCTTACCCAGAAACCTAATCAAAAGAATTCTCAGTTTAATTTTTTGTAATTTTTCATTCATGATAAACACAACCCTCCACACAAGTAATACCTTCAAAATAATCAGTAACAATGCTTCTATCCTGAATGAGATATTGAATCTCCTCAAAAATCACATTTCTTGCAGGAAGACTATCCCTGCTCAATGGAACAACATCATTGATAAAATCATAGACATTATATCCTTTCTTGGCAAAATCCATCCTTTCTTTCAGTTTCAGAATAATCAGTTCTCTCAGTAATTCTTCTTTAGTCTTCATAAACAACCTCAACAGAATCTATATTATCAAAATAATCAACAATGATTGTACCCTCTTTTATCAAGGATTTGATACTATAAAACATCGCATTTCTTGCAGGAATGCCTTCCTTATTATCCAGTGGACTAATTTCATCCAAAAGATCATAGATTACAAATTTGGATTTTGTATTCATCAACTTATAAAGAACCGCATCGATAATCAACTTTCTTAGTTTGTATTCTCCATCAGATAGATTCTGATCATCCATAATAGTTCACCGAAACAATATTATCCCATTCATCAAGAACAATCTTTTTTGCCCGAGCCAAATTCATCATAACATCGAACATGGCATTTCTTGCAGGAACATTTTCCTTTGTCAGAGGAATGCAATCGGATATAAAATCTGGAATTTTGTATAGATGGCCTGGCTGAACCATCTTAAGTCTTTCTTTCAGACGATCAATAATCAGTATTTCCAATTGTTCTTTCGGACTAACGGATCTGGAAATGTTATTATTTTTCATCATCAAAATGGGCATAGGATACTTAGCTTTCATTACATTTTTGAAATCTGGAATAGAATTTAATGTGTTGGGGGTTTTCCATATAAAATACATCTTGAGAAGTTATCCATAAAATCATTCAGAGAACGATTCAAAATAATATCATGAGACACAAGATAGGACTGACGAAATTCTGTAATACCAGCAGTGATATCAAATACCCAAGCAGAAGAGATATTATATTCTGCACAGCATTCCTGATCATTCCAGGTAGAAACAATCAGACTATTATAGTCCATATAATACAATTCGTTCTTGATCATCAAAATAGCATCCTTATCCTTTTCTGAATCAAGATCAAGAGATCTACAAATTCCAGTGGCAGTACAATGAGAATTTATCAGAAAAAAACGAAGAATACAAAATCTAAGAGCAATTCTGGAAATATAAAGAGGAGGTTTTTCCATAATATTCATTCTTTCACATAAACAACGGCATACATTTTATCCAGTTTAATTTCCTCATCCTGAATCATATGAGCAATTTCTTTTCTTAGAATATCTCGAATCAAAAGATTGCTATTCATTCTGCTCAATGGAGCAACATCATCAATAAGATCTGTAAGAAATACATTCGGTTTTTCATACATCATATGAATCAAGGCAATTCTAATTTGTCTCCTTAGTTCCTTTTCGTCTTGTTTGATCATATTTGAAAATCTTAATGATTTGGTGACTGGAATTCTCCCTAATATAACATGGACTGAAAGCAATATGAGGATAATTCATTTTATCTGGTACAATCAAATCCGCCACAAAATACTTACCAGATGAATTAACAAGCACCAAATTCTTCCTAATCAGGAAATTAATTTCATCCACAACAATTCTATGCTGGTCATCTAGGCCAAAAAACATCTTGCTTACACCAATACTGGCCTCGGACCATTTTTGGGTCGATTCATGTTTGATAATAAAATATTTGAGAATCTCAAGTCTGAGTTGAATGATGTCGTATTTCATGATAAAGAATTGACGGACTTTAACAGATTGATTTTTGAAACAAAGTTTTCTACAAGAACATCTACAGAATTATCCATCATGTATTTTTTTCTGTATGCTATATGAAAATCCAAATCTGGGCAATCCCCGTTTATGGCATATGCAGCATTTGAAAGAGAATTCCATTTCGGACAATACATTTTCTTGCATAGTCGAAAATGTATTGTGTCCAGAGGAAATGATTCTAGACCACAAAACTTGGACATTTCATCAAGAAAATCCTCAAAAAACAATACAAACTTAATAGAGTCCCTTGATTTCAGATCATATAGTTCCAAGAAAAGTTCATCAAATTCGATATAATTTTTGTCGAGTTCTTGCTGAAGACGAAATATTAACTTGAAAATGAGAAAACGAAGTCTGATCTCATTCAATCTGGAATCGGATAATTCTTTCATTTTCTCAGAATCTTGTTCCATTTGTTTTTCATATATCCAGAATACCACATTTTATGAATTCTCACAGAAAAGGCCACAAATAGAATGATGGAAGAAATTCCTCCTATTGTATCCAGGATCTTAATCTGAGTATCTATAGTAGATATCTGGGCTTGTTGTGTTTTCATATTCATAAAATAGAGTTAAAATCATTTGTAATATCCTCATCCTCTGCTAATTCAATAGAAATGGGATGGATCGAAGAATTTTTTAGGATAAGTTTTCCTTTGTCTGTGATAAAATAGGGAATTGGTAGATCAGTTGTGGAAATATACCTTCCCAATTCCCTGATATATCCCATCAGTTCCATTTTTGCCATAACCATATACAGAAAACTTTCTATAGAATCATGATAAATTCCTCTAGATTCCAATTCTTTCTGAATGGCCTGATGACTATAGAAAGTGACCACAGATCCCTTGATTCCAGAGTCTTTCATAATTTCAAGAATTTCCAAGGCAATTATCTCAAAATCTCTATAACTTTGCTGCTTATCCATATCAATTCTTTTTCGCTTTTTCTACATAAAATTGATGTTGTTTATACGATATCTTTTTCCCCTGTATTGTTATAGCATCAACAAGAATAAGATCCCAGGCCAATTCAGATATAATATCAAGATATCTTTTTTCTGAGAATCTTCCTCCATATCTATTAGATAATTCTCTGTGTACTTCTTCTACGGTACAAGGTCTATCAAGCAACAGAACTATTTCAAAGACTCTCTTTTCAAAATCAGTTATCTTCATGATCTCTTATACTGGTGAATTTATAAAGGACTCAATTCTATCAACGATTTCTTCTGTAGAGAAATTAGAAATGTCCCTGGGAGAAAATACAAAAGATTGTCCTTTAGTAGGTGGTACTCCCACAATATCATACGCAGAAATAATCACAGAAACTTCTAATATTCCAGAGGAATAGACTCTAAGAAGTTTGCTGGTTATCATCTTCAGCAATTCATCATGAATTATACGACGATTATCTTCTGGAGCATTTTTTGTAAGAAAATCCAAAAGTTTAATTATTGTAACACATTCTGTTACAGATTCTTTGATAATGTATTTTAGAACTTCTATTCGAAATTCAATTTCCTTTTTGTTCATTTTAACTCAATGCATCTTTTACCATTAATTACTCTCGGAAGACGAATTTTTCTCTTTTCTATGAGTCGAATAACAGCACTTGAAAATTTCTCAAAGACCTTTTTTGAATTCAATCTACCAATAAAGAGATTGATGAATTGATTTAAAAGCAGTCTTTCCTGATAGATACCACCATTTGTCTTGAGTCTGGACAGAATTTCTCTTTCAAAGTTCATTTCACTTGATCAAATACTTTTGGAAGATAGAGTTTTCCATTTTTTATGAAAAGTTTTCCTTTTAACAGGAGTTGAAGAATGCTATATGTAAATTTTTCATTGACAGTTTTTGTTTCGGTTCTGTCCCTGAGGCGATCAATGAATTCATTTAGAAGATCTTTTTCTTCATAGACGCCCTCATTTTTCTTGACTTTAGATAGAATTTCTCTTTCGTAATTCATTTCAATTCAACAAAAACTCTTTTGTTTGACATTTTACAAGAAATATCATCTTTAACGCCCATTTTCACTATACTGTCTATTACATTTTTTCTAACTCTTTTTGAATCTATTCTACCAAGAAGAAGTCTATTGAAATGATCATGAATATCATCAAGAAACATTGATCCACCATTGGATTTAAGTAATGAAAGAATTTCTTTTTTATAATTCATCCTATTTTGACGACAGTGCAATCATTCGGCCTTCAGTAAAATATGCTTCTCGATCTGCAATCATTTCAAGAAGAATTCTACCAGGATCAATTCCAATATCCCATCCTTTAAAATGAGAATCAAATTCTGATGTGGATACAGGTCTTCCTTTTTCTTCTAAGAAATTTCGAACATACATTCGAACAATCTCATATCTTGGATATTCTTTTACTCGATTCTTCATGCTTACATTTCCGGCATGAAGTTCGGCAATTCCTTCTGAGACCATCGAAAATACTTCCTTTGAAATCTCATGCTTCCAGACATCCAGACCCAAATCATGATGAATATGGGAATGGATCTCTCCAATAGATCCGATAAAATTGTCCTGGAAATAAGAAATAATGGCATTCCTTATTTCATTTGATGTGAGTCTGGTTAGATTCATCGTTCTAGATACCCAGTTGCAGCTTTATTGGCGTAAATGTTCACCATACAAATCATTACATCAAATGGATCCAAATCAGTTCTTTCTTTTTTTAGATATTCTTTCAGAGTTTCTCTATTTAGAAATGCACATATGAATTGTTCTGTTCCGTTTTCATCGGTCCAATATGCTGCCCACATTAGGATTGTCCTCCATTGCGAAGAAGAAATTTGAGATAATCGAGAGATCGGAAAAATTCGGTAGGAGTTCCATCTGCATTCTCTCTTTCCGTGCAATTATTCTCAATTCCATTCAGAAGAGTCTGCAGATGTTCTACTGGAACGGAGATTTTATTTCTATCCGCCGCCGTTTTCCATTGAATGCTGATTCCGACATTTTCTGGAGTTTCGGATGCCGGATTCTGAGTATATTCAAAGGATACTGTTTGTTTCCCCCCTTCATTTCTAATAATGGGGGGGCCAATTCTGGTAAATTGGCCTCCAACAGACGAAGGAACCATTTTTCTCATGGTAGATTCATATTCATCGGAAGACATTACAATTCTTCCAGTTACATATTGTTTAATCATTTCGATTCTCCTCGATAAATAGAAAGTTTTTGAATAAGATTATTGATAGCCTCTACCTTTTCTTGTCGTTCTTCTTCCCTTTCTGCACGATCATTGGTGGTATAAATTTTCAGTTGATTCAGTCCAAAAAAGATCAGTTTACGTTCTTCTTCCGTAAGAGAAAGAGGGGCTGGTTCTTCCTTCGGCTCCCATTCTTTTAGAGCGGCCGGAGTCTCTGCCCAAGAAGCTGGATCAGTATCGCTCGATGCAGCAAAAGTTACATCAAGACAACCAATATCATGATTAAATCTGGGAATACCAAAGACATATTCTCCTCGATTATCGGGGAGATAATCTGCCAGAAATTTCCAGAGATCGAGAGAATCGATCTGGAGTTTTCCTTCACAACAGTAACCCATGCGGAAAAGCTCCTTGATTTACGAATGTAATATACCACAGATGCGGAAGCTCCGCAAGTGCTAGTGTGCCAGTTGAATTATCGTCCCCTTTGATTGCGGAACTCTGAATGATAGTGTACTTTGTTAAGTTTCATGTAATGATAACGAAGGGCACATTCTTGGGGCTTTTGATTACAGTAGATGATTCCTTCTTCTATGCCATACTTCTCGGCAGATTTCCAAAGAAATAAACCGAATCCAAAGAATAGAGCAATCATCATGATTGCGAAAGTATTAGTTCTCATATGGCATTTAAGTTAATTTACAAATCTCTTTATTTATTTGATGATGTATTGTCGTCCTGTATAAAAGATACAAAAAGAAACAAAAAGAATAGAATACAGGCTAGATTAAGATAGTTGATCTGCATTTGATTGTTTTGTAAGAAGTACATCATTACCAAGTTTTTCTATGTCTTCTACGGACATAATTCTCTTACCATTCAGATCACCTTTGGTTCTGGTTGTAAAAGTTCGAACAGCAGAAGGCAGAGAATGAAGAATATAAGACACAAGTTCTTCTTCTGTTTGAATCCTTCCTTCATTTCTCTCCTTCCATATTTGATCCATAAATTCTTGGGCATTCATGAATTTTCCTCTACATATTTTTCAATTCTATCCGCCAGACCATTAAAACTAGAAGAACCATCATTCATAATGAGTAGTTCTCCCCTGAATTCCTTTGTGAATCCATAATATTCCAGAATAGAATCTGGTCCAGTAAAACAGAGATCTGGATTTGGCCTAAGTGTAGTCTCATACCATGGACTATACTTCATGTACTCTCCTTCTGGGCCAAGATTATACACGATAGTATGATTATTTCTCATTTTTTCTCTGGGTGTCCATGGTTCCCAGTATCCAAGACCAGACAATTCACAGGCAAGTCCCATCACACAAAAACTATTGTTTCCATCATCTACATGAAGGACATTATGAATTTTGTTGTACTTGCCGGAAAGAAGGGCCTCAATTAGAGTTCTGCAGTTTTTTATTTGGTTTTGATCTAGTTTTCTCTTCTTCCTAAAGAAGAGATTCAGTAGTCTATTAAACATCAGTGTTTCCTCATATATTTTTCAATTTCATCTGCAATTTCTTCAAAAGACCTACCGAAATCATTCAGAGTCACAAGCCTAGAACGAAATTCATCTGTAAATCCATAATGATCGTATGAAACCTTGTGTGGAACAATACATACATGTACCTGATCATCAGTATTTGGAATTACATATTCAGAATAATCATGACGATGGGAAAACTTTCGCCAAGATCCAAGATTGGACAATTCACAAGCAAGTCCCATCACACAGAATTGATTTGTATCTGTGTTATGAAGATGTCCAGAAATTTTCTCATATTTTCCGGATCGGAGTGCCCGAATCAATTCCAGACAATTTTCTTTTTGTTCTGGAGTCTGCCGAAAAACATAGAGATAATCGACCAGAACATCAATAAATTCACGAATAGTTTTAAGCATCAGGAAATACCAATAGAGACACAAATATATTTCATCAGAATACACAGAGGAATTCCAATGACAAGAACAGAAGATGATTTTGATTCATGGTTGATTGTCGGAGAAAGGATCAGAGAGGGCTCTAGAAGCCCCTGGAAGGTCGGTTATTGGCCTTCTGGGTGCTCCTGGTCATTGTCTGGTTTGGCTTGTTCGGGGCTGCTGTGGGAGACTCGTGGATCTTGCACAATTTCCTTTACTGTTTCGAGATCTCTGGAATATCCATGAATGAGTTCATGACCACGGCCTTCAATTGTATCCGAATTAGATGTAATTTTAAAAAGAGTAATTGCTTCCATTAAAATGTGCCTTTGTAAATGAAACTTTAATAACAGAAGATGCCAGAATATGTCTCGGAATTATGATCATATCCTTTTTCCCACTTTCCAACATCATTCCGGTTTTTCCGGACAAATATCCTTCGAGAGCTTTGCAACATTCATCATCACATTCAAATGGAATGGTGCCTGAGAATTTCCCAATGGGAGTTTTTACATCAAATTTGGCGATAATTTTATTCATTGGGAAACCGGAACATCAGGAAAAATCAATTCAATAACAGAAGATTTGAGAATATATCCAGGAATAGCAATAATTCTATTATTATCGTTCTTTAGGATCATTGACATAGATCCGTTTGCCCAATTGGCCAATTTTTCGTTCACATCTTCTACATCAGTAAAACGAATATATCCAGAAAAATCTCCTCTCGGAGTACATACATTCGTAAATGTATGATCAGAATAATCCATTTGTTCCATAATTTAGTCCATCCGATTAAGAGAGTAGTTGATGATCATTGCAAAAATGCAGGTTAGAATTATGACTGTCATGTTGGAAATATATGAGCCCTTACTGCTTCTTTGAGAGTATGGAATTCTCCATCCATACATTTGGATGCCCATACTGATTGACCACAACGATCAATTCGTATAAAGACAAACACAAGGGATCGAATACGAACGAATGCTACTCGATCACGAATAGCCCATCTTTGATTATTCTGCCATTTCACTTCCATAGGAACAGAAGTGGGAGAATAGACAGGAAGATATATATTCGGTTTCCAGAGTCTATTTTTCTGTTCCGTCTTCTCCAAAAGTTGTTCAAGACTCATGGCCAAATTCACAGATGTTCGGAGCATTTCCACTCTTATGAAGGGAAATCAGCTTGTCTTCCAGTTCTTGGGTCCAACGAGATCGAGAACGAAGATACCACACATCAGTAGCACAAGAAATAGAGCAATCCAGTTCCTTTGCCAGTTGTTGGAAATATGCCTCCATTTCCTCATAGTATTCATTTTGAATTTGGTCGGAAGTTTTCTGGTTCATTTGGAGGGATACTGATCGATTGGATAGAGTTGATTGAGAGAATCTCGAAGAAGTAGAGTATCTTCAAGACTCAAAGAAAACTGAAGTCGTCCAGCTTTGGATTGATCGTCATGACAAAGTAGCCGAGACCCGGTTTTTGGTTCATTCTCAACTTCTGCATTGCAGTCTTCAAGAGTGAACCACCATTCTCGATTGGATTGAAATCGTTTTACTGTAGTGATGGGCATGGCGAATCAAAAGAGTCGGGCGAGTGTGGATGCTGCAGCAATAGGAAAGACTAGCTGAAAAAGAAAGAAGCAACGGAAAATATACTGCCAGACTGACAGATTTTTATTTCTTGGTCTTGCTACAGGACCATTATGAAGATGATGCATAAATCCCCAGCCGACATAACAACTTGCCAGATAGAAATAGACAGTTGTATAGAAAAAAGGATTGTGAAAGATTTGCATAATCAAGAAGGAAGACAAAGAACTTTTTTGGAAGAAACCTGGCGGTTCAGTGAAACATTTTGAGCAGCCCTTCGACCAGCATCGGCAGCATTTCCATACCCATAGTTTACCCTACGACTGATTGTTCTCAGCTTTCCATGAATGGAAACTACATAATTCTTAACTCTTTCGAGTTCATTTTGAGAACGAACAGCCAGAGCATAATCATCACTGTCAGGATGATTGATTTGTTCTTTCTCAGATCCCTTCATTTCCACCAGACGATGATAGATTGCATCAGCAAAATTCTTCATGAAGACAGAACGAAAAGACCGAGTAATGAACTCACCATTTGCAATGGCAATCAGAACTGCTCCATCGGCCATATCTTGCATTACTTCCAGAAGATATTCATAATACAGTTCACACTGAATCAGATTACCTTTGGAACCATACAGATTCCTGACAGATTCTCGTTTGACATTTCCATCAGAAACAATAACCATGCAGTCGAAATATTGTGCCACTCCATTCAGAAGAATTCGCTTCGCCTCATTCACTCGTTTGGTACGAATCATTTCGATACTAGAAATGACATTCTCTTCGGATTCGGGAATATCATTGGTGCTCAGACCATATTGCTTACACAGCTTACGAACCATAGCGGCAGCATTCGCCGCTTCATTCGCATTGGAACTTCCCTGCAGTCGGAGAAGTTTGGCGATCTTGGATTTGATGGATTCCAGAGACATTGTGTGGTGTCGTCTTTACCCCCATATTATACAGCCCATTTCTGGTCTGCCCATGGACCTTGTGCCAGTTAGAAAGGTGGCACCCCGATAGGTTTAGAACTTCCGTAATTTTGCGAAGAATCTCCCCCTGCACATTTGACAAAAGCCTGAAATACCCGTATTCTATAATCTTTATCGGAAAAAATTAATTCTGGACCCTTGCTGGCAACATCACATATTGCTTCGGTTGCCTTATTCCAGGCATCAAAGTTCTTTTGGTCTTTAAAAATGAAGTTTATGATTAGACATTCATTTACTTCATCAAAAGTATCTTCATGAGAAGAAGAAAATGTAGTAATTCTAAATTTTAGAGTATGTGTATTTTTGTGATAGTAATCAATCAGTCCATCCTTTGCCAATATATCAAGATGATTTATTACATCCTGTTTATATGAATCAAGAATTACATAATCATAATCGCTTGTGAATGACAATACTATCTTGCTTGGTATATTTCCATCAGATACTTCTTTTTTTATCACATGGCGTTTGATATATCTAGAACCAGTCGGAAAGAATTTAACATTCTTCGGAAAGATTATATTTTCAATTAGTCCTCTTTTCTGTTTCATAGCTTTCTTTAGTATCATTTAGTATTCGGTGCCATTTTAGTATTTGGCGCCATCTTTTTTCGATCATATTCGTATAGTCTTTATCAGACGGACTATATTGAGAATCACTATTTCTGTATAATCCAAGAGACACCGCATCATTGAATTCTACAATATCGAACATATCGATATCCGGACGATATCCAACATCAACCGAGAATGCAACCAGATTATTGAACGTATGAAATGTTCTAGAGGCATTCATAACCAAAGAAATTAATTCTTCTGACCTTTGCATTATGATTCTGTCGTCACAATCTTCACTATCATATCGAGAGAATCCAATAATAGTAGGTCCAGTTATTTCTTCTACTGAAATATAGAATCTATATTCGGTGGTGAATTTTACTGGTTCACAAATGTAAATCGGATTGATTATGATTTTTCGCCTTTCTTCATCCGATAGTTTTTCCAATTCATGATATACTTCGTACTTAAGTCCTCCAGTGAATAATTTTGTATGATGTGCTGGCTTCACAAATTCTCCAGATTCTGCAGTATCAAAAAATCCTACATTAATTTTTCGTTTGAATAATTTAGAATTTATTGTCCTTTCTCCACCATAGGTATAAGATATTGGAAAGTTAATATT
>JACCDR012473283.1_pt1 | contig 16610 bp, 27 predicted proteins | sample 7446431 | NCBI WGS metagenome assembly JACCDR01 (sample SAMN15323443, study PRJNA562643) | freshwater metagenome | isolation source: river surface water | place: USA:Blue River Watershed | collected 2017-08-17 | reverse complement strand
TCCTCGGGTTTCCCCGAGGCCAACGGTGATGCGCTTCTTCTGGCCGTTCCTCTCGAGCTCTCGCCCGAGCCATTCCGACGCGGAGTCCCCGCGCCAGCCTCTGGATCACCCGAAGGTGTCCGGTGGTCGTACCTCACCTTGACCGCGTTCGTGTCGCGATCGTCCGCATGCCCGCAAGCGGCACACACAAACCACGGGTAGCCCGGCGCCGTCTCGCGCTCGGCTCCGCACGCCCAACACTTCTTCGTCTCGCTCGTCCCCTTGCCGCCCTCGACGACCGTGACCTTGCCCTGAGCCCAGCGCTGCTTGTACTCGATCTGTCGCCTGAGCTCCGCCATCCCCGCCTTCTGCACGTCGTCGGCGAGCGCGTTGCGAGCACCTTGGTCGGCTGCGGCGCCCCGTTGCAGCATGTCCTTCACGCGCATGTCGCGAAGGACGATCTCGGACGCGCCGCTGTTGACGATCGCGCGCGACACATGATGGATCCTGTCGGCTCGCACCTCGGCGATCTCTCGATGGAGCTTCGAGACCTCCGCCCGCGCCTCGTGCCACCCCCGGGACTGCTCCCTCGTCTTGATGCCCGACCGAAAGCGACGAGACATGCGCCGCTCCCAAAGCAGCCGCCTCCGCTCAAGCCTTCGGATCTTCTTGTCGGTCCTCGTGTCGGCAAACGTGCCGAGCTGAGACCCGTCCCAGGTCACCGCCCGGTATCGGACCCCTACCTCGACCGCGACTCTCTTCTCGGGCTTTCTCGCGCGCTCGCCGACGACGGGAGCATGCGCCCGCACGGCCGCGTACCACCTGCCGCCCCAGCGCCGGATCCCGACGCCGCAGAGCTTGGGGCCTGACCACTTACCGCCCCTGCACGATGACTCCGGCAAGGACTGTCCCTTCTTCGCCCACACGATCCCGAGCCCTGGCACGCGCACCCACGCCTGACCGTCCTTCATGCCGCACGCGAGCGCGCTCCCCTGGTCCACCACAAACCCCTCATCAGGACGTCGAGCATGAAACCGAGGAGCCCCGAGCGAGCACCGTCCCCGGCGCCCCTTGCCGCACTCGGAATGGTCGCCCCGCGAGTGCTTCTTGAGCCGCCTGAAGAACGCCTCGTAGCCCTTGCCGAGCGCTGCGATGGCCTCGCGCGACACGTACGAGTTGCCGAGCTCGCGCATCCACGAAAGCTCCTCACGCTTTGCCTGCGTGAGCCGCGCGTGCACCCCGAACGCGCTCGGCTTGTTCTCGAAGGTCGGCACCTTCGCCTGCCAGCGGGTGAGGAGCGCCGACGCGCGCTCGTGCTTGCCGCGCTCGCCCAAGCGCTGCCACCTGTACCAGAGCCGCCACTCGGCAAGCCCCCAGTTGTAGGCGACCCGGGAAACGGCACACGCGCGCTCACACCACTTGCGCTCGGCCGTCGTGAGATCGAGCTCGACGCGAAACGCCCGGAGAGCAACCGTCGCCTCGCGGTCACCCATCACACAGCTCCACTTCCCTGAGCCCACGCCCACAGCACGAACGGCACGCTCGCGATCCAGAGAACGACAAGCTCGGGGATCATTCACTTTCCTTTGTACAGGCTCGCCGATAGCGAGCGCAAGTTTCTTTTTGCAGCCGCCGTGCCAGCCACGAGGGGCGCCACCGATGCTTTCATTCGTACGAAACCGTAACAGTCCGTTACGCTTTCGCGTGCTACTGGACGAATCGCGTAACAGTTACGCCTGCCCCGGAGGGCCGGGAGCGCCCGTGGCAGCCCTGGCGGGTGGCACGGACCATGCAATCATTGAAAGCATGAGCACGAAACCCAAACTCGACCCGAACAAGCTCTACTGGGGCGACAACTACCGGATCACTTGCGGCAAGCTCCGCTGCGCCGGCATGTCCGCGCATTTCAGCGGCCGCACGATCTCGGGCCAGCGCGCGATGCCTGTCACCCGGGCCGAGCTCGCTGCCCTCAAGGCGGAAGGCACGCCCGCAAAGTGCGAGACCTGTGGGATGTGCGCATCCGACGCGGAGAAGCTTGCGGGGGCCCGGTCGTGAGCCACGCGACACCGATCCGACGGGAGAAAGTCTGATGTTCTTGCTACTTCTGAAGGTCGAACACCCAAGCACTACGTCGCTCGGATTCGTGGGCATGTACGAGTCCCAGGAAGAAGCCGAGCGCCTGAACTCCGTCCACGGGTTCAGGGAGAGTGGTCACGGCAACCGCCGCATGCTGGGGGCGCGCGGCTCTCTCCCGGTGAAGTCCCTTCTGGCGACCGACACTGAGGTCGACGGCGACGACCGCTACTCCTACCTGCTCGCAGAATACTGAAAAGCCATGCTCTCCAAAATGTTCCGCACCAAGGCCGCGTTCTCGACCAACGGTGGCGCCACCTGGGGCTGGGTCTCCTGGACCCACTCCACCCCGAACAAGCACGAGGCGATCATCGCAAAGGCGCGCGAGCTCCGCGCGTCGTCGTGGGACTTCGGGCAGGCCACACATGCGGAGCTGAGCCGCTTCCCGGTGTCGGCATGATCAACCCCGACGGCCTCCTTAGCCCCGTGAGCATCACCCACGGCAAGTACCGCGGGCGGAGCGGACACGTGCTCCAGCGCTTCACGCACTGCCCGAGCGGGGTGCGCTACCTCGTCGTGCAGGTGAAGGGCGATCCGGCGCGCGATAGCCTCCCGCGCGACATCTCCGACTACATGAAGGTCCAGGGGGCGGTGACTTGCACTGGGCAGCGGCGTGAGCTCCCCGCGTGGTCATTCGTGGTGACGGTGCGGCAGGAGCGCACGGGGCTCGTGGTGCAGCCGTGACCGAAGAAGCGCCAAGCTCTACGGCAAGCGCCGTCCGTAGATCGCGCGCTCAAGCGCGGTGAGCTCGCGCACGGGCGCTTCACCACTCTCCTTGCGCCTTGAGGGACTCGATGACTTCGAGGATGACGTAGCCTGCGACCTCTCCGCACGTCGTAACGACCGCGTCTCCAAGAGCTCCTCGGAGCGCTCCTTGTGGTACTCGGCGAGCACCTCGTCGCTGAGGTCCGTCACCCACCCCACCGGGAACCCCATGAACCACTCGCAGAACGGAAGGCTGAGCTGCCCGCCCGCCTGCCCAATCAGGGAATCGAGCGAAGGCGTCCCCTTGGTCGCGTACTCCTCTCGGCCATCGGGGGGCGCGCCGTTGTTCGTCGAGCCGTATATGGTGGCCGTCAGGGTCGGCAAGAGCCGATGCCGACGCCACTTCTGCATGCTCGGCGAGAGCAGGTTCCTTGCCGTCGTTAGAGTCGGCACGAGCTCTCGCATCTTGCCGGTGAGGGTCGGATTGCCGCGTCTGTTTTTCTGTCCTGAGCCCCGCTTGCCCTCGCTCGCCGTCAGCGTCGGGAGCCGCTCGTAGATCCTCACGAGCGCCACCTTGAGCGTCATCCCTCCCTGCCGCGCCTTGCCCATTCCCGCTGCTCCGCGCTGGCCCTCGCTCACCGTCAGCGTCGGCAAGAGCTTCTTCCCGGCCTGCAAGGTGCTCATGCCACCGCCTCTCTCGATCGAGCCTTCGCCCCTGCCTCTGCTCGCGCCGTCCGATGCCCAGAGCGTGGGCAACAATGAAGACTCGGGACCGCTCATGCAGAGCTCCTGTTGCGCTCGCCGTGAGCGGGAGCGGTAGGCCAACATAGCCTCGGAGTTCCAGCTCACCGAGAACATGGTCGACCCAGCCGGTCGCGTTGCCGCCGATGTTTTCGATGACGAGCCAATCTGGTCGATGCTCGGAAACAACCCGAACAAACTCACTGAAGAGTCCCGAGCGGCTGCCAGTAATGCCCGCGCGAGCACCCGCGGGTGATAGGTCCTGGCAGGGGAATCCTCCGCAGATGAGATCGGCAGGAGGAAGCTCTCCTCCTCGGACCTCTCGCATGTCTCTCCATCGTCGGACATCAGGGTAACGCTCCTTCAAAACGGCGCGGCTCGCCGCCTTTTTTTCTACCTGCCAAACCACGGGGCCAAGCCCCGCCATCTCGAGCCCGAGCTCGAGGCCACCGATCCCAGAAAACGTGCTGCCGATCGTCAGCACCCGCTCGGCTCCGCTTCGCGCAACACCATTTGCCGCACGAGCATCTGGACGCCCCTCGTGATCTCCCCATAGGAAACGGGGCGGCTCGCGAGGTCGCGGAGCGCCACGTGCGCCTCGACGAGATCCCATCCGTACTGCGCGGCCACCTTCAGCGCGTGCTCCTGCCGCAGCTTGAGCGATGGCGCGGTAAACTCGATGACCTCGTCGAAGCGACCGACGAGCGCCGGGTCAAGCAGATCAGCACGGTTGGTCGTCGCGACGAGGATGCCCTCGTGCGCATGGTCGAGCAACGTGAGCAGGGTGTTGGTGATGGTCGTGTACTCGCGGCCGCCGCCCACTTCACTCTGTCTGGCGGCGCCGATCGTATCGATCTCGTCGATGATGAGCACCACGGGCGAGCGCAGCACCTCGAAAAGCCGATGGAGCTTCGCGCCCGTAGCACCCAAAAAGCCCTCTATGACGGAGCCGAAGGCGGCGACGTACGCGGGGCGCCCGACAAGCCCCGCGAGCGCGGACGCCGCGCTCGTCTTGCCGTTCCTCGGGGGCCCCGTGAAAAGAAGCCTCGTCGGCGCATCGAGACCGCGGGCCCTCAGCGCATCCCGCGCGCGGTGGCACCGGGCAATCTCCTCGAGCGCAAGGCGCGTGTCGGAAGCGAGCGTGAGCTCTGAAAGCTCGACGGGCCGAGGAGAAGCGACGAGCCCCGAGACGTTTGCCGGCAGCGCCACCATCGGGCGCTCTTCGGCGAGGCGCTTCCAGCGCTCGGCCTGGGGCGCGCTCTTCGTGGCCGCCGCGAGTTGGAGCACGATGCTCCGGAAGCGCCGGTCGTCGTTGTTGAGATGCGCCTGGATCAGGGCATCAATCTGCTTGGTGCTTGCCATCAGAGACCTCGTCCTTCCTCAAGAAAAGCCCATCGAACATCGACTTGATCACGATGTCTGCTTGGGCGGCATCCACGACGGCTTGCACGACCTCCGGCGGCGGCCGCCAGAGGCCTCCAGGCGGCAAGAGGATCGCCCGCGCAAGCCGAAGCACGTGGCGCGGGATGATGCCCGGAGCAAGCACCCAGCGGCGCACCGCCGGCACGACCTGTCCCTTTCTCCGCAGGCTCGCGAGGGCACGTCTTGCCGCCCGCTCCGCCGCGCGCCTGCGTCCCACGAGCTGCTTGCCTCGCGAGGGCCACTTGATGAAGCCCTCGGACATCAGCCGCTCTGCAAGGTACGCGCGAGTCACCGGGCGCGCGGCTCCCAACAGGTCGACCAAGTAGTAGACGCGCGCTTCGAGCTCCTCGTACGTCGTCGCCAGCATGCTCGGACGCTTAGGGCTTGCCATGCAAAAGGTCCTCCAGCGAAAACTGCGCGCTCTTGACCGTGTGCGGAGACAGCCAGAGCCTTTCCCGGTGAGCGTTTTGGTTGCTGCCGTCACCCTGAAGCGCGTAGCCTCCGTGCGCCTTCCACGCGACCTTCTCCCAGCTCGAGGGGAAGTCGTAGTCGCCCTCGTAACCCGCGACCACGATGCGCAAGTCGGGATGGTCCCCGTGCTCCATGCACCAGCGAAAGACGCGCTCGGCAACTCCCTCGGCCGTCCCGTAGAGATCCTCAAACCCCGGATACGGCGGATCGAAAAACACACCCGCCGGCGCGATCCCTTGAGCCCGCCCCGTGCGGTTCGTGCCGAGCGTCGCGGTCGAAAGGATCCGCTCGAAGTCGCCGCAGCAGACCCGGACGTGCCGAAGCCTGTCCGAGAGCGCCTTCATCATGCCGACCAGGCTCTCCGCTGGCTCCCCCGTGATGCCCTTGTGCCCGTGCAGATCGGGCATCTTCTTGGTGACGCCGCGGCGCCCGGCGATGCCGGGGAGCTGCTGCGGCAGCCGGTCCTTCGAAAGCGAGACCACGCCGTTTGAGCTCGTGAGGGCCGGGCGCGCTCGCCACTCCGGATGGCGGCACCACCCGTCGCCGATCCAAATCGACTGACCCCACACCCACCACCCCGCGATCCTCGGACTGAAGTAGTGCGGGTCCTCCATGAGCCGCTCTGTCAACCGAGGCAGCTCCTTCACGAGCCACGCGTGCCTCGCGTGGAGGTCCTGCTCGATGACCGGCTCGTCCGCGTAGCGAGCGACCTCGAGCGGATCGTTTCTCACCGAGCGCCAGAAGTTACAGATGGCGCCGGAGATGTCGTTCACGGTCTCGTACTTGCCGGGGCCACCGGGACGCCCAAGCAACACCGCAAGACTTCCAGCGAAGGGCTCGAGGTAGGAGTTGACCTCCGGACCAAGCGCCTGCCACACGCGCTCGGCGACCTTCCTCTTGCCTCCGTAGTACGGAAACGGCGCGACCAAGGGCTCGGTCACCCGGTCCGCGCCTTTCTGAGCTTCTCGACCCACGGCTCCTGCTCGACGTCGAGCGCGCGGAGATACCGCCGAAGCTCCGCCTCCGTCACCCCTGGATCTTCGGGGAAGCCACCGGTCGTCCCACACTCGATCGCCATCGCCCGCTCCATCGAAAGCCCCGCCCAGGTCGCTACCTCCGAAAGCTTCTTGCCGCTGTCGTGCCGCAAGCCCTTGAGCTCCTGCCCAAAGGCCCGCATCCGGGCGGCAGCGCCAAGGCTCGACCTGTCCAAGAGCTCGTCGAAGCTCGTCATGGTGACCCCGTCGGTCCCGTCGGTCCCGTCGCGCCACCGTGCTCTCTTGATGGCCAGCGCTCCCAGATCACCCGCACGCACCACTCAAGATTGGGATCACTTAGCACCTGCCGCAGCTCGAGTCCTACCGGGCGGCTACCGAGATCGCAGTGCTCGTCGTCGTGCTCATCAGTCCCGTCGCCCGCTTCGCACAAGCACACAGGCTTGCCCGCGAAGTACCTCGTGAGGTCGCTCCATTTCACGTCGTGCACGATGAATCGATCTTTTTCATGTTGGGTCATGGCAAAGTGTCCTCCAGGGTTTCATGCTGCTCACCAACCGTCTCCACGTTGGCGTCGATACGCCCCGTCACCACCGCGAGCCTAAGGGCGATGTTGTTGCCCGGCCCGAGCTGTCTTACGAGCCAGCCGACGCAAGGTAGCTCCCGCCCTACGGGTGTCTCGTGGCAGGCCATCATGCGGAGCGCCCCCCCGATCACCACGAGCCCCGGCTCGGCGACGGTGTCCTTCAGTTGCGCGTGCTTCTTCTCGCAGTAGCCGTGAGGGATGTCGCGCGGGTTGGTGGAGACCTTCCACGGGCACTTCGCACACTGCCGGCGCGGCGCCGCTAGGGGACGCTGGCGCGCACTCACGACTGGTGCTCCATCGAAAACTCGTACCTCTCGAGCCGCACCTCGAGGTCCCGCACGCGCGCCTTGAGCCGGTCTCGCTCGCGGCTGACGATCCCGTTGAGCTTCCGCTCAAGCTCGTAGTTTTGCCAACCGGCCTCCATCATGTACTCCAAGTGAGCGCGCGTGAGCTTCTTCTTGTTCATGCGTCGCCTCCGTCCGGGTCCGCCACCGACCAAGCATCGGTCACATCGGTGAGGTAGCGCTGCCTTGCGATGTCACCGTGCAGGTGCTGCTTGGCGAAGGCGTCGCGCGGCATCGCGACCGGACGGAGTCCCACAAATCCCTTGCGCATGCAATCGGGATCCATGGCCTTCGCGTCCGAGACGGTCGAGAAAAATTCCTTTGGCTCCGTACAGAACTCCTCCCCCTCCACCGTCACCGACTCCCACTTCACAAACGTCCCCATGAAGAGCACCGGCTCCTCCCACGCCCGACCGCCTTCGAAGAACACCGCAAAAAGCTCCGCTTGCGCGTGCTCGATCGTCTTCGCCTCGTAGTGCGTCGTCTTCATGTCGATGCTCTCCCAACGCCTCGCCGCTCGCGGGCCTTCACCATCTTGCGCCTCTCACGCCTCATCAGCGCCTCGCATGCCTTGCAGGTGCCGACGATCTTGCGCGGCAACCTCTCCATCGCCCGGAACTCACCGAGCAACTTGTACTCGCCGCACTGCCGGCAGCGCTGACAGGTGCCCTCGATGGGCATCTGCGCCCAGCCTCCCGTCTTCTTTCTCTTAGTTGTCCCAGTACTCATCGTTGTCCTCTGCGTACTCGGACGCGAGGTCGTAAAACCTAGCGTACGCGTCCACAAACTTCATCTCGAAGGATCCCGTGGGACCGTTTCGCTGCTTGGCGGCGATGACCTCGGCGATGCCGCGGTTGGTCGTGGTCTTGTCGTAGTAGTCATCTCGGTAGAGAAAGATCACGTTGTCGGCGTCCTGCTCGATGGCGCCCGAGTCGCGCAGATCGGCAAGCCCCGGGCGCTTGTTGCCCTGCCGCTCGACGTGCCGGTTTAGTTGAGAGAGCGCAAGGACGGCGACGTGCTCGTCTTTGGCGACGGCCTTGAGCCCGCGGGAGATGCTCGCCACCTCCTGCTCGCGGTTGCTGTTTCTCGTGACCTCTCCCTTCATGAGCTGCAGGTAGTCGACGACGACGAGCTTCAGCTGGCAAAAGCTCGGACGCGTCACGAGCTGGCGCTTGAGCTGGCGGATCTTGCCTCGCAGATCGTAGAGCGTGAGGCTCGTCTGGTCGTCCACGAAGATGGGCATGTGGGCGATCTCGGATTGCGCCGTCGTGAGGTGAGTCCAGTCCTCGCGCGAGAGCTTGCCCGCGCGCATGCGATGCAGGTCCACCTTCGCTTCGTGGCAGCCGAAGCGCATCGCGATCTGCTCCCTGCCCATCTCGAGCGAGAAAAATGCAACCGCCGCGCTCGACGCGGTCAGCGCCCCGTCGACCACGAAGGGCCGCGCGACGGCGGCGGCAAGGCCTGTCGCAAACGCCGTCTTGCCGAGCCCCGGGCGCGCGGCGAGGATCGTGAGATCGGTCGGGTAAAGCCCCACCATCATCCGATCGAACTCCCGAAACCCCGTCTTGGTCGGCGCGGTCTTGCTGTCCACGAGCCGCTCGGTCGTCGCGTCCCTGAGCGCGCGCTCGAGCACGTCGCCGAGGGGCTCGAGCTTCTGTCCCTCGCTCTCGTCGCTCAGCGCAGCGAGTCCTACTTCGAGTTTTCTGAGGTACTCGCGCGGGTCCTCGATCGGAGAGTACCCCTCGGCCTGGCCCTCTTGGCAGATCGCAATCGCCTGTCGCACGCGCCACTTCTGCCAAATGATCGAGGCGTGGTGCTCGAGGTTTGCGATGGAGGGCGTCCTGTCGGCGAGTTGGCCGATGTAGGGCGTGCCTCCGACCTGGCCGAGCCGACCCCGGTCTCTCAAGTAGGACGCGACCGCGACGGCATCCGGCGGGACGCCTTGCATCCGGAGCTCAAGCGCCGCTTCGTAGATCAGCGCGTTGGCGTTGGCGTAGAAGTGCTCCTTCCTGAGGATCGGCTGCACGCGGTCGACCGAGACCGGATCGAGCAGGATCGCCGAAAGCACCGCCGCCTCCGCGTCCATGTCGTTGGGCGGTACGCGGCCGTTGGACGGCAAAAGCTCCCGGCTCTCAGCCATCGCGTCAGATGAAAGCAGCCGTCGTCACGGCCAAAGCTCGTCGATGATCGCCTGGTAGCCGGATCGGAGTTCTTCGCAGATGACCGCGTGCGCCGCCTCGCCCTCGCCGGCCTCCCGCAACCGCGCCACTGCCGCGCCCCACATGGCCACATCCGTGCGCAGCGATGCGAGCTTCGCCTCGCGGGTGCTCGCGCCGAAGAGCGCCTCGAGTCTCGCTAGCTTCAGCTTCAGGCGCGCCCACGCAGCGTCACCCAGGGTCTCGTGGACGAGCTCGTGCACGTAGGCGATGGTCGGTTGGTCCAGGCGCTGCCACGTGATCTCGTCGATCTGCGTGGAGGTCAAGGCGTAAGCTCCTTTGCGATCCGGTCGTACTCGTCACCCATGGCCGCAAGGGCCGGATCGATGTTGCCCTCGTACCCAGGCCTGACTGCGGACCGAAACCATTCGACCAAGCGGCGCGCCTGCAAGACGGCGTCGCAAGCGGCTCGAGCTTCGGCTGACGAGCGCGGTTTCAGGGACCGCGCGTACTCGCGCGCCATGGCCTCCGCTTCCTTGGGTGAGAGGGTCATCGAGCGACGTACCCCTTGCGGAAGGCGTCTTCGGTCTCGTTGGCGCAGAGCCTCGTGATCTCATTCACCGTGAGCCGCTCGCCCTTCGCGCGCGTCGCCACCGCCAGGAACGCATTGAACAGCACGCGGCCGATCGCGCCGTTTGGCAGATCGCTACGGTTGATGGCAGCGACGACGGCATCCGTCAGTTGCGTCACTTGGTCCATCGGCTGCTCACTCGTAGGTGTAGTGCACCGTGCCGTCGTCGAGCTCGGCTTCTGCCATCACCCGCGCGCGGACCCCGAGCACCGGCGTCTCGATCGCGAGTTGCTCACCTCCAAGCAACCGAAACCCCGTCCGGTGCACACGATCGAGCTCCTGGATGAGCTCCATCCATCGTCTGGGGCTCAGCTTGTACGTGCGCGGGACGCGAGCCAGCGAGCGCACCCACATCCCGTGGAGCCCCGCTTGCACAAGGACCTGCTCGATCGTGCCCTGCTGCTCGAAGCCATCGAAGCGTATCTCCCCCGCCGTCTTGAATCCGGAAGGGATCGTGATCTCGACGCCACAGAGGACGGCTGCCTCGTTGAGCTTCGAGAGCACGCTCTCCGGGCTCGCGATCGAGTAGACCTTCTCGAGTGGCTTGAAGTAATCATTCGGGGCCCAGAACGACCCGGACCACTCCTCGTTGTCGCACTCGATTTGCACACGATGATGCGCGGTGCGCTTCGTTCTCGATCGAAACTTCCCGACGCCGTAGCAGTAGAGCCGCACGATCTCCTTTTGGTCGCTCACGCGTGCCTCTTTTGTCGTGGCAAAAGCCGCGCCGGTCCCTCGATCTTCTCCCTGTGCCGCTGAAACTCGTCGTGCGTCATCCGGCGCAGGTCCACGAGGTACTCGATCGCCTCCGGCGACAAGTGCGCGGCGTCTTCGGTGTCGTTTCTGTGCTTCATCTTTTTTTTGCCTTTCAAACAACGGCACGGAGCAGTGCGTTTACGGCGCACCTGTCACTCAAGAACTCCTCCGCGCGCGCGAGTGCCTCCTCGGGAGACTTCAGATCCTGAGGGAGCATGACCATCCCTCGACGATCGGGCGGATGCACCGTCACCGGGATGCGCGCCTCGAGCAAACGACCAAGCATGTCGCGCGAGCCTCGTCCCACGGTGCCCCGGACCAGGCCGTCCCAAAAGCCGAGCGCGAACGCTGCTCCAAGCTTCACCATCTCTTCGTTCCGGAGAGGGCCTGCCTTGGGACCTAGCCACGCGAAGTCCGCGGGGTGAGGCTCCTCGACGACCGGCACCATGAATGGCCTCGGAGACTTGTACGCCTTCACCCAGTCGGAGGCGTACCGGTCAGCGCCACTCAAGCACGCACCGTGCACGATCGTGCGGTAGGTGCCGCGCTCCACGTGGAGCTTGAGCTCGTCCTCCACGAGCTTCCGATTGGGAAAGTCCCGGTTGCCGAAGACGATGAGGCGGCTCATCGCTCTTCCAGGAAAGCCACGATCGCCTGGCACGTCGCGAGCGCGGCCTCCGCAGTCCCGTTTATGTCGCCGTTTTCCCTGATGAGGTGCTCACGGATGAAAGCCCTCACGTCGCGCCGCCCCGCGCGCGATGCCCGCGCGCACTCGTCCAAGTACTGGAGCAGGGCCAGCCAGCGCGCGTCGTTGTGGTCATGGGGATGGGGCACAAATGAGGTGCGCATCTGTCTCATCAGGATGCCGTCGATCCTCGAGCTCGGAAGCTCGTCCTCTTCGACCGCAGGCGGGATCTCGGTCGTCGGCACGGGCTCGGGAGCGACCGGTGCGACGGAATGTCCAGACCGCACCCAACCAAGATGCGCCATCAGCTCGAGATCTTCCTCGGTGCCCGTGATCTCGATCACCTCCTTGCCCACGTCTCCATCGACCTCCACGTAGAGCGCGTAGGTCGTCGGCTTGGGCTTCGGGGTGAGGTCGCCGGGCTTCAGGTCATGGTGCATCAGTTTGGTCTCTCCTTCTCCTTCGGGGGTGGTGCCAAGCTCGGCAGGAGGCTTCTCATCTGATGGATGAGACGCTTTTCCCGAGCATACGACTCTTCGATGATCTTCTTCTCGCGAGCGAGCGACTCATCAGCCGCCTTGCGCATGTCGTCGGCAAAATCTTTCTCGATCTTCAGGCGGGCGTTGGCGTATCGCAACTCATTGGCGAGGATGACCACGAGCAACCATCCGATGCCGCACATGACCCACAACGTGCCCGGGATCATTCGTACACCGTCCTCAATTGAGACCCTCGCGCCACTGCGCCAGCGCTTCGGGTGGCGGATCAAAAATGTTCGACCAGCAATCCACGATGCGGCTCTCGCTGTCGAATATGTACGTCCACACGGTCCCGTGGCCCGAGAAAACTCGGTACCGAAAACCTCCACCTGCAAGCACACGCGCCGCGGCGGCCTCGCGCGACTCCTTGCTCGTCACGGCCGCCCTCGTCCAGAGGATGCCTCTTTTACGCGCGCGTTCTCGTGGTGCACGGGATCATTCGTACACCGGCCCAAACCCGCGATCAATGGTGATGACGGTCGGCACGAGGTAGGAGCCGGCCTGTGCAAGCATTGCTTGCATTTCCCCGAGCTTTCGGGGCGAGGAAAGCAGCGTGGGCTTGCCGGAGGAGAGCCTGTCGTACAAAAGACCGTCCACCCGCTCCAAAAACCAGTCCGCCCACGGCGGCTTCCCCCTCGGGTCCACGAAATCCATCACGAGCACATGCGCCCGCTCCGCCTCATCGAACGGGTTTTGCTCGCCCTTGCCGTCCAGGTGCTCGCGCATCCTCACGGCAAGCCGCGGGGCCCACGTGTACAAGATGTGGTGGCGCGTGTGCCTGACGAGCTCGCGCGTCGTCGCCGCCAAGAGCTTGGTGCGGACGGCGTAGTCGCCTCCCGTCACCAAAAGCGATCCGGCGAAGCCAGGGGCGACGGCGCGGGCGAGAAATCCGTAGAGCTCCTTGCGACCCGGCGTTTGGTGGGACCGGTGCTCCGGATCACCGAGCACGCGCTCGAGCGCGTAGTCCACGAGCGACGCCGGCAGACCCGTGAGCCCGACACGCTGCCGCTCCCGGTAGACGAGGTACCGGTCGCAGCGCGTGGTCACGATGCGCACCGATCCGTCGTCCTGAAGGTGCAGGTCCAAAAGCTCTCCCCGCCGGAGCGCCGCCATGTGCTCGGCGCACGCTCCCCCCGTCATCGGGCAGCGCGCGCACTGCTCGACGCGCTCGTTGGCCGCCACCCAGGACGCCCGCGTCTCGCCCGCGAGGTTAGCCGCCCCGAGCGATGGGTAGAGGCGGAGCAGCGAGGGCGCGTTCGAGTTGAGCCATGCCCCGGGGCCGCCGTGCCTGTGAATTTCCTGTGCAAAGAGCTCGTCCTGCTCCTTCTCCATCCGATGGAAGTCGAGCACCCCTCCGATCCATTCGCTCCCGGATGAGGCGCTCGGTAACTTCTGGTGTCCAGCCCCCAGCGTTGGGCGTGCTGGGTGGTGCGGATTGGGGTCCTGGGGCTCGCTCACCTAAGTCCTCCCGGAGTAGTCGGGGAGTACTCGGGGGAGTACTCGGGGGAGTACTCCGGGAGTACTCCCGGGGGTCCACTGTCGTGGAAATCGTTGGGTTTTTTTGAGAAACAAGGATCTCGGCGTGACTGTCGTGGAAATCGTTGGGTTTTTCCACAAAGTGTTGCGCACACGCGCGCGCGTCAGATCCGGAAATAGATAGAGACAGAGACTCTCTCTCTCCGTCTATTCCGGATCTCGACTTCAAAGTACGGATCTGAGCTTGCCGGGATCGGGGCGTGAGCCCGTCGTCGAGCGACGGCGCGGAGAGCGCCCTCAGAGCGCTTTGATCCTCGGGAACGCCGCCCAGGTCGTTTTTTCTCCACGCGCCCCGTGGCGGTGGCAAAGCGGCCGAGGACGACGCACTTTGAAGGCCTCGTGCAACCGAGAGTTTCGTCGCGGCGCCCCGCGGTCCCAAAAACGCTCGGGCCTCGTCCTCGGCAACCCCGAGCTCGGCGAGGTGCGCGCCGAGCGCCGGCACGAACGTCTGCTCCCAGGTTTTCCACAAGTTGTGGGTAACCTGTAGCTCGGGCAGGCAGCGCCGGATCGTGATCAGGTGGTCGTGCTTGAGCCGCGAGTCCGGCAGCGAGAGCCACTCCCGAAACCAGCGCTTGAGGTGACCCGGGCTCGGGCACTGGTTTTCCGGGTAAAACTCGACGCGCTCGATCCGCACGACCGAAAATGCCTCGTCCCACCCGACGAGGTTTTTGGCCTCGAGCTCCACCATCGCATCGCGCACGAGCGGTGCTGGACGCGCGAGCACCCCGGAGAGCGATGAGATGCCTCCGAGCACGTGAAAAATCCCGGGTAAAAACTTCCGGAACGGACCCGTCAAAAGCAGGCTGAAAAGCTGCCTCGAAACGTCGGAAAGTCCTAAAAAGTCTGGGTCTGACCAGATCGCCGCCGCGTGCGAAAGCGCGGGGTCACCCGACGGCATCCAGTCCCCCAAGGTGGTCGCCGGACAGATCTTCGCCTGCTCGCCCATCCGGGCGATAGTCGCTCGTCATCGCTGGTCGTGCTTCCTCCCGAGCACCTTCGGGACGTGGGAAACGGAAATGGCGTACGGCGCTCGGGACCAAAGCGTATAACAGAGCCAAAACGCCTCAGGCAAGAAAATCGCAACAATCCGTACTTCCAAACCAGGATGCACCTCTGGTAGTGTCTTTTCGCCCCGGGTACCCCCGGCCACAAGGTGCTGGTAAGGATCGTGCGTTCAGGTTGATGGGAAACCCGGGAAAGTGATCCGGGGGCCCGGGGCACCCCGTTCTTTTCCGGTCATGATGGTTTCCGATCCCACCAAGCTTTTGCCCTGCACGATGCAATCCGATCAAATCGCCGATCCGCCGGTGTGTTTAGCCCTCGCGCAAGTTCGTCAGCCGCTCGGCGACGTGAGCGCGCTCGAGGAGCTCTCCATGGACTACGGCATCAGCTCGCTCGAAGAAATCGAGGGAGCTCAGATCCGCAGAGCTTTGCGGTTGACAGGCGGAAATCGCACCGAAGCGGCTCGCATGCTCGGCATCGACCGCCGCACGCTTTACCGCAAGATCGCGCCGAGCGCGCCCGGATCTTGAGGGTACGCCCTTCAGAGGGCGCGCAACCTCTCTAACGCCGTTTGCGCTTCCCTGAGATCAACCCGCAACGCGTCCCGCTCCTTCGTGAGCTCGGCCACCTTCGCGCGCTCGGCAGCAAGGGCTTGCTCGGCGATTTCGGCGCGAGCTCGCTGGTCGTTCGCTTCGTTGCGCCACTGGTTGAACTCATCGCGCCGGAGCCCAACGAACTTCTCGACGATGGGCCAGCCTTGATGCACGGGCATTGCGGCGAGCACGGCGGACAAGTCGGCCTCGGTCATCGCCTTGTTGGCGAGGATCTTGTCCAGCTTGCCGGTTGAGCGGAGCACGAGCATCCACGGCCACCACGGGCGACCGTCGTGGTTGATCGCCGGCAGCAACCTAGCCCCGTCCTCCCCACCCTCGCCACGAGCCACGGCGGGAGGCTTCGGGTTCGTGGGTTCATCCAATCCCACGCCCGCCTCAGCCGCCCTGTCCACGTGCTCTCGCGTCACGTTCGGGTGGTCGATCGCGACGTTGCCGTAGGCGAATGAGCGGCGCTGCTTTTCGTGGTCAGAGAGTCGCGGCGCTACCACTTCCTCGGCGGGCTCCGGAGCAGCTCCAGCGCGTCCGCTATCGCGTGCTCCGACGCCGGCAGCCCGTTCCTCCGCAGGTACGGCAGCACCTTCGCCATGAGTTGCGCAAGCCGTCGTCGTCGCCTGTGTCTGACCTTTGCTTTGCTCATCGTGCTCCTTCACCACCACCCCATCCAACCCCGCCACCTCCGACTGCATGCCCTCGACGCGCTCGATGGCGGGAGGGTCGGCTAGCGGCCGAGTCAGCCGGGCGCACGAGTGGCAAAGTCGCACGCTCACCCTGAGCGGCGGCCCAAGGTCGCGGAAAGTGCCCTTGGCCGTCGTGGTCACTTCACCGAAGAGGATCTTGCGCTGGCATGAGTCGCAGTAGTTCGCCAACGGCTCCGGCATCGCGCTCTCGTCCGGACCCGAAGGCACTGCCGCCACTCGCAAGTCAGTGACACGCGCGAATTTGCAGCCGAGTGTTTTTTCCAAATACGAAGCGGTCGCCGCTGCCTTCTCTGGCTCGCTCGAGTACGCGACCACCAGGCGCTCGTTCTGCAACTCGAAGAACGCGCTCACCTCGTAGGGCATACCGTCGGGAAATGTTGCCGCGCTCTCGTCCGCAACCCCAGCCGGCGGGGCGGGAGGGGGAGAGGAGCGGAGGTGTCGCACCAATGCAAGCAGTCCGCGGTTTGCGTAGGGATCTCCCTCGCGAAAGATGCGCTCCGCCTCGTCCAGATGGTCGGTCATCGCTCCCTCTTTCGGCGCTTCGTGACGGTCGCGAAGCCGTTGCTTCGAGCGGACCGAGCCGCCGCCCCGCGCGTCTTATACGGGCCGCACCGGCCGCC
>JACCDR010764723.1_pt1 | contig 16615 bp, 17 predicted proteins | sample 7446431 | NCBI WGS metagenome assembly JACCDR01 (sample SAMN15323443, study PRJNA562643) | freshwater metagenome | isolation source: river surface water | place: USA:Blue River Watershed | collected 2017-08-17 | reverse complement strand
TAACGCGCTGCTGGATTACATTCAAACTATTGAGGCTAATGGCTCGTCCTTAAACTATGGCAGAAAAGTTGTTCGGGATAATTTCGCAGCCCTCGAAGCCCTCCGCGCACAGAAGCCCGTGGATGTGAAGAAATTGGCAGAAGATTATATGTTTTATATAAACAGGCTACCACCAGCTAGAATAGATGTGCACTTATACGTGCGCGGCTTTATCGACCACCTATCAACCAAAGGATATTTAACACCACAGAAGCCCGTGGATGCAAAAGAATTAAAGCTGATAATTAGGCAACACTTTTTTGGTACAATCATCGAAACAGATGATGATCTTGATATGCTACTAGCGGCACACGGCGACAAGGTCATCGACCACCTATCAACCAAGTACGACCTGACGGAGAAGGAATGATGGATAAAACAATACAAGTTGTTAGATGTACCGGGTGCAATAAAGCCAGTTGGGAAGTTGAGCGGATAATTGTTTTTACTCCCGGTTTTAATATCTGCAATGAGTGCGTAAGTATGTGCAACCACATAATTGAAAATGAAAGAAAAAAGGATCAGCCCAATGACTGAGCGCGATGAGGCTTTGAATGATTGGCCAAAGGATTGGAAATCTAATGATGCTCAAAGCATTTTAGCTTACTGGACAAAACATAGCGCAACCCTTCATGCCGCCCTGCAATCGCCTGTGCCGGAGGAATGGCGGGAGGCTGTAAGGGATTTGGCCGAACATGGTTACGCGTATATGTCGCCTTTAAAACCAGACGTGTATAAAAAACACGCATCGGTGATCGAAGCAGCGCAGAAAGGCGGGGGCGATGTATAGAATTTATCATCCATGTTTTACATCAACATCGCCAGACGAGTGGTGGGCATGGGTTAAGGAATTTAATTTATTTGAGTACAAAATTATTATTTGTAAGAAAGTTTAACTATGAGAGGGGACGGTCGTCTATACATCGCTCTACGGAGTGATGAGCCGGAAATAATCAATACCGGCTGGCCGCGCCCCTCTCGCCAGTTTAAGGAGTGAATGATGCCCTACGTCTGGACACCAGAGCGAATTGAAACCCTTGAGCGACTATGGCCGACTGCTCTTGCCGCAAGGGAAATCGCAGTTGTATTAGGCACAACTAAAAACAGCGTGATTGCCAAAGCGAACAGGCTGAAACTTAAGCCGCGCAAAGTTGTCTTTATACCGCCAGCCGCCGTTAAAAACATACGCCGTGTCCACAAGCCGCATAAATGGAAAGCCAAGGGCAAGGCACCTAAAGCCATGCTAGACCTTGAGCCGAACGATTGCAGATGGCCTTTGGATAACGGGCTATTTTGCGGCGGTCATAGCGTTGATAAAAAGCCGTATTGCCGTGAGCATTGCGAGATTGCTTACTATACGATCAAGCGGAAAATATAAACTCAATGACCAGCCGCCCGGATTGCTGCATGACTTCGGGCTTGTCGCACAATGTGCGTTCTATGGCTATATCCCGCGCTTGCTCAGGGCTTGATGCCTTCATGTGGAATATATAGCCCAGATCGCCCTTGTGAACATGCGCCGTAAATTTGCGATCCGGCCATTTCATAGCCCGTGACCTGCTGGGGGATGCAGGGGTTTAACAGAGGGGCGGCGGGGGTATGCGTAAACCACGCGGGGGGCTATATTAATAACCATGCCACAAATACCCCTATTCCTGCAAACAATCCGGTAAGCAGCTCGCCTAATTCGGTAGGCTCGTTTACATCGTCTGGCATTTCGCGGTAATCGGGCCACTCAAAGGCTTTGCTGTATGCCAGCCCCTTCATAAGGCCGGATACGATCAACGCAATCCCGGCATCACCTTGCCCAAAGGCCACACATGCCAAGGCAGGGGCAATCGTGATAGCAAGGCCAGATAGGGAGATGCCGAGTAGATCATAGCCGTATGGGGTCAGGTGAGGCCTAGCCCATTCAATCATAACGTCCAGCTTTTCCCGCGCCCATGTCTTAGGGCTGGTTGCCATATCCATCCATGCGCCGTGTCCTGTGCGTTTGCCCAGAACCGCGCCCAGATAGGCAGGAATTGACCACCAGCCGCATACAGGCCAAAGAAGCGCAATATAGGGCAGACAATGCGCCCATTGATCCAGGCCCCAAGGCAGCTTAGGCCAGCCGCCGCCACACATCCGGCTAGTCCATGCCATATATGGAATTGATAATAAACTAACGATCATTGTCTGCGATCCAGTCTTTTACGACTTCCCGGCAATTTACACCGCACAAACCAGCCGCATACTCATCGGCAAGCCCGTACAGAAAACCGCTAGATGGCTTGTTCTTCGGCGCGGGTACGGTCTGCCCAGTTGCGCAGGCGTTTAAGCACATCGTCATCAGTGCGAGGGCGGTTAGCTTTTTTATGCGCTTCATTCCAGACGGCCTCCGCTTGCTTTTCAATACACTCAGCCTTGCCCTTATCAATGCCGCCTTGCCTCGCTGCGTACAGCGCAATGCTGAGGGATGCAATGACAAGTGCGGCGGTTAGGTATTTCATTTTGTGCGTTTATTGAAAACCGAGAAGTATTCAATGAACTTGACAATTTTGCCAAGGACTTCATCGTCTTTTGTGGATGGGGTCAGGGCTACGATTGCCGAGGCTGTGGTAACAACCAATCCGATAATGGTCAAAACATCCTGATAATGCGCGGTAATCCAGTTGAGAACGTCAGTCATTGTTTACTCCTTATTTGATTGGTATAAATTGAAAGTGCATCCAGTCGTAATTCTTTATGCGGCCTAAGCTGTAGCCGCCATGCTTCTCTACTATATCCCAAAATGTATCATAACTTGGCTCTGCAAGGCTTGCTTTTTCTGCATCCCAGTGCAGCTTGTTGCGCTCCGGGTCAATATCAACAGCCAAGCCCCAGCTATGTAAAGACAGTGTACTGCCGCCCATCTTTTTACGTATATTCAAACACCCGCCAAAGACATCAAGCCTTAATTCCTTAATACCTGCAATACCGTAAGTTTCAAGCGTTTCCTGAAAAATGGCCTGCAATTCATCGCGGACGGTTTCATGGCAGCTAAACCGCCCGATTGTGACCTCCGGTGCCCATGCAAGTTTCATGCGGTATGGCAAGGTGCAATAAACCTGATTGGAACCCGGCTCGCCGTAGCGTTTAATTATGTCCTGCGTATTCATTTTCTTCTATCTGCTTTGCCTGCCAAAACAATTTTGATTTCACCTAAATTTTGATTAATAGCATCAAGCTTGCGTGAAACATCTCGGTGAAATTCCTTAACTTCTGCGCGTGTTTCATCATATTTTTTTTCAAACTCGTCGCGTGTAATGCAATGCTTTTCAAGTTCGTTAATGCGCTCGCTCTGGCTTTCAATACTTTCGTCATATCCTGATAGCTTTTTAAACATGGCGATTGATCCTATGAAAAAACCAAGAAACAAACCAACAATCCCGCCTATGGATTTGTCTATTGCGTGAAAATCTTCGAGCATTAAGAAACACCTAGTCCAGTAATTAAGTCATCAATCAAATCATCAATGATAGCAATTTCAGCAGCCGTTAGTGCCGCTTCATAAGCATACCATGCACCTATAGTCACGGCTGTGTAATCAGCAGAGCCATCACTAAACAATGTCAGGGGAACTGTGGCATTTCTTAAGGTTGTAGAAAGTGTTGCGCTTGCTACGCTATTTACAACGCCATTATAATAAATATCCATAACAGACGATGCAATGCCAACAGTAACGTGGTGCATTGTATTGGTTGCAAGAGCTGTGGTGTTGGTTACGTTGCGAGTTGTTGCGCCATTATCAATGGCACTAATTCTTACTTTGTTTCCTGTCGAAGTTAAAAATTGAAGCGCGATTGTGTCAGTGCCAGCGTAATCGCTATATAATTCAGAGCCGTTTTCAAACGTAGCAAACTTAAACACAAGCCCCATATTGAAATTAGATAGGCCGTTTCCGTGTGTGTAGTTTGTAAGCAAACGCTCGTCCGTACCGTTTCCGGTGATGCCAGCCGTTGCGCTGTAGTTGGTATTGTCAAAGCCTGTGTTTGTAAATGCGCCTGAGCCTTTCAGCTTAACCAGAGTGCCGCCAAAGGTGGTTGCATCTGTGACGTTGCCAATACCCCAGTTGATCCAGAATTGAGTGGCGTTTGTCCAAAGGCTGTTTGATTTAAGAGCCAAAACAAAATCATTGATGACGGTCTTATTGGCAACCGATATAGTCGCGCCTGTAGCCTCAACCGCCGTGAAGTATGTTTGAGCATCGCTGTCGTAGGCAGGCGATGATGTGGTATCTTGGAATGTGACGGGCAAGGTGCCAACCGTTAATGTCGCTACTGTGCTCGTTCCCTCAAGGGCGGACGATGTAAGTCTAACCTGAACATACTCGCCGGGGTCGATTGTGCCAGCCGATGATGTCCAGTCATGCGGCACTGTTGAGCACCCGCTATCTGTACAGATGCGGTATTGAGGTGATCCAGAGCCGGAAATAGATATGGATGTTCCAGCATCCATGCCCGTGACCTGAACAATGTTTGATGATACCAGCGTTGATATGGCGGTTCCGGTGGTGTCTGTGAAATCAAATGCGTTTGGAGTGTTATCAGCCGCAGAGCCAGAAATAGCCCCTGTCACGTTCGATGTCGCGCTTACAGAACCAAAAGCATCAGGATCAAGGGCAGGGCCAACCAAGGCAGTCACAATGCAGCGTATATCGTCGCCAGCATCGGAGGCTTGCAGGCCGTATGTCGAAGATGTTGCGCCTGAGATATTCGCCCATGTGCCTGTACCGCCGTCGTTTTGCCATTGATATGTATAAGTAATAACAGGCAAGCCTGTCCATGTCCCGGTGGTGCATGTAAGCGTCTGCCCGACTGTTTCCGTTCCAGATACAACGGGGGCAACTGTATTAACAGGGCCAAACAATGCAGCAACCGCAACCGGATCAGTGCCATCGACAATCGTGCCGTTGGTGGTGCCCGTGTTGCCTGTAAGCTGTACAAGATGCGCGCCTGTTGAGCGTGAAAAGCCGCGTGTGCTGCCGCTATCTGTGCAATCCTGATACCAAACAACACCTTCATAGGACGCGCTCGATGCGCCGACGCTAAAGCCTTCTTCTGGGCTACTTAGGCTGTCATAGCTAAAACAACCTAAATTCATGCCGAACGATCCGGCGGTGTCTGCAAAGTTCGGGCCTTTAGCTTCACGTCCAACGCAATTCAAACGGATAAAATAAACCCGGTCATGGGTTGTGAAATTGTTATCATTGTTGCCCGCGCCTTGATAGCCATTCCGAGCCGCGTAACAATCAGCTTCCAGATGCGTTGTTGTCCATGAATAAGTCACGTTGCGGTGATAATTAAACCCGTCTGCTTCGCGGCTGTCTGTGGCGTAACAATTAACAAGGCGCGTGGTGATGTCGTCAATATCCCAGTTATCTAAAATCGCATAACGAGCCGCCGCGTTGAGGCCAACGAGCAACGATTGCTCTCCAGCCGCCGAAGCATCCCATTTCACGGGCTGCTTGCCCCACATTTCGACATTCTCAAGATATAGCGTTTTATCATCCATCGCCGTTGAAAACGCTGTCACGTTATCGCGGCTTAAAACCTTAACGTTAGTTGTGTTAGGTGCCGATCCTGTGACATGAACATACAAATCAACGCCATCATCAAAATAGGAATACTGCGTTGCCTCGCACGTTGCCTTGTCTGCAACCTTTGTGAATGGTATCGGAACGCCTGTCGTGCCATCAACTAGCGTTTCCTGCCCTGTGCTGACTGTGCGGGTTAAATCAATAACCGTGGCGGTGCCATTTCCCGCGCCCGTTAGCTTATAAACATTGCCGCTGTCTAGCGTAAATGAAGGCGATGTAATGGCGCGGTTGATGTATGCAATCCCGCCAGAAGGCCCGACCAATGCCAACGACCTGTTAGGCGCAAAGCTTGCATTAAAACCTGTCGTCTGGTCATACCAGCCATCCGCCATGTTTATAACAACCGCGCCTTGATCGTATGCGTACTGAAGTGTTTGATACGCTGTGCCGGACGAATTACCGTTATTCGCGTTGCTGCCAGTTGTAGGGTTTACATACTTTTCAACGCCCGTTGGTTTATCGCTGGCAGGGTCATAGCTGTGCGTATAAGTGCCATCATTCTCGCGGGTGACTGTAAAATCAGGCGTCCACAATGCGGCAAATTGAGAAGGGTACGAATAGCCAGACGAACCACCACCGCCGCCAGCACCATATCCTAATCCGAAACCAAGCCTAGCCATTAATAATATTCCTCAACAACAATAAAACCAGAACCGCCATTACCACCCGCAACGCCGCCAGCCGAACCGCCTGCGCCGCCGCTGCCAATGGTATATGTGTAGCTTGCCGCAGGGCTTGTGATGTAAAGTTCAACATACTCACCAGCCGCGCCGCCATAACCGCCCATGGCAGTAGCGGAGTTAGGGCCGCCGCCACCGCCGCCGCCGCCTGTATTTGACTTAGCGTTATTGCCAGCACCTGTATTATTACCACCCGCACCGCCGCCGCCAAAAGGGGAGGCCGCGCCAAAACCACCAGAGCCTAATGCAGGGCATCCATCACCGCCTGATAAGCGCAATGCAGCCGATCCAGAACCGCCAGAGCCACCAGCCGCAACAGCTACGTTTTGACCGCCAAAAGGGCCTCCTCCGCCGCCTGATGCGTTGACAGAATTAAATATTGTATTGCCTCCAGCCGTTCCATTGTTTGTGTTTCTTGCGCCGCCACCCCCGCCGCCGCCAACCATACGCACCAAAAGAGCGGTGCAGTTTGCAGGCGTTGTATACGTCGCGCTGGTGCCGCTGGTTAAATATTGCCGGGTAGGGGGCGTAAGCGATATTCCCGCAATTTCAGTGTCTACGTAATTCTTAGTCGCATAATCTTGCGCACTTGTAGGGTCTGCCATGCTTACAAGCTTATGCGTGCTATCGCCTGACATATTGGCTTTGAGCGTTAAGTTTGCGCCGCCGCCAGCACCCCATTGAAGGCAATCATTTGATCCAGAGCTGATAAGATGCGCACCAGCCGAAGTGGACGCCTGCACGCCTGTTGTGGAGCTTACCGAACCAGTCGCTCCCGTCTCGCCTTTATCACCCGTTCTTGTGTGCTGTAAATAGCAAACATCCGCGGCCGTAAGCGTGCCATTGCTGGCAACGTGTGAAACTGTGATTTCAAGCCATCCTGTGTTGTCAGTCACCGCCGCCGTAACGTTATACAGCGCGTATGTCGCAGGTGTGCCGGACTTGGTGATTTTAATCTGGCCTTTGTTTGTAGACGTTGATGCGCCCCATGCAGCGATGGCATCGGACACATCAGGATTGCCCGTAACCGATGACAAAGCATCAACCGCAATTGCGGTAACGCTGGACAAGGTAGCGTTATTAAGCCTGAAATCACCCGTTCCGGGGTCTGCCATGCTTGTCGAGCTATCAAACGTAAATTGATACGCTACCGAATTAACCGCAGCCTCAGCCGAACCCGCCGCCGCAATAGCGGCATCGGCAGCCGTTTGAGCCGCGCCAGCCGCGTTAATCAGCGTATAAGGCGCAAAGACAAATATGTTATTCGGGCCAGTTGCAGGGGCTTTGGTAAATGTTAGTGTTGTGCCATCAATTGTATAATCGCCAACATTGCGAATAGTTAACCCGCCAAGGTCGCGCACAGATACGTTATCAACCGTTCCGGTAAAGCCAGACGTGCCAAAGCTAATTGTCTGCGTTGATCCGGCGATGATGGTTTCTGAATATGTGCCGGATGCGCTGCGGCCTGTCCCAGCCGTACCGCCAAGGCTTGGCGTGATTGTCCCGGCTGATCGTGTGATTGTGTATTGCACAAGGTATTGCTTGCCCTGAATAAGCGTAATGCCTGCTGATTGCTCAAGCGCGGTTGAGATTGCACCCGTGGCCGTTGCAACGCCTGCCGCAATCGTCCAGCCAGTCCCCTTCGTCCAGCCCGTATCGCTTGCGAAAGTGCCGTTTGTGGAATACTCAAGCTCTGAAAATACCATCAGTGCTTTTTCATCACTGCCAAGGCTATCGGACGTTGTAAATGCGGTTGTTACAGCGTTTCCGCTAAAGGACTGAAAAAATCCTTCCGTGTTTGCGGTTGTGGCATTAAAGCTTGTGACGTTATCCGTTTCTTTAATCGTATTGCCATCGCTATCTTTCAAGACGTACTTATACGATCCAGAAATAAAAATAACCGCACGCCCTGCGCTATCTAAAACAATCGGATTTGTGTGCTCAATATCACCCGCAGCCGTTGTGTATGTAGCCTTTGGCGTTGTCGTGCCAGCCGCATAAGTATACAGCAAGCCGGCCGCCGCGGGGGTTACGCCGTCATTTTCAAAGAATTGCGCGAAGTGGGGTGTGTAGAGTACCGCCATTTATTTAACTCCGTTTGATATATTACCAGATTGTTGGTTAGCCGTAAAATACAAAGCATCAAGAACTTTAGATGCTTCTTTCGGCGGCAAAGACAAAAGCTGTTTTTTTTGAGCCTCCGATAAAGCCCTTACTAAACTTTGATTTCTATTAACAAGCGATTGCGTTGCTCTGTTTGCCGCCAAGCCAGCCGCAAATGGAATTGATGTGGTAGTATTTCCGAGCCCCAGAAGTGCTCCGCCAGCATAAAGCATTTTTTGTGTTGTATCCGACCCACCAAGCTCAGGCAAAAGTTCCTTACCAACGCGGGCCAGATCGCCAATCTCGCCCGCTTGACCACGTACAAATGATCGTCCGTAAATTTTCGAAACGCGGTTTGCTAATTGTGCGGGGCTGATGTTCCCGCCAGTTTGTTTTGCAGCTAAAGGCTCTAAAACAAGAAGGTTTTTGTATTGTTGTTTTGCAACAGATAGCGTTTCATCGCCTGCCGACATAGACTCAACAACAACATTTTCCAGATCGCGCAAAAGCTCTTTTGTATCCATAGCCGACGCTTTACGTGCTGCTTTATTAATTTGAGAACGTAACGTGTTAAGCTTTTCACCTGAAATTATTCCGTTTTGTGCGTTTGATTGTAGTTTTTCAACAGCACTTTTAAAGCTGGCAATGGCATCTTGTGTTGCATACATAGGGGCTTCATCTGCAATTTCTTGAATAGCTGGAGCCATAGAATTTAGATTAAATGTTTTGCCTGAGCCTAGTTTTTCAAACTTTTGACCGACTTCAAAAAACGCCCGATCCATATTCATAGGCGTGAATTTATCTGCTTTTATTCCTACTGTGTTAAACAACGCTTCATTAAAAGCCCTCATTTGCTTTTCACGAAAACCTTGTTGACCTGAAAACGGCAAATCCTGCGATGTTTTTTGAAATGTTTTTAAAGCACGCGAACCAGTCACCTGATCTAAGGAAACAGGTATTTTATATTTTTGCGCTATATCAACAACATCCGACAATCCTTCATCTATTTTAGGAATTGCGCCTTTTACAACAGCACCAACAGCAGGAATAGCCCCGCCAACAACGCCGCCAAGAATTGCGGCCTGACCAGCACCTTTGAGCCTTTGACCCTCTTCAGATGCCCCGGCTCCGTATAAGCCAGAAAGCGCGGCTCCTGAAGCAGCACCTTTAACAACACGCGCTCCCGTACCGCCACTCCGAAGCATACCGCCCAGCGCGGCTCCTGCTTTTGTGCTTGCACCAGCACCTCCTGTCAATAAAGCACCAGCGATGTTTGCTGGTATTGCCACTTCTGGACGTTGTGACATTTGATTTCTTAAATCTTGCTGCGTTTGTTGCCGCGCTGTCACCGCTTGATCAACAAGTGCAGGGTTTGTAAATTCACCTGTAATGAGTGCCTTTGGCTCTTTCATAAGAGCCATTGTAGCAACGCCAAAAGGATCAGTTATTTCATCTGAAAACCCAAATGTTGCGCCTTGCAATCCTTGAGATAATGCAGTTTTTCCAACAGACGGTTTTTGTGCCTGCTTAGGCTGGCTTGATTGCTTTATGAAATTTGCAAGCTCTTTTGCAGCCGCGACATCACCCGCCGCATCTGCATTTATTAAGGCTTTTTTTGCGCGTTCAATATCCATTAATCTGCGTACTTATCTATAAGGCTTTGAATGTTTGCGTTGCCACCTGCATTGCCTGTTAATTCAGGAATGTTTAATTTTAAAACCCTCGCAATATTTGCAAGATTTTGCTTTTGAACTTCATAAGGAAGCTCAGGATCAAGCTCTGCAATTTGATCGGTTAAAACTTTTAATTCTTTTTCAGACAAAGCACCAAAACCAGTTGATCCTGTAGGGCTTGCGTTTTTAAGCTGCATCATTTTATCTAATGAAATATTAGATTTCAAAGTACTATACGCCGAAGCCAAAACATCAGCAGGGGTTGATTTTCCGGGGGCCATAAGCGCAGCAGACGCGCCTAAACCAGACGCAAACACGCTTTTTTCTAAAGTTTTTAACGCCTCTCTTACTTTTGTTTCTGCGATGTTTTTTGTGGCTTTTTCTTGCTCCAATGCTTCTTTGGCCGCCTTTTCTTCTTTTTCAAGGGCTATATCTTCTTTGCGCGTCTGGCGGGTTTTTTCTTTAATAAGTGCTTCTGTACTACCCGGTGGCACAAGTCCGCGCTTTTCATCAAGCTGCATTTTGCCGATTTCGGTTGCCGGATTGTTCATATCTTCCATTAGCTTTAATTGCTTTTCAAATATAGCCTTTCTGCCAAAAGGCGACGCTGCGACCTCTTTATCAAGTTGCGGGCCAAAACTTTCAGCAGGTCGAGACGGGCCAAAGTTTTCAGGCTTGGTAAGTCTAACAGGCATATTCAAAGCAGAACTTGCGCCCATCATTTGCTCGATGCCTGCCAAGTCCATAGGCTGCACGTCTAAATCACCCTGCACAGGGCTTGCGCCGATTGCGCCCATTTGCGCTTTTCTGGCCGCTGCATGGGCAGCCATGGGATCGCCGCCCATAGGAATAGGGGCAGGCATAGCCGCGCCAGTACCGCCTAAAAATTGCTGATAAGGATTGGCCTGCGTTACAGCGCGAACATTGCCAAACTCGTCAGGCTGGAATGATGTTTTTGATCCTTCCAAAACAGCCAGCGTTTCAAGCGCGGCACGGCCCTCTGGTGTCATGGGCTGGCCTTGGTTATAGGCAAATAAAGATTGTTCAGCGAGGCTTTTAATGTCTGTTGCGTTCAGGTCTTTTTGCGCTTTTTGAAGCTGCAACGCATTAACCTGCGCCGCTTGCTCTTGCGCCGCTTTCTGCATCTCAAATTCTTCCTGCATTCTTTGGTAGTCATTGAATGACCGTAGCTTTCCAAATACGCTTAAATCAGGGCCTGCCATAACCGATACCTCTCATAAGGGCTTGAGCAAGCCCGGATTGCTGTTGCCCATACGGATCAAACTGCATAGGCATCATTGGCTGTTGCGGCATCATCGGCATCATGCCGGGTTGCTGCATCATGGGCTGTTGTTGCCCCTGCATTAATTCTGCAAGATTTCTGCCTAAACTAGCCATAAATCGGCCTTCCTGTCGTTGGGTCGTACCCGATTACACGGCGGCCAAGGACGTTAGCCATCGTGTCCGCAATCGTGTTGCTTTGCGCCAATGTCTTATTGGCTTGGATATTGCCCTGATTGCCGTAAATATTGGCAATATCGCCCGCCGCTTGCTGGCCGGATGCACCAACGCCTGCAAGCTGTGAATTACGCTGTAGCCACTGGCTGTAGGCATCATTGTATTGTTGCGCCGCCATGCCTTGTCCAAGCTCTTGCGCTGCACGTAATGCCGCGCCTGACCCTGACATTCCTTGCGCTGCTAGGCCGCGCTGGAGCTGCTCATTGCCTTGCGATAAGCGGAATTGATAGCCTGGGTCTGATGCCAGATCGCCGGGATCAAAGCCTTCTTGCAGATTGCCAGCCACGGTTCTTTGCGCTTCAAGGCCAAGCTGGCTATACGGTGCCATAGCGGCTTTAGCCCGACCCTGCGCGGCCAAAAGCTGATCTTCCATGTCCTCTTGTGCTCCGTATTGCTGCATACCTGACAACAAAGAGGACGCTGGCCTTGCAATATTTGCAATGCTCGATAAGCTGCCGCCAGATGTTGCGCCTCTGCCAAGGCCAGCCAAGGCTGCGTTTACATTACCGCCGGATGCTGCAACTTGTGCAGGCGTAGCGGGGCCAAATTGAGAATTAAGGCCAAGTGAGCGCGTAACTGCGTTGTTTGTCAGGCCATTTCCTGCGCCGCCAAGTGCTCCTGATACGCCGCCGCCAAGGCCGCCTAGTAATGCGCCCTTAACACCACCACCAGTCGCTGCGCCTAATCCTGCGCCAATTACAGCGTTACCAACGATAGGGGCTGCCGCCGCGCCTGCGCCAAGCCCTGCGCCTAATGCCGTACCAATACCGGGGGCGAAAATCGAAAGGGCTGCCGGGGCCAAAATACGGCCAATCGGGCTTTTCAATACCCTCTTTGCAGCCCTAAATATTTTCTTTAGAAAAAACTCAGGATACCCGGTTTCAGGATTAATTTTATTGGCCGGGTCACCAACGGTAAATTCCGCCATATTTACGCCGTAAGCATCAAAAATAGACTGCAAAGCCTGCATGACCTCTGGATCATCCAGCAATGCTCTGGGAATAACCACCTCGCCCAAAGACAAGTGACCGAGTACGGTATCCGTACCTCGTCCTGCCTCTTCTGGGGCCTGCCCTTGTGCCATTTGCATAGCGTCCATCATACCTTGTGCCATTATTGTGCCTCCGCAAAACCAACGATTGTTAATGTGTCTGTCAAAGCCGACCAGCCGGGGGTATATATCCGCTTGTCTGCCGATCTAATGCCGCCAATAGCCTGCACCGCGCCTGATCCTGTGCTGGCAAGGCAAATGCCATCGCCCGTAAAATTCAAAGGGAAATTATCGCAATAGGTTGTCGCTGCCGTCGAAGTCGTGTTTGTGCCGGGAATAATGCGGATTGTAAAATACACAAGCGTCTGGCCGATGCGGTAATATTTGCCTGTGATTGTCGGAGTGCCAACGGTGCCAAGGCTTTGAAATGTCGGTGACCATGCAGTGCCTGGGTCGCCGTTAAACAGCTCCGAAAAGAACACAAGCCAGTTCAGGTCAACCGTATAAGGCTGACCGTCCAAAAGTGGCTGCATTGAAGGAACGGGCGAAACACTCATCGTAAATATGACCCGATGATTGCCCTTTTAACAGGGTCTGTAATGCGGATTTTGAACGTCATTTGCTCGGCAACACTAAGGCGGCGAAATTCCACCTTTTGTTTGTATTGACCTACCGCGCCGATAGATTTCGAGTAGGTATCCGAATACGTTCTGCCGCCATCTTTACTAAGCGAGAACAAGACTTTCGGGTCTGACCCCTGCCCAGATTGCAAACCGACACCAGTCTCAAAGCCGATTTCTAGGGCATTAAAGCGTATTCGTTTGCCCTCATCCGATAAATGAGTATAAACACGCTCTGAAGCTAAAGCATCGCCCGCATCACTGTAAAAGTCAAGAGATTGTTCGTAAATTCGGCCATTGCGCCTATCGCCTACAAGATGCTTACCAAAGGCAAACATATGATCAACGGCTAAATCCTGCTCAAACACGCCGTCAGCATTTAAATAAGCACGCTCATGCCATTGCTGCGTTGTCATATCATAACAAAGCGATGTTTCAAGCCCGCCACCTGTCAAGACATAAAAAATATGTCCCTCTTCCTGATAGGCATAAGCCCGCATGTTTTCTTTATCGGTTGCCTCGCCTATCCGCAAATCAATCGCCGTCGTAGATATAACGCTGGGATTAAAGCTTTGCGTTCTGTAAACAACGCCATTTCCAAATCTGTCTTGCCCGACGAAAATAATCGAATTGTTGACCTCAACAATCGTGTAAGGCGATAAAACGCCAACATCCATAATCCCTGAAATACGCCGGAATGGAAAATCACTCGCGCCCGTATTTGACCAAATTTCCGTCGTTCTATCGCCAAATAGAAAAAGCTGGCCTAGAGCATTCACGCAAATCTTGAGCCTGTCAGGGCTGCTTTCTGCCGTTGCAAAATCAAGAGCAGCCCATGATGTGCCATCATTCAGCGATGAAATGTAAAATCTGCCTGTGCCGTTTTGATTAACGATAAAATAGCCATCAATATACGCAACCGACCCAACGCTTGCCGGAAAATCAGGATCAGTGACCTTTGCAAAGTTGTTTGTTTCATAAGTTAAAATATAAAGACTTGTGCCATCGCATATAGCCATTTGCGTTAGGTTTTCAGCGATTGTAACAATGCCATTAGATTGATCGAGTGTGCCTAAAAGGCTGGATGTTCCGCCTGCAAAAATCTCGTAAACACCTGCGCCTGATACCGCAAAAGCCCGGCCATTACTCGATGCAAAGCAACCGCGCACCGGGCCTGCGCCGCATGTCGTGAATAATTCTTTGCCGGGAGTGCCGTACAAGGCCGCAATCTCTTTGCCTTGCGGATCCATGACGACATAGAAATTAATCGTACGCTGTGCATCGAAAGGCAACGAGCGTTGTTCGTATGACGGCCCGACTAACCCGACTTTCAATTCCAGTACCCGCTGTAAATGTTTCTTGTACTGCCAAGGCCATTTTCCCATTGCATGGGGCGTGCGGTCATAATGGCATGACGAATAGCGGCTTTGCTTTCACGCGCTATAAACTCAACTTCAGCCGGGACAGGCTGGCCGTACTCCGAGCACAATTCAACCGCAAGATTATGAACTAACATCCGCTTCCAACCGGGCGGCAAATCAACCGTCTGATTAAGCGTAAAGCTGGTTAATTCTTTTTCAGATAGCAAATACAGCGTGTATCCGCTTGAGGGCGAAGGGTACAGCTTGATTGTGGATAGCGGGTAGCCGTTTGTGTAATTCAAATGCTCTGGAATTGCGCCCGTGTTTTTTAGCGGGATTGTCGCGTAGTTCTCATCCGAAACAATATCAAGGTAATAATCAATCGTGCCAACCCGCACATACGCCGCAATGAGCTTCACAGGCCCCTGCGTGTTAAACGTGCCGCCTGCGCCGATTGTGTAATCAGTTACACCGGATGAAAGCGTAAAGTTTTCAAGAACACGGGCCGTTGCCATCATGCTGTCATTAGAAAAGCTGGCCAGCAGGTCGTTCAATGCCTCCAGCGCGTCATTGGCTTCGTCCGCATCGGGGGTTTCTGATTTAACCAGAATACCCCCTTTGCGCATGGCCGATTTAATGATTGATAGTGCCGTCGTCATGCCTCAGCTTTCGCCTCTGCAATCAATGCGGCAAGCTTCTCAGCCCCGGTCTTGTGATGCACTTTAAGGCCCAAAGCTTCTGCCTCGGCCCGCAATGCATCAAGATCGCCATCAACCTCTTTTGCTTTTGGCGCATCATCGCTAACCCATCCTTGCTCAACCAGTAACGGAATAAGCGCGGAATTTGGATCAACATACTTTACGCCATCAGCTTTTTTAAATGTAAGCATTATGCAATTCTCCGGAAAGCCATAAACGAACGCGGCTCAACAGTCGTTGCTGTGCCGTTCGATGCGTTTTGTGCGGCTTGCAGCTTGAGCGTTCCAGCCTGACCTACAACAACAACGCCAGTAATGCGAACCCGAATATATGCGGCTGTAGCCGCAATCAAAGAGGCCGCATCAGTCGTTGATGTGGTTTGCGTTACAGCAATTGCCGAAGCCGTCAATCCTTCTGCTGTGGCAGAAAGTGCAGTCAGCATACCAGAAACGCTTTGCTTCAAAGCAGCTTTAACACCGCCTGATGCGCCTGCGGTTGTGGTAAGCCGGATTTCAAAATCATACGTACCAGGCACAAGTGTTTCAGTCACCATTCCCGGAACGTCTGCCAAGGTCGTGCTGGATGATACCGAAAGCTGCGATGTGCAGATTGCCGTATCACCGATATATTGATTAAGGGAACGCTTTGTATCAGCACTCAAAGCCCCTTCAAATTTAACTGCGTTTGCCGTCATTATAAAATCTCCAATATGGTTAAAAGGTAAAAAGGGGCGGCTTTTACACCGCCCCGATTTAGATTAGTTAGGTACGCGGCAAGCCCATTCCGGACGCTCTTCGCAAAGACCGCCCAGAACATCCATACGCAGAACCATCGAACGCTTGAGCTGATCCCAGTCGTAAACAACTTGGAACGTCATACCTTTGTAGGTGTGCTGCGCCGCAAATTCTGCATTCTTAGGCATAATGAGCGGAACGGTTGCCAAGCGGAACGAGTTCTTGTGGAACGCGATATTCTGCTTGTAACCAGTCGAAGCAGCACCAACAGGCGTGATGGCATTGCCGTCCTGAGGGAACGAAGCAATGTTTTTCAGCGAACCAGTCGTGTACATAGCAGGCGATACGCTCAAGGTCGCATAGCCAGAAGCATCCGCGGTCGCATCGGCGGTTACAACAAACTGCTGTAAGCCTTCATCGCCCGAGTATGCTTCTTTGGTTTGCGGGTGAACGGCAAACACGCCAGCAACAGTAAACACTGTGCCTTTTGTTACTGTTCCGGTGTTAGCAGTCAGACCCTCAACGACCAGCGTTGCCTGACCTTGTGTTGAAACCGTCGTGCGGACTTCAAACACTAC
>JACCDR010244581.1_pt1 | contig 16621 bp, 16 predicted proteins | sample 7446431 | NCBI WGS metagenome assembly JACCDR01 (sample SAMN15323443, study PRJNA562643) | freshwater metagenome | isolation source: river surface water | place: USA:Blue River Watershed | collected 2017-08-17 | reverse complement strand
CAGACGGACCTTTGCAGTGCAGCGGCTTAGACGTGGTGCGCTACGACGATCAAAGTTTGCACCACGAGTTTGGCGATGGTTTTCAGATGCTGGGCAGCGAGCTGGCTGAGCATCACACGCCTATGGGAACGAATCAGCAGTTTTTGTATTGCTGGTGTAAAGCTTGACCGCTTTGAATTCTTCGGGGACGTTCAATACTTCACTCGTGTTCGGAACCTCTATGAAGTTACGGCCAAATCTCTATCTACTTTGACTAGTCCCGAAGAAGTTCGATACATAAAAGAGGAGTCGAACTTGTTGAAATGAGCGGCATACGAATTGAAAACCGTGGAATTGACTGTGCGATTGATCGTAATTCGTAGGCTGCTGGTAGATGATTTCATCATCTTGAAACACAAAATGAATAAGCTGGTTACCCAACTAAGGCGTGCGGTAAAATCAAATTGTGAAAATCTCTGTGTCATTTAAATCTATTTGCATCCAGTTTGCATTGGTGCTCAGCTTCCTGTTGGCGCTGAGTCCCTTTTTGCATGCGCATTACGGTGCATCAAAGATTGCAGGTTTTCACATGGCAGGTATTAACTCGGTGACAGTCACATCAGAGCCAGCTTTTGCAATGACCAGCTTTAGCCAAGATGAAGAACAAGAGTCGGCCGCGTTAGGGGTCGAGGCCTCTTATTCGCGACAGATTTCTTTAGATGTAGAAGATCAGCCTGAGGGCTTATTAATTCTCACTTTCTTTGTCATGTCGGTTCTGAGTCTGCAAGTTGTGTCCTTCTTGCTGATGCAAGACACGCATAGCTCCGTCAGCCCGCCGTTTTCCCAAGGCTTTCCGCCGCTACCACACGCACCTCCCACCTTTCGTTCCTGATTTTTAACGGGTGCTCAGTCACATGTGCACTGTTTGTCAGTTAGTGCCGTGTGGAGTTCGTGATGTTTACTTTTTGTTCGTTTTTTATTGGCCGCTTTCTTAGTCCAACTTTCTTTTCGTTGGTTCTATTTGCTCTGGGTCATGAATTAGTCGTTGCTCAGCCTGTAGTCAATACAACTGGTATTTTGAGTATTACGACAAAACAACAAGCCAGCTTAGGGGTTCAGGTTGCCGCAGTTCAGGCCTCGACTGGTGGACAACTGTTGGCCAGTGCCACAGTAGTCATGCCACCTGGCAAAGAGTTCACAGTATCAGCACCTTATGCCGGCCAAGTGTCGCGTCTATTGGTAGGGGTAGGTGATTCGGTTAAAGCAGGCGCCGCATTGGCGCATTTCACGAGTCCCATGTTGGGTGATGCTCGTCGCCTACTCAACGAAGCCTCGCTTGAATACAAAAATAGCTCAGCTGCCGCTCAACGTGACCAAGCTATGTTTGACGAAGGCATCATTCCTGCAGTGCGCTTGCAGTTGAGTCGCTCAAAGCAAGAGGCTGCAAAGGCCCAACTAAATGCGCGTGAGGCTGAATTGTTGACCTCAGGCATGCGCTTTGACGTCAATTCAGGTTACGCCACAGGTACTCTCAAAGCACCTTTGTCAGGCATTATTTCCGAAGCGTTTGTTGCAGTGGGTCAACGCGTCGAAGCAGGCACTATGTTGTTTAAATTAGCAGATAGCTCTCAGTTGCAACTTGACCTGCAGCTTTCATCCGAGAAAGCTGCGCAGTTACAAGTCGGTGATGAGATAAGTGTTGCGACTCGCAATGCCAAGGCCAAAATTATTGGCGTAAGTCGTGCGGTCGATGCAAGTCAATCAGCTCGTGCTCGCGCCACTGTGACTACTCGAGGCAGCTTGCAAGCTGGTGAACTCGTATCTCTCACCATCCACCCAAAGGGCAAAGTCAGCTCTGATAAGCCCGATACGTATTGGTTGGTTCCTGCGCGTGCAGTGACTCAATGGCGTGGAAAACCATGGATCTTTGTTGCGAATGACAAAGGCTTTGAAGCGAAAACGGTGAATGTGATTTCTTCTACAGACGATTTATCGCTGATTGAGGTTGCACTACCTCTTAGCAGCAAAGTCGCAATCACAGGTATCGCATCTTTGCGAGCCTTGCTGCAGAAGGACGAGTGATGTTTGAACACCTAATTCGTCTGAGTCTGCGTTTTCGTAGCCTCACGCTAGCCTGTGCCGGCTTGCTGTTTATCGCTGGTACACATGCGTGGCTCAATCTACCTATAGATGCATTTCCAGATATCTCACCAACACAGGCTAAGGTTATTCTCAAAATTCCAGGAATGACGCCTGAAGAGGTTGAGCAGCGCGTTGTTAAACCCATTGAGCAAGAGCTGCTGAGCATTCCAAATAAACGCATCGTTCGTTCCATCTCCAAATATGGCATTGCAGATATCACTATCGACTTTGACGAAGGAGTTGATTTGTATTGGGCACGCCAGCAAGTTTCTGAGCGATTGAGTTCGGTCATGCGTGATTTGCCCGCTAGTGTGAGCGGTGGTTTGGCGCCAATAACCACGCCGCTAAGTGAGGTGTACATGTTCACGCTTGAAGGCGAGGGCTTTGGATTGGCTGAAAAACGTCGCGTTCTCGATTGGGTGATTCGTCCTGAGCTACGCACCATCCCTGGTGTCGCAGAGGTCAATTCGTTAGGTGGCGAAGTTCGAACTTTTGAGGTGATCCCTAACACCTCCAAGATGGCTGCCATGGGCGTGACCATGACCGATATGCGCCAATCCTTGATCTCCAACAATAGCAACGACGGTGCTGGCCGACTGACTGCTGGTGAGGAGGCGTTGGTCGTTCGCGTTGAAGGCGCAATCAAAACGCTTGACGACTTGCGTTCTGTGCGTTTGATGACTTCTCGTAACACCAAGGTTCAACTCGATGATGTGGCCACGGTCACCCATGGCGCACTCACGCGCTACGGCGCAGTTACCCAAGATGGTCAGGGTGAAGCTGTGGAAGGTCTAGTGCTTGGTATGCGCGGAGTTAATGCCCGACAGTTGGTGAATGCGGTTGATGCTAAGTTGATTGAGATGGCACCGCGATTGCCCAAAGGCATGAGCGTGAAAACTTTTTACAACCGCGGCGAGCTAGTAACTCGTGCTGCAGACACAGTAATTAACGCCTTGATTGAAGCAGCTGTTTTGGTGTGTATCACCCTTTATGTGTTCTTGGGTGGTATTCGTGCCGCAGTAGTGGTGGCAGTGGCCTTACCTTTGTCACTGCTAAGCACTTTCTTGCTTATGCGCACGTTTGGTTTTACAGCTAACTTGATGAGCTTGGGGGGCTTGGCTATTGCATTGGGTATGTTGGTAGATGCGGCTGTTGTGGTGGTGGAAAACATTGAAACTGCGTTTGCATCTCATCACAAGGGTCATGCTTTATCAAAGACGGAAATTTTGCTGAGCGCTGTGCGTGAAGTGGTTAAGCCTGTTGCATCTGGTGTGTTGATCATTTGCGTTGTGTTCTTGCCATTACTTAGTCTTGAAGGTTTAGAGGGCAAGTTGTTCGCACCAGTTGCTGTAACAATCATCATGGCATTGGCTTCATCCTTACTGCTGGCATTCAGTGTGATACCAGCCTTGGCATCTATGGTGTTGAAAGAAGAGGGTGCCCACGAACCTGTGGTGATGCAAAAAATTCATGCGGGTTATTTGCGCTTGCGCGAACGGGTTTGGGCCAAGCCAGAGTGGTTGTATGGCGTATCGCTTGCCTCTTTGGTCGTTGCGGCAGTGTTGTACAGCTTCATTGGTAAAACTTTCATGCCAACTTTGGATGAAGGTGACATCTTGGTGCAGCTGCAAAAGCTACCCTCTATCTCGCTCGAGGCATCTCTAGAAATTGATACCCGCGTGCAGCAAGCCATTCTGGAAAATGTGCCCGAGGTCAAATCTATCGTTGCTCGTGCTGGCTCTGACGAATTGGGACTAGACCCGATGGGATTGAATGAGACCGACACATTCTTGGTGCTTAAGCCTAAAAGCGAATGGCGCGGTAACAAAGACGACATCGTTGATTCGTTGCGAGTAGTGCTGGATGGTTTTCCGGGTTTAGTCTATGGCTTCACGCAACCCATTGAGATGCGTGTGTCCGAAATGCTCACAGGCACGCGTGGCGATGTAGCTATCAAGCTCTTTGGCTCAGACCTTGGCCAATTAAACGAAGCTGCTCACCAAATTGCTGACGCAATTCGCACGATTCCAGGTGCAGCCGAGGTGATTGCGCCCAAGGCGGAAGGTTTGCAATATGTGTCGGTGCATTTGAATCGCACCACCATGGGCCAAGCAGGTTTCTCTGTTGAGGCCTTGCAGCAGGCTATGAAAGATCAAATAGAAGGTGAGTCACTTGGCTATGTGTTGCAAGACGGCATAAGAACACCACTTACGTTGCGCGGCAATGAGTCAACACGACAAAGTCCCGAAGCGTTCAAAAACTTGCAGCTCGCCGCACCCGATGGCCGTGTTTGGGCAGCAAGTGCGTTGGCTGATATCCGGTTGGTCGATGGCCCTATCCGGGTAGACCATGAACAAAGCGTGCGTTTCACGAGTATTCAGGTGTCGGTGGATGGTCGAGATTTAACTGGCTTTGTGGGTGATGCTCAGAAAGCGGTTTCGGCGCTAAAGATGCCGAGCGATGTACGTATCGTGTGGGGTGGACAGTTTGAGAATCAGCAACGTGCTGCAGCGCGTTTGGGCCTAGTCATTCCAGCCGCCTTGGTGCTGATCTTCACCATCTTGGTGTTTACCTTCGGCTCGGCTATTCAGGCAGGCATCATTTTCTTGAACATTCCATTCGCATTGGTAGGTGGTGTGGTCGCGCTATCTGTATCTGGCGAGTATTTGTCAGTTCCAGCATCTGTGGGTTTCATCGCACTGCTTGGAATTGCTGTGCTTAATGGCGTAGTGATGGTCACGCATTTCAACGAACGTTTACTTAATGGCGAGGCTATGGATGTCGTCGTACGCCTTGGAACTGAACGTCGTTTGCGCCCTGTTTTGATGACTGCAGTCATCACCGCGCTGGGCATGATCCCACTTTTATTCGCGACAGGGCCTGGATCCGAAATACAGCGACCCTTGGCAATTGTGGTTACGGGTGGATTACTCAGCTCTACTTTGTTGACTTTGCTCTTGCTACCGAAATTATTTGAACGCTTTGGCGGACTAGAGAGCGTGCCTTGGAATTCAGTAATGCGATTCTTGCCTTGGAGGAAAGTATGAGACTTCTTGTAAATATATTGCTATTCGCAACTTTAGTTTCGTTGTCACTGGGTCAAGCGAATGCTGAGCAGCCACTCGATGCTTCTGTTGCCGCAATAGCACCGCTTATGCCTTATTTGCCGAGCGAGCTCGCGGTTAAAGATGCTTTGTTGAGTAGTCCTTTGATGCAAGCGGCTAGATCTAAAAAAGAAGCAGGATCCGCACGCGCTAAAGGCATTGATTCAGGTCCTGCAGAGTTCACATTACGCAGCACTTCGCAGCACCGTCGCGATGTGGCTGCAGGCACAAAGCTCCATGAGTCTATGGTGAGTATTGAGCGGCCAGTGCGATTTTGGGGGAAGCGGGGCATAGATGCTGATCTTGCAACACAAACCCAAGCTTTTGCCGATATCGAATACGCCGATGCAATGCACGAAGGTGCTCGTGAATTGATGCGTTTTTGGTTTGTCCACCTTCGCGCTTTGGCCGATCAAAAGAATGCAGTTACTACATATGACTTGGCAGCCAAGATGCAGCGCCTCACTCAGGTACAACTCAAGCATGGCGAAATCTCTCAGCTGGACTCAGAACTAGCCAATGCTGAGTTTGAGCGCATCACTGCAGCGAGATCTGTCGCCGATGCGCAGTTGGCATCTAGTGCTTCAGCCTTCACGCGTCGATACGCGGGTATTGTTCTGCCGGCACAGATGCCTATAGCTTTTCGTATAGACGCATCAACTAGCTTGCCAGCTTTAGCTGAGCCTATGACCGTCATGCGCCAAGAGTTTTTAGATAAAAACCACGAACTCAACATGATGCGTGTAGATGCACAACGTTTGCGATTAGCGGCAGACCGTGCATCTCGTGATCGGTTGCCGGATCCTACGATAGGGGTGTTCAGCGGGCGCGAGCGGGCAGGGGCCGAAACCATTTCGGGTGTAATGTTCTCTATGCCATTTCCTGGAGCATCGCGCTTTCATCACGCAACGGCCTTGGTAGCTGATGCGCAAGCCGCCAGCGACAAAGTGCAGCTTGCTGAGCAGCAGTTGGGTGCCATGTTTGACAGCATGTGGATTCAGTTTCAACACAAACGCAAAGCTGCCGATAGCTTGAAATCCGCTGCACAACGTCAATCTTTGGCTGCAGAAAAATCTGTCAAGGCTTACACCTTGGGTGAGGGGAGTCTGTCGGACGTACTGCTGATTGCTCGAATGGCTAGTGACAACCTTAACGCTGCAGAACGCATGCAGCTTGAGGTCGTGGAGTTGTTGGCATTAATTCGCCTAGATCTTCATCAGATTTGGGATTTTGATGAGTAACACAATCAAAACGAATTACAAACTTACAGTCGATTCAATGAATCAATGTTCGACTTGTATCCATTGGGTTAAGCAGCCTGAATTCATTTCTGCAACGAAAAGTAATGACGTTAAAAATTTTGAAACTGGAATCTGCGTTGGTGGAGGTTTTGATACGAATGAGGTTAAGGCTACCGAAACATGTTCATTGTGGGAATTAAAAAATCAAACCTAACCAAGCACCAGCTGCTGTCAGTGCTAGGCCTGTAGACACTTTAAAACCAAATTTTTTACCACCCGCTTGAAAAGCTATCAGGCATTTTGTACATGTGTTTACCGTAAAGGCAATCATGATGGGCAACAGTGCATCTTTGGGCTGCAAGCTACCTTGGTTGACGAATGCTGCTAGAGATGGGATGACAGCATGAGCATCGGCTAAGCCTGAGATGGCAGCGATCAATGGCAATGCTGAACTCCCAAATTTTTCAAATAGCACCCCTGACATGAAAGAAATGCTAGTCACAACGAAGGTCAAGATTAGTAGACTTTTCCAATCGACTATTTCAGAATCCACAATGGGTAGCTGTTGATTTTTTTCACTATTTCTTAACTTATGAAATGCAACAAAGCTAACCAACATGATGGTCGTCATTCCTGCGACTATTGGTTTGAGACTTAGCAATGTGAGTTGCGGGGCAAGTAGTTGGCAAAGCAAAATAATTTGCAGGAGAGTAGAAACATTAGACAAAATGGCGCCCAGAATGGATCCACTGTGTGCAGACTCATCTTGTTGGTTAGCTACTCCCATTGAATAGATCGTGGCGGTGCTTGATGCAAATCCTCCTATCAGCCCCGTCAAAATCAAACCATACCGTTTTCCCAATAGGTAAATTGAAAATTTACCCAGCGCGGAGATTAAAAGAATTGTGACTATGAATTCAGTGATGGCATGGGGATTCAAGGCTTTATTTGGCCCCCAGTATTCGTCTGGTAAGGTTTGCCAAGCAAGCACCGAAACAGATAGAAATACTAAGAAGTGAAATAATTTTTCACTAAAGATCTTTTGCATATTTACTTACGTGATCTGTAATTTGAAGCTTGATTGTGAAGTCTAAGCTGATGCTAAAACTATCTATCGCCAGTAGACAAATCTTGGAAAATTGGAAATTTCGTCTTGTGAGTCGAACTCAATGAAATGAGCAACCTACGAAGTGAAAACCGTTGAATTATCTATGCGATTGACCGCAGAAGAGATTGATTAATGGGTAAGCACAAGTAAAGCTTCTTCTCGTCTGATAGTTTTGTTTTTTACCAATAGCGCTAATGTTCGATATAGAGCTTCATGCGTAACGCCAAGTTCTCCTGCTAAAGATTTCAATCCCGAAGTCACCTGGTACTGACCATTCTTGCCCTCTGTGTCAATGAGGTGAAGAACACGGTCTTTCAATGATTTCATGCTCAAACGTTCGCAGTGAAGGCGTAGGCGCTTCACCTCGCTGTTGAGCATATTGATCCACCGTATTGCAAAGTCTGGATCCCGATCAAGAACCCCCGCTAATTCTTTTGCGGGTACTTTGATCACAGTCGTATCTGTAATTGCTAGTGCATCACAGTGGTATTTGGGCACCTTAAGACTTGCCTCGCTAACAAAACCAAGCCGAGTTCTCTGAAGTACTACTGGCTCACCCTGAAGTCCTGTTCGCTCTAGCGTTACTTCACCACTGACCACGAAGAACATCCAATGAGGACGTTCACCGGTGAGAAATAGCCTTTGGTGTTTTTTGTAATAGGCGCCTTCGCAAAGTGGGTGCATTTGCTCTGGGAGAAGCGCAGTTAACGACGGCGGTAGAAGAATGCTTTTCATATGATCAAAATCATACGCGCATTGGTGAGGCTGCTCAACAATTCGATTAACTAATAAGGAGGTCTCGTAAAAGTGGATCGAGTGGTTGTCGTAACTAATTGAATGAACAAGGAATTGAAAATGAAAACCGTAAAAAAAATTGCGATAGGTCTTGCTACCGTTTTGGGTCTTAGCTTGGCAGTTGGAGCTGTTTACGCTCAACAAGGTCCTTTTGGTAACGGTATGGGGCAGGGAATGATGCGCGGGGGAATGATGCATGGACAAATGTCTGGACAAAATTCCGACATGAAAGTCATGCGAGAGCTGATGACTCCAGCCGAGAGACTTGCCATGATGGACAAAATGATCGACGCTAAAACGCCAGAAGAGCGACAAGCCGTCATGACAGCAAACCATTCTGAAATGCAAAAGCGAGCCAAGGATAAAGGCATTACTTTGCCAGCAGGACACGGACCGCACATGATGTGGGGCAAAAACTGCGGATAACTTATCCGTATCCGTAAAACCACCTGTGGGTGGTTTTACTTTTCAATAAAGGGAGCTTTTATGTCAGTGAATCAAATTCAAGTACATGTTGAAAACATCAAGTGCGGTGGCTGTGAGAAGTCCATCATCAAAGGGCTGAACTCAATCGAAGGCGTGTCCAACATCGTTATTGACCGTGATCAGCAGTTAATCAGTGTTTCAGCGGATACGTCATTACGAGAAGCGCTGGTATCCAAGCTCAAGTCAATGGGCTATCCCGAGCATGGCAGCGTTAGTGGGCTAGATGCTGGACTGGCAAATGCCAAGTCTTTCGTGAGTTGTGCGATTGGTCGCGTTTCCTGAACAAGATCTTCTGTTTTAAACCTGGTTTGAACACTGGGTCATAACAATTCGATCCCCATCGGTTTGACAGCTACGCTTAATAAGAAAAAGCAAGCAATCGTCAAGACGACGCTGAGTCCCATGGAAGTCCAAAATCCAAACCGCGCTAAAAGAAATGGGAACACTACAAACATTGGCAGGGTTGGAATGACATACCAAAAGGTGAACGAAGCTTGATCCGCGATCGCTGCTTCGGTGGCTTGTTCGATGTACATCCAAACCATAGAGAGAAGTGTGATCAAAGGCAGTGCGGCCATCAAGCCACCCAGCTTTCCACTGCGTTTTGCTACTTCAGAGATCACAACAACGACGCCTGCTGATATCAGGTACTTGGTGATTAGCCACTGCATATAAGCCTCTTGCGAATTGATAAAAAAGAGCTCACTGGGGGTAGTGAGCTCTAACCTGAAACTTAACCCTTTAATGGTTATGCATCATTGGCATATCCGTAGCAGTATCCGCACCGTAACCAAGCAGCGCAGGATCGAGCATTCCTGCAATCATGGCAATGTGGCCAAACACTAAGAACAACGCTACGCACACTGCATGAGCTTTACGTTTGTTCTCGTCGGAAGCTTTTGAGTTAACAAAACCCAACTCTTGCAGAGCAATGTAGATCAATGGCAAGCCGCCTATCAAGTAGCTACCAACGGCGATCACATCAATGATGGTTCGCCATTCGCCTGCTTTTGTGATGGGCAAAACTGCCGTGTTCATCAAATAGATGATGACACCTATGAAGTACAAGCCGACAGTAATTCCAGCCGCTCGGTTGAGGCTGTGAACCCAACCTTCCTTACGTCTTGTGAACAGAACATAAAGTTCTGTAATCGCCAATGTCTCCGCCAAGATCACTGGCAGCGCCATAAAAATCAAAAGGTTCCATGGTTGGTTAGTCGCAAGCAACTCCATGTAGTGCGTCATGTTCATAAATTTCTCCAAAAAAGTTAACAACCCAGTTATGGGCAAGTCGATTTAGCTTTGGAGATATTTTTTGGGAGGCTTGAATCTTTTATCTGGGAAGATGTTCAACGCCAGCGTTATAGAAAACGCATTGAACAATTCAGCAGCGTTACTGTCCTGGGTAACCTTGTTGGCGATAGCTGCTGTTATGCCGAGGCAGCAGATGTGACCATTGAGTTTGCATTGCTTGCTAGTTGATGAAGACGGTGTTTCATCACACTCATGGGATGCGTGAGATTGAGTCATGGCATCCGTTTGCGCCATTTGATGGGCCTCAACTGGCATAGCCACAGCATGGAACATGCTGCTGAGCAAGCTTAGGCAGATGATGAGGCATAACTTTCGCATTTTCAAATTCTAGGACTCAATGCCTATCCTGCGCTGAGCTGCATCTAAAACTCTATAGACATTGATGCAAGTCACGAGTTGCTACTTGGATGATTGAGTGTTCAAAATGTGCAAGCGTAAAGACTCTTTACGCTTGCTGTCCTACAAGTTTTAATTACGGTTCAAAAATAACTACTATATAAGTACATGACTATACTACAACTATACTACTCTGAGGCTTTTGTAAGTTGGTAAGTAATTGATTTAAATGGAGAAATTGGCAAACTGCCATAGTCTTCACACTGTGGGGGTCGCAAGTTCGAAACTTGCATCGCCCACCATTTTTGCCAAATCAAAAGCTTTTAAGCACATACCAAAGGTTCCGCGAGGAGCCTTTTTTGTTGGGCGCAAGATAAGGCAAACTACGCGTATTCGTATTGATCTGGAGATGGTTTTGAAAATTCTTGTGCTGCACGGCATTAATCTCAACATGTTTGGCAAACGCGACCCAGCCCAATACGGCACGGTGACACTGGATGAGATCAACAGCAAGTTGGTGGCTCAAGGGCAAACGCTAGGTGTGCAAGTGGATTGTTTTCAAACCAACTTTGAGGGCGCGTTGTGCGAGCGCATTCATCAAGCGTTTCACGACCAAGTGGATGCGGTGGTCATCAATGCAGGTGCTTGGACGCATTACAGCTATGGCATTCGCGATGCCTTGGCCATTTTGAAGTGTCCCATCATTGAGGTGCACATGTCCAATATTCACGCCCGTGAGGAGTTCCGCCATCACTCAGTGTTTGCTGACATCGTGAAAGGCCAAATCTGTGGCCTAGGCGCTGAGAGCTATGTGCAGGGCTTACGCGCCGCGATTGATGCAGCTCAGGCGTCTGCTTGAGCGCAGCGCTCAGCCTCGGCGCTCATGCCTTCTTTGTCGACTCCAAAAAAGCCCGGCATGTTGAAGCGGTTGAGGCTGGGGTAGCTTGAAAAAGCCATTGTCCAGTCGCTGAAGCGGCGAGTTTCTAGAGGACCGCGCGCCAACAATTCGAGGTCGTAATGACGGTGGTCGCGTTGCAAGCTCTTCCACAATGATTCGATGGCCTCAGGCGAGCCTTCAATGCACTGTACAAAAACTTCTTCGGTGTAGAGCAAATGGCCTGTGATGCCCAGTCGAGCATTTTTTGCACGCGCTTCCGACAACATGTTGAACAGGTGCAAACTGCCCAAGGTGTTGGTGGCTTTAGATCGGTAAAGTAAGCGTTCGAGCACGGCTGTTCAGAGGCGTCAATAAAAGTTAAATATTACAAATTGGTCTTTAAATGGCCCTTACAAATTCGTTCAAGACAAAAACGACTTGCTAAAAAAAAGCCCCGCCAATTTGCCACTGGCGGGGCTTTTTTGACTTCATTTGGATTACATCGTATCGATGAAGCTGCGCAGTTTGTCGCTTCGGCTGGGGTGCTTCAGCTTACGCAGAGCCTTGGCTTCGATTTGACGAATACGCTCGCGCGTGACATCAAACTGTTTGCCCACTTCTTCCAAGGTGTGGTCAATGGCCATTTCGATACCAAAACGCATGCGCAGCACTTTGGCTTCGCGTGGGGTCAGACCATCCAAGATGTCTTTCACCACATCGCGCAAGCCAGCTTGCATGGCTGCTTCGATAGGCGCGGTGTTCACACTGTCTTCGATGAAATCGCCCAAGTGGCTGTCGTCGTCGTCACCGATGGGTGTTTCCATTGAGATCGGTTCTTTGGCGATCTTCATGATCTTGCGGATCTTGTCTTCTGGAATTTCCATCTTCTCGGCCAAGACGCTGGCATCGGGCTCGAAGCCAAACTCTTGCAAGTGTTGGCGGCTGATGCGGTTCATCTTGTTGATGGTCTCGATCATGTGCACAGGGATACGGATGGTGCGCGCTTGATCAGCGATGGAGCGTGTGATCGCTTGGCGAATCCACCATGTGGCGTAGGTTGAGAATTTGTAGCCGCGACGGTATTCAAACTTATCCACGGCTTTCATCAAGCCGATGTTGCCTTCTTGGATCAAGTCGAGGAACTGCAAACCGCGGTTGGTGTACTTCTTGGCAATCGAAATGACCAAACGCAAGTTGGCTTCGATCATTTCTTTCTTCGCGCCACGTGAGCTTCGCTCGCCGGCGTTCATGCGTTTGTTGATGTCTTTGAGTTGCTCCAAAGGCACGACCACGCGGGCTTGTAGGTCGATCAGCTTTTGCTGCAAGTCTTGGATCGGGGGGATGTAACGGCCCATGGTTGTAGACCAAGGCTTGCCAGCTGCCGCTTGCTTTTCAACCCACTTGAGGTTGAGCAAGTTCGGAGGGAAGTCTTTGATGAACGTGGCTTGTGGCATGCCACATTTGTCCACGATGATGCGACGCAGCTCGCGTTCGTTCTTGCGCACATCGTCTACTTGGCTACGCACTGACTCGCACAGCTTTTCAATGGTTTTGGCTGTGAAGCGAATGCCCATCAACTCCGCGGTCAACGCAGTTTGCGCCTTCATGTAAGCAGGGGTGCCGTAGCCTTCTTTGTCGTAGGTCTTGCGCAGCTTTTCGAACAACACAATCATGCGGTCAAAGCGCTCAAGGGCTGCATTCTTCAACTCTTCCAATTTCTTGGTCAGAGCCTTAGAGCCACCTTTGCCGTCGTCATCGTCTTCTTCGTCAAATTCGTCGAAGTCTTCTTCGGCCACGTAGTCGTCGGCTTCGTTGAGGTTGTTGAAGCCGTCCACGATGGTGGAGATGACCACTTTGTTTTCGCGAATGTCCTCAGCCATGGCCAACACCGCAGCGATGGTGGCAGGCGAGCCACTGATGGCGGCCATCATGTCCATCAAACCGCCTTCGATGCGCTTGGCAATTTCAATTTCGCCTTCGCGTGTCAGCAATTCCACGGTACCCATTTCGCGCATGTACATGCGCACGGGGTCGGTGGTGCGACCGAATTCACTGTCAACAGTAGACAAGGCGGCTTCAGCTTCTTCTTCGGCTTCTTCTTCTGTGGCGGCAGTCGGTGCGTTGTTGTTGAGCAGCAGGGTTTCTGCGTCAGGGGTGTGCTCGTACACGGCCACGCCCATGTCGTTCAACATGCTGATCACCACTTCAAGGGTTTCAGCATCGACCAACTTGTCGGGCAAGTGGTCAGAAATTTCGCCGTGTGTCAGGTAACCACGTGTCTTACCGAGTTTGATCAGTGTTTTCAGGCGTGAACGACGTTTTTGCATGTCCTCTTCAGACAGCACGGTTTCGTCCAAGCCAAATTCTTTCATCAAGGCGCGTTCTTTGGCCTTGCTGATCTTCATGCGCAGTGGCTTGGCCTTTTCTGCACCGGGTTCAACAACGGGTTCGCCTTCGAGGTCGGCTTCGATGTCGCTCAGGTCATCGTCTTCTGCACTGGCTTTTTTGCCTTTGGCTTTGACAGCCTTTTTGGCAGGTGTTTTTTTAGCGGCTGCTTTGGGGGCGTGGGCTTCTACAGCCGATGCTTTTTTCTTGGTGTCCTCAGCTTTGGCCTTGGTGGCTGTTTTGGCTGCGGTTTTCGTGGCTGGCTTTTCAGCCGCTTTTGTTTTTGGTGCGGGCACTGACTTGGCTTTCGTTGCGGGCTTGGCTACCGGTTTGGCAGCGGTTTTTGCAACGGGTTTTGTGACTGGCTTAGTAACTGTTTTGGCTGTGGCTTTAGCAGCTGGCTTGGCTGCAGCTTTGGGCGCGGCAGCAGCTGGCTTTTTGGCCACAGGTTTGGCAGGCTTCTTGGACTTGCGGTCAACAGGCATGAAAACTCCTAGACTTCAAAGAAACGAATACACAGCGCCACAAAAACCCGGCGCGGGAAAAGAAAAAAGGGGGATGAAGTGTGAACCTCTAGAAGCAAGCGGATTGGGCGAACATTTGGGATGCAGTCCTTGCGGTGAGGTGGCGAGTCGTGCGCTTGTGTCACGGTTGGCCGGGCCCGGAGGTGCTGCTGTCGCACTTGCTAAGCGTGGATTATACCCAAAACGGTGACCTCAGATGGGCCGCAAGCGCATCAATCGTGGCTTTCGGCCAGCTTTTGTGGGATCAGACCCAGTTGTTTGCGTCGTTCAAACAGGGCTTTGTAGCGCTGCATGGCGGTGGGATCAGCGGCGGCTTCGGCGATGGCTTCTTTCATTTGCACGTCGAGGCTTTCAAACAAAATTTTGTTCAAGATGCCACGAAGCTCTAGACCTGCTTCCTTGCGTTGTTGCTCGGGTGTCAGACTTTCGGGCATGGGGTTGCCTTCGTCATCTAGCAGGAGGGTAAATGCGCTGGCCATGACGCGCAGGGCTAAGTCTTCCGACTCATGCTCACGTAGGCCTTCGCGCAGTGCGCCCCAAGCTTGGTTGCCGTGCTCGTGGTGCTGCTGGTCGAGCCACACAAACAAGGGGCCGTGGGGTGGAGCGAGCTCGCACAAGAGGTTGTGGTCTTCGGTGGAGAGGTCTTCCCACAAATCCATGTGCGAAAGCAGAACGCGTGCAGCATGGTCGGCGCGGCCTTGCGGAATGAGGCGTGTGCCACGCTTGTATGCCTTGGGTGCGTAAGGCTCGCGGGGTTTGAACTTAGACGACTTTTTAAATTCACCCGGGCGTGCAGGGGCAGCTGCAGCTGGGGCAGGCATCCACAAGTCTTGCAGCTCGTGGTTGCCAAGGTCAGCCAGTTCGGCAATTTCGCTGAGTAGCTGACGCTTGAGCGCACCATCGGGCAAGGCCATCCACATGGGCTTGGCGTTGCTGGCCATATGGGCGCGGCCTTCGGCCGTGTGCAAGTCGCAGCCTTCACGAGCCACTTCAATCAGAAAGCGGCTCAACGGCATGGCCTCGGTCACGCAGTGAGCAAAGGCTTCTTTGCCAAATTCGCGAATGTAGCTGTCGGGGTCATGCTCTGGCGGTAAGAACAAAAATTTCACACTGCGCACATCGGTGGCGTAGGGCAATGCGCCATCGAGTGCCTTGCGCGCAGCGCGGCGGCCTGCGCCATCGCCGTCAAAGCTGAACACCACGCTGTCGGTGAAACGAAACAGTTTTTGCACGTGGTCGGTCGTGCATGCCGTGCCGAGTGTGGCCACCGCATTAGGAAAACCTAATTGGGCCAAGGCCACCACGTCCATGTATCCCTCGGTCACCAGCACGTAGCCCATGTCGCGCAGCGCGTTGCGGGCTTCAAACAAACCATACAACTCCCGCCCTTTGCTGAACACCGGTGTTTCGGGGGAGTTGAGGTACTTGGGCGTGCCTTCGCCCAGGACGCGCCCACCAAAGCCGATGCACTCGCCTTTGACGTTGCGGATGGGGAACATCACGCGGTCGCGGAAACGGTCATAGCGTTTTTCTTCTTCGCCGTCTTCTTGGTTGACGATGACCAAGCCACTCTCCGCGAGCAGCGGGTCTTGGTAGTCGGGGAACACGCTGGCCAAGCTGCGCCAACCTTCAGGCGCGTAGCCCAAGCCAAAGTCTTTGGCAACCTGGCCGCTCAAGCCCCGGCCTTTGAAATACTCAATTGCTTTGGGCGAGTTGCGCAAATGCTTGCGATAAGCCTCGCCCGCTTTTTCCAACACATCGGTGAGCGTGGCTTGCTTTTGACGTTGCTCAGCAGCGCGTGCGCGGTCTTGCGGGGATGCATCGTCTTCGGGCACTTGCATGCCGATGTTTTGTGCCAAGTCCTTCACCGCTTCGATGAAGGTCATGCCCGCATGCTCCATCAAGAAGCCAATGGCGTTACCGTTCTTGCCACAACCAAAACAATGAAAAAACTGTTTGGCAGGGCTGACCGAAAACGACGGCGACTTCTCGCCGTGAAACGGGCACAGCCCCATGAAATTGGCCCCGCCTTTTTTGAGCTGCACATAGCGGCCCACCACCTCGACAACATCGACGCGGGCTAAAAGCTCTTGAATGAAGGACTGGGGAATGGCCATATGTAAAAAGGGTGAAGCCTGATTTTAGGCTTCACCCTTTTGGGGAGATGGAAGAACGTTTTGGCTTACTTCGGTGCCAAACGAATCGCGCCATCCAAACGAATCACTTCGCCGTTGAGCAAATCATTCTCAAAGATGTGCAGGGCCAGTTTGGCGTAGTCTTGTGGTGTGCCCAAGCGTGAAGGGAAGGGCACGCCTGCGGCGAGTGCTTCT